>JGI10211J34971_10002667_pt1 | contig 14435 bp, 15 predicted proteins | sample Etolagsediment_FD_34971 | JGI IMG/M metagenome (IMG submission 34971) | reverse complement strand
AATGGCTGATAACCTACTATCAAATCATAAATGCTAACAATTTAGCTATGGCTGCATAAGCAGTTAAGGGTTGCCTGTGACCTAGTAACAGAACACAGGCTTGACAATTTTAATATAAAGTGTTATAATAATATTATGAATTTAATGAATAGTAAAAAGTTTAGTCTTATAATAGAGGGCATTGTTAAAGAAAAAAAGATAACTTATATGGACGCAGTTGTAAGTTATTGTGAAAAAAACGATATAGATCCATCATCTATAGGTCCTCTTGTAAATAAATCTCTCAAAGAAAAAATAAAAGAAGAAGCAGAAAAACTTAACTTGGTTGAAAAATCAAGTACAGCAGTTTTACCTATATGAACAGCTATGAAGCTTATACACTATACTTGGCTATTAAACTACACTTTACTTCCGATAGTTATGATTTTTATAAACACAATGCTAAAGTTAACTCAACATTTAATACATTTTTAAAACGTAATGACAGATTTTTCTTTCATAAACTTACAACTAAATATAATAAGGAAGAAATGCTAGAATATTTTGTATGCAACTTCTTTCACAATTCAAAAACGTGGATAGGAAACTTAGTCAGAGCAGATGGAGAAACTAATTATACAAAGTGGAAAAAGTATAATCAAGCACTTACCTACAATTTTAGAAATGATTGCTTATTGGTTCGTAATATCATTGATGGCGATAGGATTTCTTTTGATGATATGTTCCGTGTACCTAATGGCCAACATCCGAGATTGTTACGGTTACTTCTTTCTGAACAAATTGGAGTACAAACATTCATCATCTTGGATAAGATTTTATCGTTTGTTAAAAATTGGGATAAAGAAATTACCGAAACTATTATCTGGCCTGAAAAGTCATTTAAGATTACCAAGTTAAAACCATTTGTTAATTTCAATATAACAAAATGTAAATTTATTATGAAGGAGGTGTTTGTATGATACCAGAGTCAAACAAATATGGTGATAAAACAATTGATAGAATCTATCAAAATCTACACGGCACATTAGAATTAGTTTTAAAAGATGGTTCTACCTACGATGGTAAGATTGATAAGAAATCAATCAAACTATCAGACGGTTCTTTGGGCTATGTTTACAATGTAAAAAATAAATGGTTTGATAGAACAGGTATGCCTATAGATAAACCTGATAATTTAATAACAAGATGAAACGTGTATTTTTAATTGGCAATGGTGAAAGTAGAAAAGATTTTGATTTAAGTCTTTTAAAACCTCACGGTAAACTATATGGGTGTAATGCTATCTATAGAGATCATCCAGATTTAATTGATGTGCTTACAGCTGTTGACGGTGGTATGATACACGAAGTTTATCATAGTGGCTTTGCTCAAAAGAAACCTTGTTATTTTAGAGCATGGACAAAAGTACCAACAATGTTATATCAAAGTATTGTTGAAGGTATGGCTTCTATACAAGATTTAAAAGATATGAAAGAATTTGATTTGATAAAGGCAAATGAACAAGACGACTCACAAGAGTTTGTTACACACGGTTCTACAATAGAAGGTGCTGTTACAATATTAAAAAAAGCAAAAGAAGAAGGTGGTGATAGAGAACGAGTAAAAAAACATATACACAATTCACACGTCTATGTTTCTTGGATAAAAGAACCAGATCAAGCATATGATATAAGAGATTGTGAAGAAGATGGAAGAGATGATGGCTGGGCTTGTGGACCTACAACTGGTTACATAGCAACTAAATTAGAAAAACCAGATGAAGTTTATATGATAGGCCACGACCTAGTATCTGATACCAATACTGTAAATAATATCTATAAAAGCACACACAATTACGTTGCTTCAGAATTTGAACCTACACCATCAGGTAATTGGGAGTTACAATGGAAAAGACTAATGGAGTTAAACCCTAAAATTAAGTTTTTTAAAGTAAATAAAGAATTAAACGATAGTCCTACAAACCGTAAAATAGACGTATTTACAGCACAAGAGGACATCAATTTAGAATATATTGATCAAGCACAGCTGCTTGACAGATTGAGTTAAATCTGTTATAATGAGATTATGTTTGATAAGATAATATACAGATTTTGTGATTTGATAGATAATGCTTTTGAAAGACTAGCAAAACTATTTCAATCAAAAACAAAAAAAAATGTTAATGGTAGAAAAAAGTAGTATAAATAATATTATACTTACATTAATACAATTAATACGTACAACAATATATACAAGGAGATACATACAATGTCAAGTGCATTAGAAGCCCTAAAAAAGTCAAAGTCAAACTTTGATGCTCTAACTAAGAAGTTAGAAAATACAATCGAACAACCCGAAAAGAAAAACAAATACCAAGACGATAGGTTATGGAAACCTGAACTTGATAAGTCTGGCAATGGTTACGCTGTAATCAGATTTTTACCTGCTATTGAAGGTGAAGATATGCCATGGCAAAGAGTTTGGCATCACGCCTTTCAAGGACCAGGTGGTCAATGGTATATTGAAAACTCTTTAACTACACTTAACAAAAAGGATCCTGTTAGTGAAGAAAATACAAGGTTGTGGAATACAGGCATAGAAGCCGATAAAGAAATTGCTAGAAAAAGAAAAAGAAAGTTACAATACTATTCTAATATTTTAGTAGTTAGCGATCCTAAACATCCTGAAAACGAAGGCAAAGTATTTCTATTCAAGTTTGGTAAGAAAATATTTGATAAGATTACTGAAGCAATGAACCCAGCGTTTGAAGATGAAAAAGCAGTTAACCCATTTGATTTTTGGGAAGGTGCAAACTTTAAATTAAAAATCAGAAAAGTTGACGGCTATTGGAATTATGATAAATCAGAATTTGAGCCGATTAGTAGATTAAAACCTACTGATGAGGAGATTGACAAAATATGGAAATCTCAATATGCTCTAAAGCCCTTCATTGATCCAAGTAATTTTAAATCTTATGAGGAACTCAAAGAGAAACTGAATAAGACACTTACTGGACAAAGAAGTACTGAGTCAGTTGAAGATATTGACCTCCCACCTGCTAGTGATAGCGTGCCAATGTCTTCTAACAATTCAGTAGAGGAAGTTGGATCATCCAACGATAGTGATGACGATCTATCGTACTTTAGTAAACTTGCTGAGGATGATTCCTAATCTATCTCTCTCACTTTCTCAATTGGGTAGCCTTCGGGCTACCCACTCTATAAAAATATAATATTACTATGGTATTAAAAACATCAAAATTATTACAAACAGTTGAAGAAGAATTAAATAATGATATTGGACGTAATATTGATAAGGATATTGCTGTTGATTTATCTGTTCATAAATCATTTAAACCATTTATTAAAAAATCATTAGAGTTGTGTCCATTTGATCATGGACCATATGCTCACGAATATAAAAGAAGATTAAAACTTGGAGGTAAATTTTTAGGTAGAAAAGTTTTAAAAATAAAAGGTAATGGTGACGACATTGTAACCGAAGATAAAGATGGATACACAACTCAAAAACACAGAATAGTTGGTGATAATCCTGAGGCAGAATTATTAAGAGAAAAAATATCAAAACAAGGATTTAAATTGAATTTACTACCTCCAGTTTTTGCTGAAATGCCCGATGGCTATCTACACGTAGCAACTGGTAATGGAAGAATATATGCGGTTAAAAAAAATGACGTAAATGATATAATATGCGATTTATATGATTTTTCACAAATGAAAGAAGTTGACGCTAAAGAAGCTTTTATATTACTTGGTCAGATGACAAATCCACAAGAAGATAAAGGTTGTCCGAGTACAGCTGAAGACTATGCAAATTCACTATATGAACTATATCAAATAGGTAAAATGAATGGTGATTTAAACACTAACGAAGGATATAATGTTTTACAAGATAGTGCAGATGAAAAATTAAAATTTATGGTAGGTAATTATTACTTTAAACCATCAGAATACGAAAGAGCTAAAAACATTTTTATAGATAGACTAAAATCTAAAAGAAAATCTAAAAATAATATTATTCCTAGAAATTGGTCAAAAGAAGCAAATAGACTTCGTTGGATGAGAACACAAGGTTATGTAGATACAAAATATACAAAATATGTAAATGTATCAGCTTCTATAGTAACAAAAGCTTTATCTGACATTGGTGAAAAATATAGACAATATGTTAAAAAGTTACCTATAGATGAAAGACATAAACTACAAATATATGTTATTATAAATTCTGGTGTGTTAGAAAATAATACAATTGAAAAACAAGTTATAAAAAGAAATCAGGATTATTATAATTTTCAAAAGAAATGGTTTGGGTCAATTGATAATAATTTATATTATTATAAATCAAAAAATAATAATTCTGATATAATATCTACTGAAGAAAAAATAAAACTATTGGGTGGTATGCCATATTTTAGACACAACAATGAAGGTGATGGTTTAATCACAGTTGAACAGATAAAAAAACTTAAAAGAACAAATGTTAGAGAAAAGAAAAACGTTTAAGAGATTTCCAAAAATAGAACCAAGAAGACAAGCTTACAAAGGTCGTTTTAGACCTTTAAACAGGCAAAAATATATTGGTGATGTAAACAATGTATTTTTCAGATCCAGTTGGGAATTAGCCTTTATGAAATATTGTGATAAAGAAAAAACAATAGTAAAATGGGGTAGTGAAGAAATAAAAATACCTTACATAGTTTTTGACAAAAGAAAAACATATTATCCAGATTTTATAATAGTAAAACAATTGCCAAATAAGAGTTTTGAAAAATATCTAATAGAAATAAAACCACACACACAAACTAGAAAACCTGTATTAAAAGAAGGCTCTAGATCAACAAGTACATATAAAAAAGCACTTTACACATATGAAGTAAACAAATGTAAATGGAATGCTGCATTTGCTTGGTGCAAAAAACGAAATATTACATTTAAGATTATAACTGAAAAGCACGTAAAATTCTTCTAAAATTGTCATAAATAGTAGTATGGCAAGCGTATTTGATACAATCAAACAAAAAGCAGGCGATACAGATAAATCGGCTACGTGGTATAGAACACAAGTAAATAAGATTGCTAGTGGTACTACAGCAGGTCAATTATTCAGACAAGGTAAACTTAACGGTAGACCTAGTGTAGGACGATTGAACTTATTTGGGTATAACCCTAAATTTAGAAAGACTTTACCGTACTACGATATATTTCCTTTAGTCTTGCCATTAGAACCAATATCAGGTGGATTTATGGGTATGAACTTTCACTATCTACCACCTTTGTTAAGATTTAGACTATTAGAACGTATGCAGGCAACTGCTACAGATCAACGGTTTGATAGTAAAACAAAATTTGATGTAACTTATGATGATGTAAAAAATATAAAGATTGTAAAACCAACAATTAAAAAGTATTTGTATTCATATGTACAAACAGGATTTTTAAGAATAAATGCAGATGAAGCTGCAGTTGCTATATACTTACCTGTACAAAGATTTAAAAAGGCAAGTGAAGCACAAGTTTATTCAGACAGTAGGAGATTTATTTAATGTCATTAATTAGTGTAGGTAAAAAAATAGGTGATTTAGATATACGTTTAGGTATACCACCATCAAAGGCACAATTTAGCGTAAGAGAAACTAATAACAGAATATCAGCAAATAACGCTACATCTAATTACAATTCAGTTTATAATGTATTTCGATCAGGTATAACTCAATCTGGTGGATTTGCTAGACCGACACAGTTTTTAGTTACGGTAGATGGACCTAAAGGTAGTGTGTTAGGTAACATTGGCATTTACAATGATTATCAATCGTTAGATCAAGCCGCTAGATTACAAAAAAGTGCTAAACTAGCAGATTCTATAAAAAATAATTTACAATTAAGAATGGATCTATTTTGTTCAAATGTATCTATACCTGGTAAAACAATTACAGATGATGTAAACGAAACTTACTATGGACCTAAAAGAGCAATAGCTAAAAATGTACAGTATGACGAAGTAACACTTGAATTTTATACAAGTGTAAATTATGAAGAACGATTATTTTTTGAGGCGTGGCAAAATTCTATCGTTGATCCTATTAGTCACAATGTAGGATACTATGATGACTATGCTACTCCTTGTATGATTACAATTACACCATTGACAAAAACATTTACAGCTGCATTAGCAAACTTTGAACCTTCAGGTGACCCAGGAAGAGATAGACAAGAAATCAGAAAAAGTTTAGGTGATCAATCAGGTTTTTCATCATATCAAGTACAAATGTATGAAGTATGGCCTAAAACAATTGCTGCTACACCATTAAGTTATGACGCAGTAAATCAAATTGTTAAAACAAGTGTTACATTTACATATAGAAATTATGCTACCACAGCGTGGAACTTTTTAGCAAGAAGTAGTACCGAAGAATTTAGTACACTTAACAGATTAGAATATAGAACAAATACGTCAGCCATACAAGGTAGTATATTAGATAATTTACCATTTGGATTAGGTAATGAAATAGGTAGAGCTGGTCGACAAGTATATGAAACTATTAAAAAGAATTTGCCTATAGGCAGAGTAACGGGTGGTCGTGTATTCCCGAAAGGTCTTCCAGACCCTAAAATTATACGAGATATATTTTATTAATAAAGGAGTAAATAATGAGTTTATCATTTTTGAGAGTGCCTGAATATGATTTGACTTTATCAAACAATGTCAATATTAAGTATAGACCGTTTTTGATTAAAGAAGAAAAAATATTATTGATGGCTGTTGAAAGTAGAGATGAAGGTGAGATGAACAATGCTTTAATTAAGATTGTTCAAAATTGTACTTTGTCACAAATAGATGTAACAAAGTTACCTGTATATGACTTTGAATATCTTTGGTTGAATATAAGAGGTAAGTCTGTTGGTGAAACAATAGAAATGAAACTAAAGTGTCCAGATGACGATACAGTTACAGTTGACTATCAGTTAAAGATAGAAGACGTAAAACCTGATTTAAATAAAAAGTTTGAAACAAAAGTTGAATTTGAACCAGGTTATGGAGTGATTATGAAAGTGCCTACTATCAATCACATATCTAATAAAAAAACTTTATTAGACTTGTCATATAATTTAGTGAGAGATTGTATTGCTCAAATTTACAATGGTGAAGAAGTTTTTGAAGCTAATGACTTATCAAAAGAAGAACTGGATGAGTTTGTTGAACACTTAACAACAAAACAGTTTGGTATGATAAGAAAATACTTTGAAAGTTTACCAATTGTATCGCATTTGATCAAATACAATAATCCTAAATCAGGTAAAGAGTTTACATTATTATTACAAGGGGCGTCTGATTTTTTTCAGTAACCCTCTTACACGAGTCGCTTGAAAGTTATTATAGAACGAATTTTGCTTTAATGCAATACCATAAATATTCGTTAAGTGAATTAGAAGAAATGTTACCGTGGGAGAGGGAAATATATGTTGAAATGCTTATGCAACATATAAAGGAAGAAAATGAGAAAATAAGAGAAAAACAAAGAGGGAGAACATAATGTTAGAAACAGGAAAAAACATAATTAAAAATGTGTGGGTATTTTTAAGAGATGAAGTGCCACAGTTTTTATCAAACTGGAGAATGATACCGAGAGTGTTTATGCTATTATATGGTGTTGCATTTTATGAAACAATGCAATGGTTTATGGCACTGGCTGAACCAAACAACGCACAAGCAGGTTTTGTATCTGTAGTCGTTGGTGCTGGTGCAGCTTGGTTTGGTTTGTATGTAAATGGTAAACCTAGTAAAATAGAAAAATAAAGATAGACAATGGCTGAAGAAAAAGTAAAGTTTAAAAAACCTAAACCTAACTTCAAAGTCATCCTTGAACGTCAAAAAAAGATGGAGGATGACGAGAAGTTTGCTATATCAGATTCATTACAAGAATATATTGATACAGTATCTAAAAAGGCAGGTTATCAAAACCAAGATAAACTAGACAAGGCAAATATAAGACAAGAGGTTATTAACTTTGTTGATAACTACACTATTGCTGACCTTGATAGTATCAAAGGTATGGAATATGATGAAGCTTTACAACTACAAAACTCTACGGAAAAGAAAATACAAGAGTTTGAAGGTTTAGGTGTTTTAAACAAGCAAGAGATTGCTTTTATCAAAGCAACTGTAGGTGAAACAAATAAAAGACTTGGTGAAGTTTTAGGCGTTTCTACAAGATTAAAATTTGCATTTAGAGATTTAAAGAAAGAATTAAAACCATTAAAATTAGCTGCAAGATTAGGTATTACAAGAATACCAATCATAGGTAAAAGAATTGAAAGAGCAATACGTGCTGAAGAAGAAGGTGAATCAGAAGCATTAAGAATAAAAAGAGGTTTAAGAAAACGAGAGGCAAGATTAGGTAGAAAAGAAGGTGATATGGGTGCGTTAGAAACACCTAGTGAATTACAACAAACAGAAACAACTGCCAAACAAGTTACTGCTGGTATAATGGGTATAGATTCTAAACCTGATTTGTTTTCAAATAAAGAACAAAGAGTAGAAGAAGAAAGAGAGTCTGATACACAATTTGAGACCACAAGCAATATATTAGAAAAAATATTAATAGAAAGTGAATTGACAAATGAGTTACTTGGTGGTAAGAAAAAAGATAAAGGCGGATTACTTGATGGTGAAGGTGGTCTTGCTGAAGGTATATTAGCAACATTAGGTATTCAAAAGTTTGTAAAATTTATTAAAGGTGTAAAACTTGCTGGTATAGGTACAACACTTGCAACCTTTGGTGGTGCAATCGCTTCATTTGCAGGTCTCTTAACATCCGTATTTGCTTTACCAGCCTTTTTAGCATTTTTAAACAGACCACAAAGTGAAGATGAACTAAAAGAGATGAAAGAACAATCACGTGATTATGCTCTTACAGGTGAAGCTGCAACTATGGATGACTATGAAGCCCAAGACAAAGGAACACAGTTAGCAATAGATAAAGGTGAACGAAAAAAATTAATTGAAAGAGGNGACATTGACGATTCNGTAACACTTGAACAATACAGTAAAGCAAAAAAAGAAGCAGATGTTGGACCTAGAATAACAAGTTGGTGGTCAGGTAAAATTAAAGATAATGAAGTAGAAAGAGTTTTACAAGTGTTGTCAAAAGGTGGAACTACTAACGAAGGAAGTATCTCTTACAATACATCAACAACAGATTTAAGCTCAGTTACAAACACAACAGGTAATAAGATGGATAAAGTAAATGAACTTACATCTACAGGTATGGAAAGAGCATTAATTGACTATGATACAGGTCAACCAATTGTTAATAATTTCAACAATCAAGTAAATGATAATTCAAGTACACAAAATAAAACAGACTATGGTTCAACAACAATAGGATCTACCAATTCAGACGAGAAAGTAAAAAAGTTTGCAGAATACTCATAAATATTAAAGAGAAAAACATATGGCATTTCAACCCTTTAAAGCAATATCTACAATAATAAACGGATTGACTAAAAAATCAAACGTATTACAAGGGCCAACTATACCTAATTTCAGCACAATAGCCAGTAAAAAAGGCGTGATTGATTATAATCCTACAAATGCTGATTACTCATCACCTCATAGATCAGATAGTAACAAATTTTTTGTATATCCTTTGGATGTAAAAGACCAAGAACATTATATCCTATTTGATATTATAGAAAGAACTGGTGAAACTGGTGACTCATCAAGTTTAGGCAATACACAAATAACTAAACGTGCTGACAATTTAAATACAGTTGTTTATGGTGCAAATAGATTTTTTAGTGAAGGTACTACATCAGGCATAATGGGTATACCAACAGGTAAAGGTTCAGCAAGAGTAGTAAAAAATACTTTAGCAATTTATATGCCACAAACACTTAAATTCAATATGGCTGCAGATTATGGTGCTGAAGACATAGGTGGTGCTTTAGGTGCTTTCGCTAAAATACGTGATGGACTTAATAGTGGTACTTTTTTTGGTTCAGATATGGGTGCAGTTGCCCAACAAGCAGGTAAACTAGCAACTGGTTTAAGTTCCTTTTTTACAGGAGGTTTAGGAGCAGGTATTGGTGCTGCTGTACAAAGAAGAACAGGAATAGCACCTGCTGCTATGTCAGAAATGATTTTTAACGGAATTGATTATCGAACTTTTAGTTTTACATTTAAATTTACACCTAGAAACAGAAAAGAATCTGATGTAGTTAATGAGATTTTACATACAATCAAAGACGCTATGTTACCTTTAAAATATGGAGAAGGAAAAAGTATAGCTGCATACAAAGTACCACACGAATTTGTAATTAGATTTATGAAAGGTACAAAAATAAATCCATTTATAGATCAAATAGGTTTATGTGCTTGTACAGGAATTGATATAGACTATGGTAGTGATAAGTTTTCTACACACGCAGCTGGTGATCCAGTTACAATAGACGCTACTGTATCGTTTAGAGAACTAGAACTAATGGAAAGAAGTCGTTATAATTCACTACGGGCTAGTGCTCAAGGTAGTGCTATGATACCAGATAGAGGGAGAAGTAGATAATGCCATCATATTTCAATAAGTTTCCTAAGATTTACTATGACGCCGCTGGTAATGGTAATTACAAACTAGTTACTAATTTATTAAGACGTGTACAAATTAAAGAAGGACTAAGAGAGTCAGGCGCATTGTTTGACCTATATGACATTACAGGAGAAGACACACCTGAGTCAGTAGCCGAACAGTATTATGGTGATCAAAAATACTATTGGATTATATTACTCTTTAACAATATCAAAGACAGATTTTATGATTGGCCGTTATCACAAGTACAATTTGAAACATACGTAAACGACAAATATTCAAACTTGAATGGTATACATCATTATGAAGTTACACAAGAAAGTGGTTCAACAACTTCTTTTGACAACTCACACAGAATACAAGTTAACAGCACAACACCTGGTGCTATAGCTGTTACTAATTATGATTATGAGTTACGACTTCAACAAGAAAAGGGTAGAATTAAATTAATACGATCTGAATTTTTAGATTTAATTACAGATGAATTTAGCACATTGATAGGAGCGTAATATGCCTGAAAAGGATATGCCAAAATATGATGATAACACACCAAGATATCCAGGTGACTTTCGTTTATCTGAAATAATACTTTACAGTTATGGTGGTGCTCAATTAGACATTACAGGTCTTACAGGTGTCATAAACATTTACCAAGATTTAGACTCAGCATTTGTATCAGGCAATCTATTATTTTTTGACAGTATCGGTGCAACAAATCGTTTACCAATTATAGGTAATGAATTTTTAGAATTTAAAATTAGAACACCTATCGAAGCCGAAGGNGATGAAGAAATCAACGCTACAAATCATAGATTTCAAGTATATGAAAAGAAGTCGGTAAAAACATCACAAAACACACAAGCAGTTTCATTATCATTTACATCAATTGAGTCAATACGAAATGAGCGATTAAGAGTATCAAAGTCGTTATCAGGTTCATATGCTGAAATGGTTAACACCTTAGTAAAGGGTGATAAGAATTTACTTAATTCTAAAAAAGATTTATTCATTGATCCTACATTAGGCAACTTTACATTTACATTCCCAAATGTACGACCTATAGACGGTGTACGTATGGTGCAGTATATGTCAGAGCCAGTTAATTTCAAAACACCTCATTATATGTTTTATGAAAACAATAGAGGTTTTCATTTTAGAACGTTAGAAAGTTTGTATAGAGAAAGTGGTGACACAACAAGAAATAGACCATTTGTGGCCTACTTTGACTTGTTGTCAGCGTTTAATCCTAGTTTTGCTACACCAGACGCTTATACAGATTCACCTATAACAAAACCATATTCATTTTCATTTAATGAGTCTTATGATACATTAACTAACACAAGACGAGGTTTGTTTGGTAGTACAATGTACTCACACGATTTAATTGATAAGAAGTTTATAAAGACAAAAATGTCATACACTAATTTTTATGAACAAGCATTACATATAGACGCACCAACAGGTGCTGGTAACAAGTATCAAGGTATTATGCCACCAGGTCCTGCTGATTTTGATGATGATTATACCGTAGATGATAAGTCATATGGTTCAAGTAATCCTAAACAAATTGACCGATTAAATAAATCAAAATTAACTAAATCATCTGGTGCAGATAATCGTAAGTATATGGATGATTATTACAGCCGTGTATTTGTAGCACCTGCTACAAGATGGAATCATATACGAAACAGTAACGGTAATGCTGTAGATCCAAGATTAGAACAAAAACAAGGTCTATCAGAAGCTTCACGTGATTACTTTTCAATGAACATAGATGTACCTGGTAACTTTACCTATAACGTAGGTGATCTAGTATGGTGTGAAGTGCCGTCTTATAACGCTGCTGAACAGACAAATGATCACAAGGTTGAACGAGATGATGTGGTAGACCAGTTACTTACAGGTCGATACTTAATTAAATCATTACATCATCAAATTGACCTATTTGAACAAAAGCACACAACAGGCGTAACCGTAGTACGAAATGTATTTGCAAGTGATTTACCAAATGCTGATACGTTTAAGGCAAGTGCTCACTTTAGAAGTCAACCTATAGATGTTATTGGTTCAGGTATTGATATTTCAAGTCTAGTACCAATAAAAAACAAATTAGACGGCAAAATACCGTCACCACAGATAAGTACCGTAGAAGACATTGCTAAGGTACTAAACGTTGATTTGAATACAAGTGACTTAAACGTCAAGGACGCCGCAAATAAGAGTATTAATGCCGTTTTAAACAGTACTTCTAATAGGGTATTACAAAACAAATACCTTGCAAAGATTAATAGTGCAGTATTAGAAAGAAAGACGGTTGTAGAGAAAATTGCAGAAAAAGCCAAGTTAGCACTTGGTGGTATCAATTTATCGTCATTATCAAATATGTCCAATCTAGGCCCTATGGCACAAGACAGATTAAGATCAGGTATACAAAGTAGAGTCAATAAGTTTGTACAATCCTCAATGGTATCGTTTAAACAAAATCTATCAAACGCTAAGAGTTTCTTTAAGGGGTTCTTTTAATGATACAAACATTGAAAAACCTCAAAGTTTATTGCGAGTTTGAAAAAATTTTCCATAAGGGTATGGCCATAAGTAAGGACACAATAGAGCCAATGTACAGACAATGTAAAAACACTCTCATAAATATATTATCAAAGAATATCAATGATAATTTGAGCCATATGATAGAAGAAGATACATTTATTAACGAAGGAACATTCCAAGAATACGATTATAACAATGAAGATAAGGAATGTGAATGGAAACAGTTTTATAGAGAACTACATAGTAGAAGACAACAACAAGGCCTAGTTTAGTGCTTCGCACCGCGGATGCCTACGCAAAGCATTTAAATACGGCAAAATATAAGGAGGTGACCGCTTTAAATACGGTCATTTATGGGAATTTTTAAATGAGTACTACAGATTTTATGGGTAAAGACGGCTTCATCTGGTTTGCAGGTGTAGTAGAGGACAGACAAGACCCACTTAAATTAGGCCGTGTTCGTGTTCGTTGTTTAGGTTATCATACAGAAAACAAAGAGGAACTGCCTACTGCTGACTTGCCTTGGGCTCATCCAATGTTACCTATTACTTCATCTGGCATATCTGGTATTGGCCAGACTCCTTTAGGCCTACTTGAAGGTAGTTGGGTGATTGGTTTCTTTAGAGATGCAGATACAAAACAAGACGCAGTTATAATGGGTTCATTGCCTGGCATACCTACACAGTCAGGCTCTTTAAACAAGGCCGAAGGGTTAGGCTTTAGTGATCCAAATGGAGTTTATCCTAGATACGCAAATGAAAGTGATGTCAATAGACTAGCACGGAATGACGCAGATAATCAAAGTATTACATTGACGGCTCGAAAGACATTTAGAAATGCGTCTTATACAAATATACCAACCAGTAACATTATTGAACTGAATACAGCTGATACGGCCACAAGAGTGCAGTTATCTGAAGGTGATGTATGGTCCCTACCAGAAAACACCTACGCCGCAGAATATCCTTACAATCACGTATATGAAACAGAAAGCGGCCATACATTAGAATTTGATGATACACCCAATAAAGAAAGAATACTGCTCTACCATCACAGTGGTACAGAAACAGAAATTACGGCCGAAGGAACAAAAAACTCAATAAACAAAGATTCAACCTATAGTATAACAGAAAAGAACAACAAGGTATACATTAAGGGAGACTCCGATGTGACCATAGGTGGCCGTCATAAAGTTATTATTAACGCAGATGGTGACCCTAATAATAACTACGATATACAAATCGGTCCCAACGCAAACGTCAATATACAAGTAGATAATGGAGATGTCAATATATCTACCTTAACA
>JGI10211J34971_10002665_pt1 | contig 14452 bp, 15 predicted proteins | sample Etolagsediment_FD_34971 | JGI IMG/M metagenome (IMG submission 34971) | reverse complement strand
CCATCAGGAAAAAGAAATAATGAAGTTTTAAAACAATCAAAAAAAGGTGAAGTTTTAACTCTTATATGCAATGATAAACCTTGTGGTACTTTACTAATTGATGAAATATTTGAAATTAATAAAGATGAAAGAATCCAAAAAATATATGGTACAAACAATCCTGAACACCCTGGTGTAAAAGATACTTATAAAAGACTTGGAAATATTGCTGTTTGTGGTGAATACACAATTGAATTTGATGATATTAAAAATAATATTAAAAAAATCAATAAAACTATTACAAATCTAGAGGCAACAAATATCTCTTCTATTATTTTATCAGGAAAGCCTTTTCATAGGGTACATGAAAGACTAATAAGAACAGCATTAGTAAAGTGTGATTTATTAATTATCTTCTTACAAAAACCATATCATGATGATGGTAAATTAAGTTATAGAGTACGCTATGAAACTCTTCAATACTTTTTAGATAATTTTATACCAAAAGATAGGGTAATATTACTTCCTTTAGAAAACACTTATATTTTTGGTGGACTAAATGAGCTTACACTAAACTCAATCGTATCTAAAAACTATGGTGCAACAAAACTCATCATAGGTCAAAACCATGCAGGACTTGGTGCATACTGGGATCATAATGAGTTTGTGTCTATTGTAGATACACTTGAAACTCTTAACATAAAAATAGAGATTATGAGTGAATTTGTATATTGTGATAAATGTACAACGCTTGTAAGTACAAATGCTTGTCCACATGGTAGTCACCACCATGTAAAATATCATAATGAATCTATCATGGAACTATTTAGACTAGGAATTATTCCACCAGCTATTTTGATGAGAAAAGAGATATCTTCAATCATCTTAAGTGAATTATATCCATCAAGAAAAGCGACTTTAAAAAAAATACATCAAAATCTATCAACTTCTTCAGGTGTAATAGATGAGTTTAAAAGTGAAGACTTTTATGATGGCTTAATGAATCTATATCAGACTTCATCACTTACTTAATAGTTTTTATTGGAGCATCTACCTCTTTTTAAAAACATAAAAGAAAGAAACTATTTCTTTCTTTTTATTTTCTTTCTCTTTTTAATCAATATCTATTTTACTTTCTTAGAATATCAAAAATTTACAACAAATGAAGTTTTTAAAACAAAAGCTCAAATAGTGAATATTTATGAAAAAGAAAATTATAATGTATTAAAAATTAGAACAGATAACTTTACTTTTTTTACCTCCTCAACTAAAAATAGCTCTTATAATATTCTTCAAAATATTTCTATTTTTATTGTTACAAAAGATATATCATTTTATGAATACTTGAAAGGCTTCTATACAAAGAGTTTTAATATTACTCTACTAGAACATAATAAATCCCTCAAAAATAATATTTATAACTTTATAAATAAGCAACATCAAGACAAAAGTATAGCTTCACTATTTAATGCCCTATTTTTAGCCACAAATGTAGATAATAATATTAGACAGATGTGTTCAAACTTTGGCATCTCTCATCTTGTAGCTATCTCAGGATTTCATCTTGGTGTTATCTCATTAGTATTGTATTTCATATTACATTTACTATATACTAAAATTCACCAGAACTTTTTTCCTTATCGAAATAAACGCTTTGATATTATGTTAATTATTAGTTGTATTTTATTTTGTTATCTCCTGTTTGTTGATTTAGTTCCATCACTTTTAAGAGCATTTGTGATGTTTTTATTTGGGTTGTTTTTATTAAGAAACAATATTAAACTCTTCTCTTTTGAAACTTTGTTTATAGTTGTTATAACAATAATTGCACTATTTCCTAAACTTTTATTTTCATTGTCTTTATGGTTTAGTGTAGCAGGAGTATTTTACATCTTTTTATTTTTACATTATTTTAAAGATATAAATAAATATCTCCAATTAATTCTATTCAACTTTTGGATATATCTATCTATGAACCCTATTGTTCATTATTTTTTTGATACAACAGCTATAGAACAACTTTATTCTCCTCTTTTTACTCTCTTATTTACAATATATTATCCACTTATTGTGCTCTTACATATTTTCAATATTGGTGGATTATTTGATAGTTTCATAGTATATCTTTTACATTATCCTATAGAGCCAAGTTCGATAGCAACACCACTATGGTTTTTCATATTTTATATCAGTATCAGTATCCTTTCTATATTTCAAAAAAAATCTTTTTTGATTCTAAATTTTTCATTTATTTTATTTAATTTATTCCTTTTTATAAAATAATAATTTTTTACATATTTGTAAATGTTTACTTTATATACAACATATTCGTTTACTTTAATAAATAAAATTTATATAATCCATTATTAAAAATAATAAATATTATAAAGGGTAACAAGTGAGTAATAGCGGATTAAATAAAAGCTTGAAAGTATATAAGGGTTTAAAAATATTTGATAATATTGCACCTTATATCAAACATATGGAATCTGTAGAAGATTATAGAGAAAACTTACAATTATTGGAAAAAAGTTGGGATAACCTTACAATTATGGGACAACTTGGTGGAAATAATATTGATATGAACTCTACCAAAAAAAGTTTTGCTAACCTAACTGAACAATTATTGAACCATTTAGGAATTGAAACTATCAAAAAAACATCAAGACAAATGCAAGCAAAAGCACAGATTGCAGTTGACATTGTGATTAGAAATCTTTTTGAAAGAACTGCGGATATAGGATTTTTAGCAACGGATGATGATATTAGAGATTTCCTAAATCACACTACATCAAAGTATGATGCAGATTATACAGAAAATAAAACTCATTTAAAACAAAGATTTGAAGAATATGTAAAAAAATACAGTGTCTATTTTGATATTGTACTTATGGATACGCAAGGGAATGTTTTAGTTAATTTAGATGATGATACACAAATAAAACAGTCACATGATGAGATTATTAATCTAGCTCTAAATACACAAGAGGATTTCGTAGAAACATACAAGTATCATGATTTTATACCTCAATATAAAAAAACTTTAGTCTATTCATATAAAGTGACACAAACAAATGAAAAAGATTCTAAACCTATTGGTGTATTAGCCCTTTGTTTTAGATTTACAGATGAGATGCAAGGTATTTTTAAAAACTTAGTAGATACAAGAAATCAAGAATGTCTTACACTTTTAGATAAAAATGGTTTCGTAATAGCAAGTAGTGACAAATACCAAATACCACTTAATGCTAAACTAGAAATCGCCACACAAGGTATGCATAAAATAGTATCTTTTGGAGGAAGATATTATCTTTCTAAAACAGCTGCTACAAATGGTTATCAAGGGTTTAAAGGACTTGATTGGTATGGACATATTATGGTTCCTTTAGAACATGCTTTCATAGAAGATGAAGAGAATAATTTAGATATTTCAGAAGATATTCTGCAAGCTATTTTACAATATGGAGATAATTTTTCTGATGAATTAAAGCAAATTCCTCTCCAAGCAAATCAAATACAAGCAAATCTTAATCGTGCTGTATGGAATGGAAATATATCTCAAAGTAAAGATAGTGATTCAGATAAAGGATTTTCAAGACTACTTCTCAATGAGATAGCAAAAACAGGGGAAGAAACAAAAAATATTTTTAAATCTTCTATTATAAATCTTACAAAAACTATTATACTTAATGATACAGTTTCAATAGCTTCACTTATGATAGATATTATGGATAGAAACTTATATGAAAGAGCAAATGATTGTAGATGGTGGGCATTAAACCAAGAGTTTAGAACCATTTTAGATAATGAGAACTTAATAAATACACACAAAGAGAAACTCTCTTCAACACTCGCATATATAAATAATCTTTATACAGTATATACAAACCTATTTATATATGATAAAAATGGAGTAATTGTAGCTGTATCACAAGATAATCAACAACACTTTATCGGTAAAAAACTAGATACTTTGTGGGTAGATAAAACATTACATATGAAAGATTCATCAAAATACTGTGTTAGTGATTTTGAAACAACAGAACTCTATGACAACAAACCAACATATATCTACAACGCACCAATAAAATCATCAAAAAATGAAAATATGGTTGTGGGTGGTATAGGGATAGTATTTAATTCTGAAGTTGAATTTAAAGCGATGATAGATGAATCTATGCCAAGAACAGTAAAAGATGAAGTAAAAAATGGTGTATTTGGAGTATTCACTTCAAAAGATAAAACTATCATATCTTCATCAAAAGAGGAGTATAAAGTAGGAACTATTTTAGATATTGATGATAAATTTTTCAAACTTAAAAATGGTGAAACATATAGTGAAATTATCACTCTAAACAACAAGTTTTATACCATAGGTGTCAAATGTTCAAATGGATATAGAGAATTTAAAAGTAGCGGTGATGATTATAAAAATGATGTGTATTCATTTTTCTTTTCATATATTAGTGAAGCAAATATTCCTATAGAAACATCAAAACCAAAATTATTGAGTAATGAAGTTATTAAAACTGAATGTGATGATTGTCAAGAGATAGCAACTTTTAGAATAGGAGGTAAGTATTTAGGTGCATATTGTAAAGATGTTGTAAAATCTATCAGTATAGATAATTTAGAAACTGCAATAAATTTTGATGATACAAATTGTTTTAAAGGTACAATCATATATAACAAAATGGCTGTAAGTGTACTAGATATCTCCTCTTTTATCAAAGAACCTGTAGATACAAATTATGATGAAATAATAATAGTTGATTATGAAAATAGTGAGGAACACNATTTTGTAGGCTTACTAGTAAGCAAACTAGAAAATATCATAGATGTGGAAACTAAAAAACTAAAACCATTAGAACATAACCTTATCACAGGTGGTGCTTTGATTCAAAGTATTGTATCAGTTGAACAAAATGGAGACAACCAACTTTTAACTATCTTAGATATTAAAAAATTAGCAAAGAAACTTACTAACTAGAATTTTTCTAGTTAGGTTCTCCTATAGCTTTATCTAAAGTATATCTCATATCTTCATCTAAATCAGCCATATTTGATCTCATCCACTGTAAATATCCAATATCTTGAGATGCAACTTCTAAGATATATTTCCCTTTATATTTCCCAAATCTAAAAGTTTTAATAAATACTGGTGTTTGTGTCAACTCTGAAAGTTTATCCATAGGTGCAAAGTCAGGATAGATTTCAGTACATCTCATAACGAGCTGTCGTAAAAATAATTTCATAACTAAAACATCCCCTATAGCATCATGAGCTTTTATAGTAATATTTAGTTTATCCGCTTCCTCTTGCTCTGTTTTATATAACTCTAAAGCATATCGAATATATTGAAGTCTATGATATGGCAATTCAGGATAAAGATGTTTTGCACATCGTAAAGTATCTATAAGTGTAAAGTGATTTTCAAATCCCTCTTTTTGAAGCATCCCCAAATCAAAATTGATATTATGCGCTATAAGATAATTTGAAGCATTATTTAACTCTTGTAGTTTTCCATAAAACTTTGTTTCTAAAAATGGAGGTTTTCCTACTAATAGATCAGGAGTGATATTATGAACTTCCATAGCTTCTAGTTTAATTTCAAGAGGAGCACTGCATAGTTCATCATATACTTCAATGTCTGTTTTACTTCCTATTATCATCCCACCTATTTGGATAATTCTATCTTCTTCTGCGGCACCTGTTGTTTCTGTATCAAAAAGTATATATTTACTCAAAAATCATCCTTAAAAAATATCTGGTATATCAACATCTAAATTTGATGGTGGTTCTGGATTTTTTGGCTGTTGATTATTTTGTGTGTTTAAAGGTTCCATCCCCTCTGGTATATCTATATTTGTATCTACATTAGAATCAACAACTGATTCAAAACTTGTAATAACAGGAGCAGCACCAAATGGCTCCTCTTTATCTATAAACTTCGTAAGTTCTTTATGGAAATCTAGTTTAACGGTTCCTGTTGAACCATTTCTTTGTTTTCCTATAATTATCTCAGCTTCCTCTATAGGTTTGTCTATAAAGGCACTTTTGTATGGAGGAACTTCCCCTTTATCTAAAGATTCTTTCTCTTTTCGTTGCTCATCTCTCTCTTTATAAATATCATCTCTATATACAAACATAATAATATCTGCATCCTGCTCAATAGCTCCAGACTCTCTAATATCACTTAACATCGGTCTTTTATCTGGACGACTTTCTAATCCCCTGTTTAACTGAGAAAGTGCAATAATAGGTATTTCCATCTCTCTTGCAAGTAATTTTAGTCCCCTACTTATCTCATCAACTGTAAGTCGTCTATCTTGCCCACCTGTTCCACTCATAAGCTGTAAATAATCCACAATGATAAGCTTCACATTGTTATCTTCGCTTTGGGCTATCTTTCTTGCTCTTGCTCTTAGTTGATTGATGTTTACACTACCACCATCATCTACAAAAAGTTTTTTTGTACTTAAGTCTTGAAAGGCTTGTTCTACTTTTTTTGCTTGGTCTGGGTCTAATTCCCCTTTTCTTACATTTTGTAAAGGAATTCCTGTTTTAGCACTAATAAGTCTTATCATTAGTTGTGTTTCAGGCATCTCTAGAGAGAAAAATATAACACCATCACCACGCTCAAGATTTTGTAATGCTGTATTTAGTACGATAGAAGTTTTCCCCATAGCAGGCCGTGCAGCTATAATAACTAAATCCCCAGCATTAAACCCTGTAGTTTTCTTATCAAGTGCTACGAATCCTGTAGTTTGACCTGTAAGATAACTAGTACCACGCTCTTGCATTTTTTTGATATGCTCTCTAGTATTTTCGATAACTGTCTGCATATCTTTAAGCTCACTGCTTGCACTATCCATAGTGATACCATACAATTTATTTTGTATCGTATCAACAGCCTCTAATGCTGTTACATTATCTTCAACTGTAAGTTTTTTTATCTCAGTTGCAAGTGTTGCTAACTCTCTTTTAACAGCACCATCTTTTATCTCTCTTACATAAGACATAGTATTTGAGATAGGATTTGCTGAAAGTATCTCTATAAGTATACTGTCACTTACCTCTTTACTATCTACTCTTTTTCGTATAAAGTCTTCATCGATTGGCATATCAGCATGATTTAATGCTTCCATAACTTCAAATACTTTTTGATGTGCAGGGAGATAGAAATCTGAAGGTTTTAAAACACCTAAAATATCTTCAATAATCTCATGGTCAAATAGTATTGAACTCAGTACAGCTCGTTCAATATTGAGTGAGTAGATATTATCCATATATTTTAGTGTCCTTTTTTTAAAGTTGAATTTGTATTTTATCTAAATGGTACTGAAAAGTTCAATTTTCGTATAAACAATCCTGTAAATATAAAAATCAATGCCACATATACCACAAGAGGTGGTACAACATCAAAAAATACCCAAGACCAAAAAATAGCAAATAAAGGGATAAGATAAGAAACCTGTGACATAAACTGTACCCCAACTTTCTGAACAAGCTTAATTCGAATAAGTGAAGCAGCAGCTGTTGGCACAATAGCTAAGTAAACTATAGTTAAAAAAGGATAACTAAAAATTTCTAAATGCTCAAAACTGATAAAAAATAAAAATGGTATCATCATAATAGTTGCAGTTAAAAACATAGAAGTAGAACACACTATAGTATTGATATGTGCTATTTTTCTTATCAAAAAACCAGAACTTATATATCCCATAACGGCAAATAAAAGTGCTATTTTTCCATATAAACTATCATGATCTCCTTTTAAAAAATCATCCCCTAAAAGTATAAACACCCCAGCAAATCCTAAAATAACTCCAACCATTTTAAAAAATGTTATCTTTTCATCATGCGTCAAGATATGAGAAAGTATTAAAGCTACAAAAGGACCCATAGCCAACATAACAGCAGCTGTCCCAGCACTAATAAACTGTTGTCCCCAAGAGATAAGATAAAAAGGCACTGCATTATTTAAAACACCTATAAGAATAAGTATCATCCAAGTTTTAATATCTCTTGGAAATGACAAATGTTTAAAGTACACAAAAAAGAGTAAAAAAAGTGAAGCAAAAAATATTCGTATAAAAGCTACGAAAAATGGATCAAATCCAGTAAGAGCATATTCTATCCCAACAAAAGCACTTCCCCAAATAGAAGCTAGTAGTATCAACCAAATATAATCTATAAAAGTAGCAGTTTGTATTGTATTCATTGGTGGAATTATAGCTAGGTTAATTGTATTTAAACTTTATATTTTCACTGTTTTGTATAGTTTTAGTTTCTCTGTAGTTGTTTTCTATATTTTGCAACTCATAATACACTTCTATATCATCATTTTGTATAAAAATTTTTGAAAGAGTTGTTAATACAATAGCAAATAAAATCAAAGAGATAAGCACTTCAAAAAGTGTAAATGCTGTTTTAGACATATTTTGAAATTTTATTAAAGTTATTAAAGATAAGTTTTTTAATAAAATCTTTTTTTGGAATTGTACTATCAAGATGGTCAGAGACTATTTTAAATATATAAATATCTTTCTCATCTAGATATTGTTTTACTATTTCTAAAAAATAAGAAGCTTCCATATCATAAAGACTATTTTCTTTTACACTAGAATCTGGAAGTTGTGGAGTATCTACTGTTTTACAACCTATAGTGTTTATATCTTGTAATTCTCTGTTGGTACAGAACAACTCTCCTATATTCATAGTTATATCACTACATCCAGATACTCCAATATTGATAGCTTTTGAGATAGTATAGTTATCAAAAATATATTGTAAAGCATTATAAGTATTCTCTTTCCCTATTCCACTTATAACTACAATTATATTTTCATTAGTATATACTTTAGGTGAAGAATTGACCTTAGAGAGTTTATATTTTTCAATAAATATTTGTGCTTCACTTAAAAGTGCTGTGTGTAAGAGTGTCATTAACTAAAACCTTATTTTATAATCTCAGATGAAAAATTATTCTAAAAAGTTTTTGGCCATAATTTCAGACCAATCTCGGCTAAAATTCTTTTTGATATAGTCTACTTTATGAGGTACTGTACATTTTGAACAATCTTGGTGGATAAACCCATCATCACTTTGGATACTTCCACCATCTTTACTATTTATAGCACAAGTACTTGAAGACTCACCTACTCTAAAGTTTGGGCACGCACATAAATAACAGTTGAGATTTTCCATATCGTGGCATTTTTTATTTTCTTTGTATAAAGGACAAAAATCCGGTTCTTTTACAACCATATTTTCAAAAGTAAAATACTCAATAAGCTCATTATCACTAAGATATGATAGCTTATCAACTAATTTTTTATGCTTTAGTGCATGCTCTTGATGCCAAGATTGATATGACACCTATCTAGCACCTTTAATAGCTTCAAGTACCTCTTCATAATCAGGTTCATCTGTAACTTCTGGAACAACTTGTTTATATACTATGATACCATTTCTATCTACAACAAAAACTGTTCTAGCTAACAGTCCTTTGAGCTTATTATCAGACATTAAAACACCATATGATTTTCCGAAATCTTTCTCTACATAGTCACTTCCAACTACAAGATTATCTATCCCCTCAGTTGTACAAAACTTTGCACTAGCAAAAGGTAAATCCATAGATACAACAGTTGTAGTACAAATATCAAGTGCCCCAACCTCTTCATTAAATCTTCGAGTCTCAGCTGCACAAGTTGCAGTATCAAGAGATGGTACTGAGATGATAAGTTGTACTTGATCATTTGAACCACCAACTTCAATATCTTCTAAATCAGCCCCAACTATAGTAACAACAGGAGCCATATCCCCAACTTCTAGTTGTGTTCCCTCTAGTGTTACCTCTGTACCTTTAAATTTTGTATATCCCATCATTATGCTCTCCTAATAATTAATTGTAGATATTATAGCATAGAGAGATAAATGGTTGGTAAGAAGAATTTATTTTGATAATAAGAAAGTATTTTTGTAAAGTTTGGTTACAATAAATTTAACAAAATGCAGGTTTCTCACGATATTGCCTTAATGTTGTTTTGATATACGACATTTTTTATGTATGTTGTTTGTTGATTTTTAGGGTGTGTTGTATATAATGTAGGTTCAATAAATAGTAGTATAGAAACCATCTTAAAAGCCTTTTATTTAAAGGGTTTCAAGTCTGTCTTTTTTGTAGTGTGCCCAAAATTGTGTCCTTATGTGTCTATTAGAACACAATCATGAAGCGAGTAAAAAAGTACCTCTTTTTTTATCTTTGTTCTCAATATATCTTGCATATTTATTTAGTGTCATAGCAGAAGTTGTATGACCTAACATATTACTAACCCATAGAACATCTTCCCCATTTGATATCATCATACTAGCAAAGGTATGTCTCATTTGATAAGGGTTTCTATATGTTATATTTAACTTATCTAAAAATCTATGCCAATGCCTTGTAATTTCAACACTATCTTTATAAGCAAATTTTTTCTTATTATTAAATAAGTAATCACTTGTATCAAGTTGAAATTTTTGATGATTTTTAATATATGGTATCAGGACATCAATTATATCTATAGTTCTAATACTAGCTTCTGTTTTAGGTTTAGATTCTATTCCTCTTCTTCTTGCTCTTGAAATACTTATAGTATTATGTTCAAGGTCAATATCACTCCATTTTAAAGCGATAATTTCTCCTGTTCTCATACCTGTATAAAAACCAATTGCATAAAACAATTTTACACTATCTTTTAAATTAAATAAAATTGTATCTATTTCATTAAGAGAAAATGGATTTATATCCCGTACTGGAACTATTTTAGGCTTTTTAATTAGCTTTAATGGATTCTTTACAATTATCTCATCTCTTATTGCATCATTAAATATTACATTAAATACAGCTCTAACAAATGATAAACTTTTAGTTGATATAGTTTCTAATAACTTATTTTGCCACGTAGCTATTTGAGATGGGTTTTATCTCATCTAGCTTTTTATTGCCAAAGTGTGGTTTTATATGTCTATTATAAGTATGTAAATGATTCTTTTGAGTTAATTCTCTTCTATGAGGTTTATTCATCTCAAAAGATACTTTTGCAAACTCATCAACTGTTGGTACTTTTTTAACATTGTTATTTTTAAAGAACTCCCCCGTATTGAGTTCATGAACTATTTGGGGGATTAGTTTATTTTCGGCTATTTTACGGTTAGCTTTTGTATCATCAAGTTTTAACGATTTTCTATGCCGTTTTGATTGATGATAAAATGTTATCCACAATTTGCCGTTGCGATTGATTAATTTCATTTGTTTTATCCTTACAAACTACCCAATCGTCAATTGCAACTCTATCAAATAAAATTTTACCTTGTTTTTTATAAAAATGAAGATTCTCAATAAATGTTGATTCTTTAAATTTATATATTCTATCTTTAGAATATCCAAGATATTTTGATAGTTCGGCAACAGTTAGCCACCTTTTTGTTTGCATTGATGAGAGTGATTTTTTAATAACTTCTAAATCATTTGCCATATCTTTAATAAGATTTATATTTTCCATATCTATCATGATTTAGCCTTTGCCGATACTTTATCCTTAACAAGACATCTTGAAACTGCTTCTTTGTGTGCTACTTGCCACAAATGATTATCTTTTACTGATAGCTCTTTATTAGAAGTTAATTTATCAAGATATATCACTAAGTCATAATCACCAAGTTCTTTTACACTTACAACATTTAAAGGTTTTATAATTGTTCCATCTTCTAAAACTCTTACTCTTTGTTTTTTACCATCTTCATTTATATAATTATCTAATGTTTCGTATGTTTTATTTATCTCTTTTTGTGTAGTTGTTTTTTTCAAAGAGTTTTTTGCTTCAAAGTAAAAGAAGTCTAAATCTGTTAATTCTACTTGTAGTTTATTTATAAATGCTCTTCTTAATATTGCTATTATTTCTAATTTGAATTTATTCTCATCATAGATTGCTATTTTGCGTTTTAATCTATTAAGTGGTAAAGATGTTTGTAAAAACTCTTTTAAGTTATAGGAGTCTTTTATATGGTTCCAAATAGGTAAAGTATTGGCTCTAGATTTAGAATTGTTTTTTATATCATTATCTGTAATATTTGTTGTATCTATTAATCTTATATTATCCATTGATTGTTTAAAAATATTTACTGCATTTTTGAGTAGTTCATCTATTGTATTTATATTATATTGTTTTAGATGTATTCTATGAAGTTCAAATTCTATATTGTAAATATCATCTTCTAAGTTAAAACCATTATTTGCAAAGTATTCAAACATCAAATCTTTTTTACTGTTCTTTTTAAGTTCCTCTTTTTTATTGTAGAGTCGTAATAAAAAAGGGCTTTTGCCTACATAGATAGTTTGTAATGATTTATGATTACCAATTTCGCTAACTGTTGCATAACTTCTTTTTCTTGTTGAGAACATCTCTCTATTTACAAAACTAAAGTCATATTGTACAAAGGTATTTAAATCAACTCTAGTAATTGGGTAATAATCTGTTATATACTCAACTAGTAACTCTTTATTGATAAACTCAATTAAAGACTTAATACCAACTGTATATATTCCAATCCCTTGAAGTTGTACTCTAATATCATTTAATGCTCTATTTGTTTTATAATCTTTAAATCCTATTTTAAAAAACTCATTTATATCTTTAAACCAATAAAAGCCCTCAGACTTTCCAAGATAATTAAGTGGTGTATCTTTGATTAAGATATTTATATCAGAGTTTTCAAACTCAATATCTTTTTTTAGAAATACTCCTTTTCTATCTTCTATTTGGTCTAATATATCTAAAAATAAGTTATCATAATTGGTATTTGATTCACAAAAATAGTAAAGTGTATCAATACCGTGTAACATTTTAATATTGTTCACTTTGATTCCTTTTTCCGTTAAGAAAGGGGTGTTACTAAGAACCCCACCAATCTTAAGTTATTTTGCTTTCACTTCCCGAGAAAAAAAATCTACGCTCCCGCTAGGAGTTTTTTTTCTTGCGAGGCTCAAGCAAAATTTATTTTAGATTCCGTAGTAGTTTACTTTACCTATAACACCAACATCTACAGATACATCTTTGCCTACTTGTGATTTATACATATTCACTTTTTCAAGTGGTATACTTATATCTAGTAGTTCAATTTTGTCTGAACCATCTTGCATTCTTCTTACAGTTTGTAGTTGTAGTTTTGTTCTACCAGCAACTACAGTTCCATCTTCTTTTTTAAAATCGTTAGATTTATACATTCCGATTAATTTCGCTTTTAGAGTTAGCATAACTTATCCTTTTTTGGATAACGCGTTATCGTTGTGTTTTATTTACTATTGATCAGATAGTGATGGAAGTTTAATATATTTATGAAATTGTTACGAGTCAAAATGTAGAGTAAGTTACTCTACATTTGATGCATTAGTAAAAAATTGGATGTTTTTTAATATTCTTTGGTGTTTGAAACTCTAAGATAGCTATTTGATTAAAGTATGTTTTATGTTGTATTGGCTTTGAAATATGATTTCTATTTAAATTTGAATTATATTCATATTCAAAAAAATCATTTAAGATTTGGTTACTATATTTTGCTAATTTTTCTTTTGTAAATTCTTTATTATTTTCTTTTTTGTATGGCGTAAAGCAGTAAATTTGAGCACTTTTAAAGATATGTATATCTTCTATTGACTCACTACTATTTAAAAATACTTGTTGATTATCTAATGTATCAAGTAATGATTTTTCAATATTTTTAATCGTACTTGTATCTAGTGTTTCAAGCATTGCATTAATTTCCCTTGGCTCTTTATCAAACTCTTCATATAATCTATGTGACAATTCATTTACGGGTATTTTATTATATTTATTTGCATTTTTAAAAGTATTGATTCTTGGTTGTATAGCTTCATTAACTTTTAATTTAGTTTTTGCAATACCTCTATTTTCTGAATTTTCATTTTCTAGTTCATCTAATTTTTCAATTGATATTTTATGCAAATTTAAAATTTGTAGTATTGAATATATTTTAATAAAAACTTGTACATCATTTACAATTATAGTTTTATCATATTTAATTAATTCTTTAAATACATTTATTGTTTCATCTTCAAAAATATGTTCAAATTGATTTAATGTATTTTCTAATATATCATCTATTTTACAACTGTCAGAAAGGTTTTTAATAGTTGATAATGGCTGAGTAGATTTCACAAGTTCAGATATGATTTTTTCTGTATCTACAAAATCTTTTATATCATCAACATTTTGAACTAAAATATTTTCAAGTGCTTCTTTTATGTCTTTGGTTTCTTGGAGTTCACTTTGAAAATCAGTCATTAGTTGAGTTAAATCTATTTTGTCATTCATAGCTACATTATAGCAAAAATAATTATATCTTGTTATTTATGGTTTTTATTATATAATATCTACTTTTAAGACAAATATTTATGGGGTAA
>JGI10211J34971_10002664_pt1 | contig 14458 bp, 7 predicted proteins | sample Etolagsediment_FD_34971 | JGI IMG/M metagenome (IMG submission 34971) | reverse complement strand
CTTTTGCTGGAAATCGTAATTTGATCTCCCTCCGAGATTGTCATGCCGTTTTCATTTACAAGATGATCTCCTTTTAGGGTAACACCAAATTTTTCCAGATTGAGAAAAGCGGGTACTCCATAACTGCGGCATGCAGTGACGACATGGATTGCAGCTGGGGTCAGGCTTACAATTGCATCAACCTCTGCCATAACCAAAGTGTCAGACGGAACAAAGCTCTCTTTGCATATACAGACTTTTTCTCCTCGCTTTTTTGCTTCCATCGCGGCGCCTGCTGAAAAATATGCTTTCGCAGAAACTGCTGTTCTGGGTAAAATTGATACACCTTTGCAGAAAAATCTCAATGTTTTGAATGATCTGTCGTCGATTCTGTCTGAAAATATTTGTGTAAGATGATAGGGTTTGATCAACTCTATCACCCGTTCGGCATCAATGACCTTTTTTTGGTAGAGATCCATCGAAGAAAGAAGGGTCGCTCTTCCGGTCAGCTCGGAAGAGTTGAGTTGCAATACTGCAAAAAGATACGCATCATCATAGGATTCCGCAGCAAATTCTACTGTCACCGGGGACTTTAGTTTTTTCTCTAATTCCTGGAGTAGTGGTTCAAAATGATAAACTGCCGGATACATATTTTTGATTGATGCGCGGTCAAAAAATTCATGATCATTCGTTTCAATGAGCCCGGTCATGATCTCTTCCCCAAAAATATTAGGCAGACTCTCTACTTGAATACCCAGACCCGTTCGAGCATGGCGGCTGTATAAAACGCCGGGATAGGATTCGTCTCCCCGCACCGTCCATACCATTTTTTGCAATATAACTGAAGGAAATTTTTCTCCTTTTCGCACAAATGTGTGAAGTAAATCCTGATTTTGCTCAAAGTATTCATACGCTCTTTGCAAGAAAAAACAGACCTGATAAAAGGCATCATGCAAGAGCCGTTCATCTTGAACAAAAATCCGATTGTAATGATACTCTATCTCCTCATCGATACGATCTACTTCGATATTTTCCTCTGTCTCATATCCTCCAAAGAGGTTCAGCTCGAGAGTTCGCAGATTACTCAGATATATTTTCTTTGCAACAGTTTTCCCCAAAATCGTACTGAGAACCGGAAAATTTTTACTTGTCACACCCACATTTAAAAAGGTGGGCATCAAGCCGGGAATATATGAGGGCATCGCAGATCGCATTGCAATGATTAAAGGTTTGTCTACTGAACCAAACTTCTGGGCAGACATCTGCTCCAGATTTTTTATAGCTTTATAAATATTTGCCTTTCTCTCTTCCTGTGAAAGAAAGTAATTGTTGGAAGTAAGTATGCAAAAATCCGGAACAGGATAACCTTCCTGAATAATATCTAGTAACTTGGTTCCCTTATGGCTTATCAAATCTACATCAAACATATTTTGTGTGCAAGAAGGTACTATTGACTCATTTTCCACAAAATTTAAATTTTGAAATTCCCTTCTTCTATCTCTGACAAAATCATGAATTTGATTTGTTAATCTTTTTGCAGCTTCTGCATCCTGACGTGCAAAAAGAATGTTTGCAAGAATGTCATATCTGGCAGAAGCTGGATTCATGCAAAGATATACGCTCTCGCATTGACTCAGGAGAAGTGAGCCCGATTCACCGTTTATAAGTTCATAATCCATTTCCACTGGCAAAAAACCAGGAAGAGAGCATTTATTCTTATCCATATCTCTATGTAAGAATTGTTGTACTACATTAAAATTCAGATAGTTTCCTCTAAATTTGAATGTCTTTAACACCATATTCCTTTTACGCTATTGCACTAAATAAAATGCAAGATTATCATATGTAAAATTTTCTTTATGGAAAGATCGGCGTTAGATGGAAGAGTGGATTGATGAAATTTCATTAGAATAATTGGGGTAGGTTTGTACACGAGTAATTAGAAAATGATCGTATACGACGTTCCATCTTTCTGATTTAACTTTAATGTTCCGTTCAACTGGGAAATAAGATCCTGAATTAGCTGGAGACCGAGCGAAGACTTGCCGGCATTCTGAAGGTCTTCAGTAAATCCAACACCATCATCTCTGATTATAAGCTTATTTTTTTCTTCTTTTGTTTTCTTCATTGAGATGTACACTGTCCCTGTTTTATCATCCGGAAAGGCATGCTTGAAGATGTTGGTAAGTATTTCATTGCAGAGGAGCCCGCACGGAACCGCCTGGTTGAGATCGAGAGTGACAGGATCTGCATCAATCTCAAAATTGATCTTGCTGCCGGTCATTCCTGTTGAATTAAAAAGCGTATTGAATAATTCTTTAATATAGTCTGCGAAATTGATGTCGATGAAATTTTCTGACTCATACAGTTTTTCATGTATGATCGCCATTGACCTGATCCTATTCTCCACTATTTTAAATTTATCCGTTATTTCTTCATCATCGATATAAAGTGATTGTAAATGCAGCAAGCTGATGATGATCTGCATATTGTTTTTTACGCGGTGATGGATCTCCTGCAGCATAACAACTTTTTCTTTCAGGGATTTTTCAACTTCTCGTTGGGAATTTTTTATGTCCGAAATATCCGCAAAAACTCCGAAGGAGCCGACGTATTCGTCATTTTCAAAAAGTGGTGTCGCATTTATAAGTAAAGATTTGATTTCCTCGTCATAAGCCTGACATCGAATTTCGAATCTGTCTTTTTTCCCCTCCTTTCTTCTCTGGGTCTGAAACAGGAGTTGTTCCAAATCCTCTTTCAAGATCACATTTTTTAGATTTGTTCCGTTGAGTTCTTCGTAAGGAATGCCAAAAATAACTCCTGCTGCCTTGTTGGCAAAAACAATATTCTCATCTTCATCCACAAGCATAATACCTTCCTGCATTGTTTCAATGAGATTCCTGTATTTTTCTTCGCTTTTCTGGAGTGCGTTGAAAATCTCTTTTTGTTCTGTGCTGTCACGCTTGATCGCAACATAAAAGAGTACGTTCCTCTCATGGTCCATGATTGGGAATGCTGAAATATCTATATAGAGGTCTCGTCCAGCAGAGGTTTTCATATAAGTCTCTGCACGGTAGAATTCATATTCGAGGAGCGCATCTTTCATTTCATTAAAATTTTCTTCACTCATATATACTGCCGGAGTTTCATCTTTGAGAGCTTCATTTGAATAACCGAACAATTTTCTGTGAGAGGGATTCTGTTCATAAAATGTAAAATCAGGCTTGATTATCTCTATGCTGTCAGTCGAGTAGTAAAATACTTCTTTAAAGAGTTGCAGGTTTTCTTCTGCTTTTGTCCTTTCATTAATGAGCTTATTTGCAGATTCTGCAATCGCTTGAAATTCTGAAAAATGCACAGAATCAGGTTGTATTTGTACATTCTCATTTTCAGCTTTTTGAAAGAAGGATACAAAGGTTTTAAAATTATTCTTCAATTTTGTTGAGATATAAATGGATGTATTTGCAATAATGACAACGATAAGAGCGAGAAGACCTATCACTTTTAGTATATGATTATTAATGCGCTCTCTTAATACAGTTTTTTCTTTAACAATCAATGATTCAATATCGTCAAGATAAAATCCTGCACCAATGATCCATTTCCATTCTGGTAAACCTTCAATGTATGATATTTTGGGATGGGATTCATTGTCATCGATTTTATTCCAACTATACTCTATAAAACCACTTCCCTGTTCCTCAACAATTTTCCGTTCACCCTGAATAATTTTCATGCCATCGTTGTCGGTCAGGTTCCAGAGATTCTCGGTTCCAAGTGTGATCGTACCATTTGAAAAAAGAGGATCGCCGTCATAGGTAACTCCAAATATATATCCATTTTCGCCAAACCGAACATTCGATAAGCGTTCTATTGTAGAATATTTCAATTCTTCGATATAGCTTTCATAATAATCACCAAGTGCGATTATCCAGTCATAAGGTTCAAAATATTTGACGTATGTCAGCTTAAGATAAGGTTTTTTTGAAGGATCATTTGGGAGAGGTCGATAATATTCTATAAATCCCTCGCCCTGACTTTTTGCTTTTTTAATGTATTCACGGACAAAATAAAAACCATTAACATCCTTCTCCTCCAACCGGCTACTGCCCTCCTCAGATCCTACCTGATTATTGTTTTTATCAAATTCGAGGAGCAATGTGGTTCCCTCACCGCTGGTTACAGAATAATATCCTCGACCATAATTTTGTTTGAGAGGACGTAATACCGAAAGTATAAGTGTTTTGAGTTCCTGCTCTGGCATGGAATATCTGTTTTCATAATAGAGGTGTTCTGCGATATCATAGCCCTGATAGAGCTGTGACCGAACCTGATTCCTTAAATCTCCCCTTGATTTATTGATACTTAAAGTTATAAATTCAATTGAGTTTTGTACCTCATTCTGTATGATCTGTTTGTTCTTTTCAATGAATTGTTCACGTATATCATATGTTGATTGATTGAACTGTATATATTCCTGGGAAATAAGGAAATATCCGAGCATTGCTATGGAAATAGTCGTAACCAGCAGCATGCTGATGATAAATAGTCTTGATACGCTTCGGGTTTTTTTCTTCATATTCGATAAATTTTAATGTTCAAAATGAATAGTGAGAACAATCTTGTTTTTCTCTTTTTTAGAAGAGGTGGCATCAGCATCCTTTTTGATAAGGTAGCCGGCAAGTTCTATTGCAGCGCTCTCCTGTGTCATCAAACTCTCTTTTGAAGGTTTCCTTTCTGGGAAGACTAAAATTTTCCCTTGATATTCTATTGTAATGTCCAGGTTAAACTCATCAAAACTCACCTGCATTGTAATATCTTGTGAAGTCAAAGCAAGATTTGGCGTGCTCTCCATAAACTCATTCATTACAGTTATTGCTTTGTAAATGACATTTGGACGAGCACCCCACGAACCTCCTGCTTTTTGCATAAATTTATAAATTACATCTGATGATTCCTGACCGGCAGTAAGGGTGAGAGTTAATTTTTTCTTTACGCCAATTCTCATCAGGAGATTGAGCACAACTGCGGTCACAGCCCCTAATGATAAGGATGAGTGGAAAATCGGTTTGAGCCATGAATGAATGTTTACATAAGCAATCGGGATCATATCGGCACTGAGTCCGAAAATGAGAGCGATACCAACCACGAAGATCTTTCGGGAATCGAGCATTCTACTCATAATTATTTGAAAACCTGAGATTATCATAAAGCTTATTGCATAGATAAGTGTTGCACCCATAACGGGTTTGGGCATTATGATAAATATGTTCGCAAGTTTTGGAAAGAACCCGAGGAATATAAGAATGCCGCCAGCGCTGTATGCAATTGTTCTGCTGGTTGCTCCTGTAGCAATGGAAAGACCCACGTTTGTCGATGAAGTGGACTGGCCAAAACCGCCGAATATTCCTGGAATTATACCACCCAGACCATCAGCAAGAATCCCTTTTGAAATGGATTTCATTTCAGGACGTTTCCAGTTTGTATCATTTATTTTCTGGCACGTGGTAAGATCGCCTACTGTTTTCAGTGCCGAGCAAAGTGCCGCAATGACAAATGGTACGAGCAACCTGGCGTCAAAAGCCCATGATAGACTTTTAAGATAGGGAGCATCAATGATCCTGGAATGCATTATTTTATGAAAATCTGCTTCTGTGAATAAGCCGAATATATAGGCAAGTATATATCCTGAAATCATTCCTATCAAGCAGCTATACAGCCGGAGTTTCCCTTTACCGAAAACGTTCAGTCCTATCATCAGGAGCAGAACAGAAATTCCAACTATCAATTCCGAAGAAGTGATGATAGTATCTGTTTCACTCAAACCGACAAAGCTTTTTATGGAAATTGGAATGATCGTGATGCCGACCATTGCCACGATCGTGCCTGTTACTTCTGATGGGAATAGAACTCGCAGCTTGTGCATGACTCTTGAAAAGAGGGATTCTGCGACACCAACAAAAGCTGTCATTCCGAAAAGAACGGGTAAACCGCCGCTTGATATTGCCATGAAGGAAGCTTGCAAATAAGAAGGACCGCACACTGAAGGACACAGATAGCCTGAGCCAACAGGTCCCTTTTTGAGTGCCTGCAAAATTGTCACAATACCGCTGGAGATCATTGTGATGCTTATAAAACCGCTGGCTGTGCGCGGATCGATATTTGTCCCAAAGTAATTTACGATCATTACAGGAAATATCATAGCGATGAAGATAACAAAAACATGCTGCAATCCGAGAAATATAGTGGTCGAAAGTGGCGGCTTGTCATTCACTCCGTAAATTAAGTTCGCGGGTTTTTGTATCATATTTATTTATCCTCGATCATTTTATTAGATCTATTTCACATTTGACGCAGTCTTTTCCAAGTTTCTTGCCCATGTAAAGAGCCTGGTCTGCCTGGTTTATAGTTTCATCAATAGTTTTACTTTCTTTATAAATGCTTAAACCCATTGTTATTGAGACATGTATATTTTTCCCAAGGAAATTAAATTCTTTTGATTTCACTTTCACTCGGATTTTTTCTGCAAGGATGAGTCCTCCATCAATGTCTGTTTGTGGAAGAAGAAGAAGAAATTCCTCTCCACCCCAGCGTGAAACCGTGTCCTGTTTTCTCACGTTCATGCACATGATATTTGCAAGAGTTTTCAACACTTCATCTCCGGTATCATGCCCGAATCTGTCATTAATGGATTTGAAATCGTCAATATCGCAAATTATGATTGCAAAAGGTTTCTCACTTCTTCCAAAACGACGTTTTTCATATTTGATCTTTTCCAGAATATCCCGGCGATTTGAAAGCTGGGTAAGAGGGTCGGTTCTTGCGAGTAGCTCGAGTTTTTTATTTGCATCTTTTAATTTATCTTCTGCAAGTTTTCTTTCTGCAATTCTGCCCAGCTGATCTGAGACTGCATGAAGCAGATGTGATTCTTCTTTTGAAAAAGGTCCGATGAAATTTTCTGGACGTGATTCGAGGTATCCTATCTCTATTGAACCGAGTACTTTATTATACGCTACAATGTCATTGGTGATATGCCAATCAGTTGACTTATAATTCTCTGTTTCAAATATCTCATTATTCCAGGTTATTTTGACATAGGTGATTTCAGGATACTTCCACGCCTGCGCAATGATCTCCAGACTATTATTGAGGACCATTTCCATCGAAATATCAGGTTCTTCAACAATATCGGATATTTTATAAAGACAATTCAGTTCTTTTACTCGTTCATTGAGTTCTTGAGTTCTGTGCCAAAGTGCATCCTCTGCTTGTCTCCTGCTGGTAATATCTCTGGCAACTGCCTGAAATCCTATAATATTTTCATCTTCATACAGCAATAAAGTATTTTGTCCCAACCATGTTTCTTTGCCCTTATGCGTGATGATTTCGAATTCATGATATGTGTTCTGGGTTTTATCAAAGAATTGATGCTGATAATAGTGTTTTAACTTCGCTCGATTCTTTTTGGTTACAATGTCAAGACTGCTTCTTCCAACAATCTTATCTGCAGGCATGCCAAAGAATTTTTCTCCAACTGCATTTACATATGTAATATTTCCTTTTATATCCATACGGTAAATAATATCGCTGGCATTCTCGACAAGTTCTCTGTACCGTTCTTCACTTTTTCTTAGGGCTTCCTCAGCAATTTTTCTGTCTGAGATATTTCTATAGCAAGCTGCCCACCCTCAAAAATAATCGGTGTGCCTAGAATCGACACATCTACCGGAGTGCCGTTTTTATGCCATCGGACAGTGTCAAAAGCAACTGTTTCACCGTGGGCGATCTTATCGGTGACGTTTGTTGCTTCAGTTCTGTATTCGCCGCGTGTAAGAAGCGTGTCGATTTTTTTGTTTCTTGCCTCATCAATAGTATAACCGAAAGTCCGCGTGAATTGATCGTTCATCCTGAGAATACGGCTTTCGTTATCAATGAGCACGATCGCTTCCGGGGCGTTTTCAAAAAGCTGTTCAAAATATGCACGTTCGATCCGTTGGGCATCCTCTGCACGTTTGTGTGAAATGGCTATTGCAAGCTGTTCGGAAACGAATTCCAAAATTTCAAGATCATCCTTTGTGTACAGGTTTTCATCTTCATAACTTTGAACAGCTACGACCCCAATAACTTGTTTCTCGATCCTTAAAGGAACTCCAAGCCATACTTTTGATGGAGATCCCACACTCTCGATCAAACCCTTTTTTGTCATTTCTATATTGAGTTTCTCATCAACGAGCAGGGGTTTATTATGTTTGATCACATACCCAGTGAGAGTTTTTCCAGCCGGGAAAGAGGTGAATTTATCTTCTTCGTCAATAATATAGGGAAGAGAGATGGTGTCACTTGCTTTATCATATAGTGCGACATAGAAATTTGTTGTATCGATTATTTCGCCCAAATGTTTCTGTATAGATTGAAAAAGCTCCTGGATACTCTCTGTAGCATTCACTGCATTTGAGATGTTATAAAGCGCATTCTGAATGCGTTGTGCCTTATCTATTATTGTGATGTCCCTGAATGCGAGTACCGAACCTGCTGTCTCTCCGGTCGTTTTAATGGTTGGGGAGATGCTTCCTTCAATTATTTTTAAAGAGTCTTCTTTTGTGATAAGAGTAGAAGAAGGTAATTTTGTTGATTTTTTGATACATGAAGGATTATTTATAATTTTACAGGTTTCTTTATTTGTGTTGTCACATGTTATTCGAAAAACTGAATTCAGGGATTTCCCTTTTACTTCTTCTGACCATCCGGTAATCTCTTTTCCTATATCGTTCATATACAGGATATTCCCTTTTTTATCAGTCGTAATAATGCCGTCACTAATACTCTGGAGTGTGGTCTGAAGGAGTTGTTCATTCTCTCGGATCTTCTGTTCAAGAGCATGCCGTTCAAGAGCTATTTCAATTCCAGCTAATAGTTCTTTCTTCTGAAAAGGTTTTATTATGTATCCATATGGAGCAGTTTCTTTTGCGCGCTTGAGTGTTTCGTCATCAGAGTAGGATGTTGCAAAGATTATTGGTATTTCTGATTCTTTCAAAATTTTTGCTGCGGTTTGAATGCCGTCAATATCACCACCAAGAACGATGTCCATCAAAATCACATCAGGTTTTTTTTCGGCAGCTGCAATGAGTGCTTTTTCTCCCGAAGTGCATATGCCCACGACATTATAATCCAATCCTTTTAGCATAGCTTCAGTATTTTTAGCGACAATTATCTCATCTTCCACTATGAGGACATTAGTTTTTGTCATGTACACTCTTTTCTAATTATTACCTGATATTAACGAAGATTGCATTATTTCAATAACATTACATAGATGATGCCAAAGTATTGTTCTGACGAAAAAACAGGTTCCAAAATGAATATTGCACAATCTCCTTCGAGAAGATTTTTTTCAAAAACAGCAGATTCCTTATTCTCTACTGCACTGATAAATTTTTGATATTGTTCATTTATGCCGTCTCGCGTCTCACGATAATTATAATTTATAAGTGAATGCTCAGGCGGGAAGCCAAATCGGCTTGTTGCAGATGTGTCTGTCCATTGGATACTGTAGATATATGGATACGTCGTGTAAAAATTCTCAAAGCTTTTTTTGATGTCCTCTTCGTCATTTTCAGAAAGGGCGGTGAGTAAGTCGATCCGCTTGACGAAATCTTTCAAATTCTTCTGGAGATATTTTATGGATTCTTTTGATCCTTTTAGTGCTTCTGCACCGGATAAAACCGAAGTGAGTACAAGTTTCCATTGCATATCATACAAGCTGGCAGTTTCCCAAAAGCACTGTTTCTCTACGGGTTCAGTCATGGTGTCGGAAAGGAACGTGTAGGAACCAAGACCGGTTTTGTTATCAATAATTTCTTGTCCGAGTAAGCGAAGATTTTCATAGGGTTTATACATCTCGTCAGTGAAAAGATTTCTCCCGATCTCTTCTTCATTGCGATCGTAAAGGATAATTCCATCCTTCTGCATGACCCAGATGTTTACAGGGACACCTTTGATGATAGGTTTTATTATGTCAACGAGCATGGAATCAGGACGAATCAACATACTGAGCGATCCGATGAAGGTGTTATCTTTAGAGAAAATTGGATATTGGATATCAACTGCCTGAAATCCCTCGACTGCCAGGAAAGCGTTGCTCATCACAGGCATATGCGTTTTATGTATTTTTTGCACCTGAGCCTGATCCTTTATATCACTTCCTTCAAACGATTTGAACTCATCCGGCTCGACCACAATCATGATGCCGTTCGTGTCTACAATGCTGCAATCAACAATGAAAGAGTGGCGTGCATGAAGTCCTTTTAAGATACTTCGAACAGAATCACTTGTCAGTTCGTATAGAGAAATTTCCTTGGCTGCATGCGCAAAATCTTTGTCGGCATGCGTCAATTCGGATTGCACGCTCTCTGTTACTTTTCTCAGCACGATGGAGCGAGCTTTTTCTGAGGGTGACATCACTTGCGGTGGACGAAGGATCTTCTTTAGAATGAAAACTGATACCACGATTATAGCAAGTACAATAATGAAGGGGAGTATTTTTTTCATATTTATCACTTATTTGGGAGGATAGTAGCCGCAGCCAACAACAATGATTTCTCCGTCGACAAGTGCTTTTTTCACAAATACACGCTTCAGGGAAGGTTCTTCTTGTCCGGGCTTGGACCACATATACTCATTCCAACACTGATCTCTGTTCTTGAGAATTTCAAGTTCTTTTTTTACAAAAAGCTGTCCGTCTGCATCTTTAAGTTCCATGATGTTCGTACCTTCAAGTTCGGGGAATGCAGCATTGAAAAGCTCGTTTCCTTTCAAGTCTTTAATAAAAATATAACAATTCATGAACCTGTAAGGACCCGAGATAGCCCTTAGTTCGTTAAAAGCATCGTTGCCATTTTGCGAAAGGAGTTCAACAGCTTGATCTACATTATATATCACGAATACTTTATCAACCGGCATTTCATATAAACCGCTGCCCACAAGAAATGCTTTGCCGGAGGGTGCAATCGCCTTTTTCAAAAAGGTGCTTTTCCAGACAGGAACGTCGCTGCTTGGTTTAGGCCATTCATAATGAACCCATCCTTGATCTGTTTCACCAGAGACTGCTTCCACAAATAATTTTCCGATCGGTTTGCCGTTGATGTCTTTAAGGTCAAGCATGTTCTTCCCTTCACCTGAAATGTCTGGAGGATATACATAGCGCATACCGTCCAATCCCCACACGAAGATATACATATCGTCATGATACCATTCACCGCCATTTATCCTGAACTGGGGGAATGCCTCTTCACCATATTCTTCTATCAGTTCAACAGCTCCGTCCACGAAGGAGACGAGATCTTTTGTCTCTTTATAGTCATATTGAGATGTGGGATCTGTGCAGGAAAATATAAAAAAAAGCGAAATGCAAAGAAAAAGAGAAAAAATATACATAATTTTTTTCATGCGCACTCCAGAGAATGTAGTTTTTGCAAGCAGTCTGATTAGGAAAATATGTCAAGAATTTTCGATATTATACCAAATACTCATTAATGACATGACTTTTTTATAGAATCTTATGCTACTCTATTTACCAATTGTTATTTTGGGGGAGTAATGTCTTCAATATCTTGATTTTTTTTGGTGTCGAGCGGTATGTGAATAATATTATTGCCAATGTCTGCAAAATCTATTTTATCAAGATATAATGCGCGTACTCGCCTGTTATGTTGTGTATGATAATTAAGCACATGATCTGTAAGATTCCAAGCTGTCGTCCATATAGTTGAGCTTCGCATTTCTCCAAGGTCGATCGAATTATCCGAACCCTCAGCTGAACCCAGCGGAAGATTAAAATTATCAAGGATTCTGAAGGTTTCATACACAGTCTCATCTGCTGTCGGAGTGGGACGAGCAGTTTGTGACCAGGCAACAGCTCGGACAAAACGAGAAGGAGGAGTGTTGTCTCCCGGCAGTCCGATCATACCACTTCCTGCACCCATCGGTGAAAAATCAAGGTTTTCTATTTTTTTATCAGGAAATGCAACTGGAGAAAGATTTACATAATTCCGCAAATTCATCATATGCCAATCATAGGTAGGGCCATTTGTGATAACTCCAAGCGGATTATCAAAAATTATCATGTCACCATTTCGAAATTCAATTGTGATCGAGTTTCCTTTTGGATCAGTGACCATCCAGTGTGCATAAACCGGGATTCCTATTTCTTCTTGAACAACAGGAACTACTCTAACTTTTGGCATTCCCTCACGCACTTCTTCGATAGTGGAAAATTGTGACAGAATATAGTATGTGACATCAAGCGCTGTAATTGTGTTTTTTGCTTCTTTCTTTTCATATGATGGATATTCTGCAAATCCCATATGATAGAACAATCCAGCAGCAAGACCAACTTCATTCATGCCGTCTGCAATAAAATCTTTTCCCATCATATCAAGTCCCACGAAACCATACTTCGCATTCCACTTTTTACCGTTATTTCCATCTGGGGTAAGTCCTATGAAAGAATACCCCTCTGGGATGATCGTTACTCGGGATTGCAGGTCAAATTTTCCCCATTCCATTGAACGACCATATACAACACCATTGTCAGTTGCGGTTAATCTGATACCAGTGCAGGCATGGATAGAAGTAGTGAGGACTCCAAATATAAGCAGGAATCCTATGAAAATAGGGATGAGTGTTTTTTTATTCAGTTTCATTTTGTCTCCTTCTGTTTTTAATTAGTGTGATGAACCAGAATTTTTCCGAATTGTACGATATTTTTCATTTATTGTAGAAAGGAAATACTTACCTGTATGTGTCAAATATTTCACTTTTGTTTAGATAAACAATTGAGATTGAAAAATTAACGGTGTCTTGGATGTGGTCGTTTACTTACGCTTGGCATATGACTGTTTCTTGTCTTTACCCTCTTTTTTGTTCTTCGCATGAGTGATCAGAGGTTTTTTATCTCTTCCCCTGAAATTCATTATGATCTTCTCTGCTTTATCAAAGGGAACGGTTATAAAGGAGAAGTTGTCCATGACCTGCACATCTCTGATATCTTTGCCCTTGATGGAAACTTTACTCGTCACAAGATCGACAAGCTTTCTGGCATCCAACTTGTCTTTTCTTCCTAACGCGACAAAAAGCCGTGCTTTACCCTGTCCGTCAAGCTGCCTTCCCTTACCGCTGACCTCTTCTATCTCATTATAAGCATCAGGATTAAGTTCTTCTTCAAAAGAATAATGGAGTAAAGCTGCCAGTATTTCTGTCTGGTTATGTTCTTCAAGCAATTCCTTTGCCCAGTTATAAAATTTTGTGTGGACCTTTTGCTCAAGGACAGATTTCAGATCTTCATCGATCTTGTTTTTCTTCGCGGCGATAATATCTTTCACGACAGGAACTTTAGATTTTTTAATATCAGTCTTTGCTGCTCTTTGAATGAACATCATCCGCTGATATTCGCTGGGGGTAATAAACGTAATTGCCGTACCCTCATTCCCAGCTCTTCCTGTGCGACCGATCCGATGTACATAGGAGTCCGGGTCCTGAGGAAGAGAATAGTTTATGACGTGGGTAAGGTTAATAACATCGATGCCACGAGCTGCCACATCTGTTGCAACAAGGATATTTGCTTTTTGCTTCTTGAATTTTTCCAGAGTTTTTTCTCTTTGAGCTTGCGTAATATCTCCATGAATTGCTTCTGCGTCGTATCCTCTATCATTGAGATGGGCGGCAAGTGAGTTCACATCACTCTTAGTTCTACAGAAGATCAGTCCGTAAAAACCGTCTTCTATGTCGATTATCCTGCAGAGCGCTTCAAATTTATCAGATGCTTTTACCTCGAAGTATATCTGCTCAGTCAGGGCATTTATCAGTTGCTCCTTTTTCACTGTAAGAAACTCATAACCCTTCATGTATTTGTGTGCCAGATCCTTTATTCTTCGTGGTATTGTTGCAGAAAACAGGAGCGTTCTTTTATCGGGATTTGTATGCTTCATGATCTCTTCCATATCATCGATGAATCCCATATTGAGCATCTCATCCGCTTCATCAATGATCAGGTGCTCAATTTCTCCGATCTTAAGCGTCTTTCTATTAAGGTGATCGATTATTCTACCTGGTGTTCCTACGACAATATGCACGCCTTTTTTCAGTCTGCGCAACTGCTGATCAATAGATTGACCGCCATAGATCGGTACTATTATGAGATTCTTATCACCCTTGAGCGAATTGATCTCTTCCGCAACCTGAATAGCAAGTTCACGTGTTGGCGTCAGAATAAGTGCCTGGACAGTATTCAAATCCTGGTTGATCATTTCAATCAACGGCAACCCGAATGCCGCTGTTTTGCCGGTGCCTGTTTGTGCCTGAGAGATGATATTCGTGTCATCTCTGAGCATAACGGGAATCGTTATGATCTGAATTGCAGTTGGTTCCTCAAATCCCTTTTTATTTATTGCTTCCAGTACTTTTGCCGAAAGCCCGAGGTCGC
>JGI10211J34971_10002663_pt1 | contig 14458 bp, 17 predicted proteins | sample Etolagsediment_FD_34971 | JGI IMG/M metagenome (IMG submission 34971) | reverse complement strand
GTCATGTTTACACAGCAAAAATAAATGTTATTACTATTGATGAAATGGGTGTCTTAGCTGACTTATTATCAGTCTTCACCAAAGCTGGTATTAACATTGAAAAAGTCAATACAAGAAATATTGATGGTACATTTGCTTCATTTGAGATCGAGGTAGATGTTGAGGGTTTAGATGAATTAAATGATGTTATGTTGAAGATTAGATCAAAAAAGATAACCACAAGTTGTACAAGGCTAATAAACGAAAAATGATAAACCTTAAAATTTTATTTTAGGTACAATGCTTAAAAAAATTATCAAGATAAAATTATGACAAAAAAAACCATATTTACTGACAAAGCTCCAAAAGCTATAGGGCCATACTCACAAGCTGTTTCAGCTGGAGGATTTACATTTGTGTCGGGTCAAATTCCAATTAATCCAGAAAGTGGAGATTTGATGAATGCTTCAATTCAAGACCAGGCAGAACAGGTTATAAAAAATCTTACCGCAATATGTGAGGAGGCGAATGGCTCTCTTTCTGATATTGTAAAACTAACAATCTATATTACTGATATGAATGACTTTGCAGCCGTAAATGAAACCATGCAAAAGCATTTTACAGAACCATATCCTGCACGTGCTACTGTAGAAGTTTCTGCTTTGCCACTTGGAGTTAATGTAGAAATGGATGCAGTTTTAACTAAGCATGAATAATAATCTCCTTTCAATAAGTGACTTATCTAAAAAAGAAATTTTAGATCTTATAGAATTCGCAAAAAATTTCAAACAAGACGATGGGACTTTTCGTAAAGAAAATTTATTTCCAGATAAAACTGTTGCAAATGTTTTTTGTGAACCAAGCACAAGAACAAAATCCTCTTTTGAAATTGCAGCCAAGAATCTCGGTTGCTCTGTTTTAGGTTTTGATGTCTCAAATTCATCTGTTGAAAAGGGTGAGTCTATATATGAGACTGTAGACGCATTAAGTTTAATGGGTGTAGATTTATGTGTTTTAAGACATCCTGAATCTGTTATAAGAGAATTAGCAGAATATCTACCTGAGATGGTCTTTATCAATGGAGGTGAGGGCTCAATTTCCCATCCTACCCAGGCCCTTATTGACTTAATGACCATAATTGAGAAAAAAGGCTCACTAGATGATCTTAATATAGTTATTGTTGGTGACCTTGATCATTCTAGAGTGACATCATCTTTTGTTGAGGGGGCTTCAAACTTTTCTTTTAACTCTTTAACCTTTTGCGGCCATCCGAGCATGTCAACAAAATATGCTAGCCCTGCACTAGGAAGATATGAACCAGATTTAGATACCGCACTTCATGATGCTGATGTAGTTATGACTTTAAGAATTCAATACGAGAGGTTTGAAGAAACTCTAGAATTAGACTTAGATGAATATAAAGAAGCCTATCAGCTTACATCTGAGAAGTTAGACCAGGCTAAAGGTGATGCAATTGTTATGCATCCAGGACCTGTAAATTATGTGGAAATTTCAGAGAGCGTCTATCAGTCTGAGCAATCGGTAATTAGGAATCAGATTGCAAATGGTGTTGCCATTCGAATGGCTGTCCTATCAAGATTTTTGAGCAGATAGAGTTTTCTTAACCGTATCAACAATCGCTATAGTTGTTTGATCAATTTCAATATTAACCAAATCTTTTTCTTTAAGCTCATCTAAATTTGTAATGTTAAGAGTTTCAGGAATAAGATGAATATTAAATTGATTTTTAAAAACCTTCCCTACAGTTAAGCTGCAACCATTAATACCAATATAACCTTTCTCAAATACATAATCCGTAAAATTCTTAGAGATTGATATCTTCATATCTTTGGTATTTTCTTTGTTGAATATTTTTTTTACTACAGCAGTATAGTGAACATGTCCTGACATTAGATGACCCCCAATTTCAGAAGAGGCTTTAATGGACCTTTCTAAATTTACAACGTCACCCTTTTCAATATATTTTAAATTTGTCTTAAGTAATGTTTCTTCTATGACATCAAATTTAAGATTTTTAATACCATTATCTTTTGAGGTAAGACAGACTCCGTTTACTGAAATGCTAGCGCCTTTTTTTAAGCCCTTATTAAAGTTTTTTGGTGTTGATATATGAATGCGAATGAAATCATTGAAATCCTCTACTTTTAATACTTTTGCCTTGTGAGAAACTATGCCAGAAAACATCTATGCCCCCCATTCGTTTCTATAGGCTTGAAGTCTCTCAAGGTGTTTCTCATATCCTGAATTCGATTGGGAATATGTGATCAGAGTATCTAAATTAATTATAGATATTACCTGCATGCCAAACTCTTCTTCAAGTTCTCTTCTGGCAGAAAGATTGCCGCTTCCTTTTTCTTGTCTATCTAAGCCAACCATCATTATTTTTGGGGTTGCTCCTGTTAATTTGATCATTTTTATAGATTCTTTTGCAGCAGTGCCCGCTGATATGACATCATCAACAATCAGAACATCACCAGAAGGGTTGTTACCAATAATAGTTCCGCCTTCACCATGATCTTTAATTTCTTTACGATCAAATGATAACGGGTATTTAAAACCATCTTTATCAAAAATCATGGCGATTATTGAACCAAGAAAAATNCCTTTATATGCTGGACCATAAATACAATCAAATTTTAAATTAGCGGCATTGATAGCATGTTTATAGCACTCTGCAAGCTCATAAAGATATCCACCGTTTAACATTCGAGCTGCATTAAAAAAATAAGGACTTTTTCTACCAGACTTTAGAGTGAAATCACCAAATTCAAGAACTTTGGCATTTAAAGATAATTCAAGAAATTTTTTTTGATAGTCTTCCACTTATTTTAAACATGCTTTTTGTTTTTCAATGATATCAGCAATAGCAGAACTTCCAAGTTCTATCATTTGATTTAATTGATCTTTTGAATAAGGAGCCTCCTCAGCCGTGCCTTGAATTTCTATCAGTTCGAGTGAATCGGTCATGACAAGATTTAAATCTGTTTCAGCGTTGCTGTCTTCGACATAGTCAAGATCTAAAATAACTTCGTTGTTCAATATTCCTAATGAAACTGCAGCTATATGTCTTTTAATTGCTCTATGATCGTCGTGATGATTTTGAAGAGCTAAAAACAATGCTACACAACCGCCAGTAATTGAAGCAGTTCTTGTTCCACCATCTGCTTGTATTACATCACAATCTATATTTATAGTTTTTCCTTTTATATACTTTAAATCAACAGCTTGTCTAAGTGATCTGCCAATTAGTCTTTGAATCTCTTGAGTCCTACCGCTTTGTTTACCTCTTGCAGCTTCTCTACTCATTCTTTCATTTGTTGACCTAGGAAGCATACCGTATTCTGCAGTTACCCACCCCTCATCGCTTGCTTTCATCCATCTTGGGACATTAGTATCAATAGTAGCAGTACAAATTACTTTTGTATTTCCAAAAGAAACCAGTACAGAGCCCTCGGCATGGATATTAATATTTGGCTCAATAGTAATATCTCTAAGTTGATTTGGTTTTCGGTTATTGTTTCTTTCCATAATTAGATCCTATGGACACATGATCCAATATTTAAGATAAGCTTTCTTTAACAATTTTGCTGACTAAGCCCATATCTGCTGTTCCAGCAGGGATCGAGTTTTTTAGAATAGCCATTACTTTGCCTATGTCCTGCATAGAAGTAGCGCCTGATTCTGCAATAGCGTCAGAGACTTTTTTATTTATTTGAGATTCGTCTAATTGTGCGGGTTTATATTTAGATAGAACATTTACTTCAAGCTGCTCTTTTTCAGCAAGATCAGATCTACCTCCACTTGTAAACTGAGCAATAGAGTCATTTCTTTGTTTAATCATCTTGTTAATAATAGAAAGAGCCTTTGCATCATCAACTGTATCTTGATTATCAATTTCAAATTTTTGGACTTCTGACTTAAACATTCTTAAAGTATCACGAGTCATATCATCTTTATCAAGCATAGCTTGTTTAAGATCAGATTGTATTTCAGAAAGAAGGGTCAAGATTATCTAAAAGATCTTTGTCTTGAGAAAGAAAATTTTCTATTTGATTTTCTGGCTCGCTTAACAGCAGCTGCCATTAAACGTTTTCTTTTTTCAGTAGGTTTCTCATAGAACTCTCTTGCTCTGATCTCTGGGACAATAGCTGCTTTTTCACAAGCACGCTTAAACTTTCTTAGACCAATATCAAAATGTTCTGTTTCTTTTATTATAATTGAAGGCATAATGTGTCGCGTAGTTTAGGCTGTAATTAGAAAATTTGCAAAACATTTTTATTAAAAATTATGAAAACTTTAGGAATTGAAACTTCTTGTGATGAAACGGCAATCGCAATATATGACAGTGAGAATGGCATTATTGGTGAATCTGTATTTAGTCAAATTAAAATGCATGCTGAATACGGTGGTGTTGTTCCTGAGCTTGCATCAAGAGACCATTGCGTAAAAATAGTAACGGTTTTACAAGAAGCTCTTGGAGATATTGATATTAATACAATAGATCAAATTGCATACACTTCAGGACCAGGATTAACAGGAGCTTTATTGATTGGCGAAAGCTTTGCTCAAGGTTTATCAGATGCTCTAAAAATTCCTTTGTTACCAATTAATCATTTAGAGGGCCATTTGATGTCACCTGTGATGGAGTTTCCAGAAATACAAACTCCGTATATTTCTCTTTTAGTAAGCGGCGGTCACAGTATGATTGTTGATGTTAAAGAAAGAGGAAATTATGAAATATTAGGCCAATCTCAAGATGATGCTGTTGGCGAGGCTTTTGATAAAGTTGGGAAATTATTAGATTTACCATATCCCGGAGGTCCGCATATTGAAAAACTAGCTTTAAATGGGAATCCTCACGCATATGATTTTCCAAGGCCTATGATGCATAGCGATAACCTTGATTTAAGTTTTAGTGGATTAAAAACTTCAGTTTTGTATACAGTTAGAGATATTAAGAATATTACAGAGAATATTAAAGCAGATATAGCTGCTTCTTTTCAACAAGCTGTTATAGATGTTTTAACTCGTAAGATTAAAAAAGCGGTTGAAATAAGTGGAAGGTCTGATGTGATTATTGCTGGTGGGGTTGCAGCAAATAAAGCACTTCGTTCTTCCATAAAAGATCTGGAAAATTCATTAGCGATAAGAGTTTTTTATCCATCTTTAAAATATTGTGGCGATAATGCTGCAATGATTGCTTTTGTTGGGTCTTTAAGATCTTCTGATAAGATTGAACCCAAGGCCTCTTATGTAAGAGCAAGATGGCCTTTAAGTGAATTAACTACATGAAAGACATTATTTATATAAAAGATCTTCGAGTAAAAACAATCATAGGTATATTTGATTGGGAGAGAAAAGTTAAGCAAGAGGTAAGCATTGACTTAGAGTTCCCGTTTGATTGTAAAAAAGCAGCTGCAACAGACTCAATTGAAGATACAGTTGACTATAAGGCTATTGCAAAAGGCGTAATAAAATTTGTAGAAGAGTCATCTTTTCAACTTCAAGAAACACTTGCTGAGGGCATAGCCTCTCTAGTAAAAAATGAATACGGAGTCGAATCAATAAAGCTAAGGGTGTCAAAGCCAGGTGCTATAAGAGGCTCAAAAGATGTCGGCTTAATTATTCATAGATAATGCAATATTTCTTATCCATAGGAAGTAATATAAATGCTGAAGCAAATATCATTTTTGCTATCGAGCAATTAAATAAAATATTAACAAATACCAAATTTTCATCTATTCATAAAACTAAAGCCGAAGGATTTGAAGGGGATGACTTTTTGAATTTAGTAGTAGCAGGTGAGTCCGATCTTAATTTTGATGACCTTAATCAAAAACTTAAAGATATTGAAAATGAATCTGGCAGAAAAAGGGATGTTCCTAAGTTTAGCGCCAGAACATTAGACATCGATATAGTTCTTCAAATCGACGAGGACGAAATAGTATTTGAAAGCGATGAAATAGAAAAATATTCATTTGTATCAGAGCCGCTCAAAGAGGTCTTATAAATGGAAAAAATTTACTTAAAATTATTTTCTACTATTGACCACGCGCCTTGTGATAGGGGGTAGACCTTCATTCCTCTATCTTCAGCATGCTTGCTCGATGCTGTTCCATCTCTAACCCTGCCAAGAATACCCTGACAAATAGCTCCAACTTTAAATAAGCTAAAAGCCATATAGAATTCCCAGTTAGCTGAAAGATCTTTTCCAGTAATTTCAGAATACATGTCGCGATATTCCATCTCATTAGGAATACCCATTTCTTTTAATTTTGCATGATCATAAAATAACGGCTCTGTTCTCCAGGTTAGACAGTGATAGCAAAAATCTGCGATAGGGTGACCCAAGGTAGAAAGCTCCCAATCAAGCACACCTATGACTTCTTGATTATTCATTATCATGTTATCTAAGCGATAGTCTCCATGAACAATTGAGGTTTCATCATCATCAGGAATATTTTCTGGCAACCACTCTATNAGATTATTCATTTCAACAATATTATCTGTCTCAGATGCTTTATATTGTTTGGACCACCTTGAGACTTGCCTTGCAACATAATTACCAGGTTTTCCATAATCTTCTAATCCAATTTTTTTGTAATCTACGCTATGAAGAGCAGCAAGAGTTTTATTCTTATTCTGGTAGACCTTGATTCTTTCATCCTTTGAAAGGGTGGGAAGCATAGGATCCCAATAAATATCACCATCCAAACAATCCATAACAAAAAAAGCGGTTCCAGCAATATCTTCATCTTCACAAAGACCGTAGGTTTTTGGAACAGGAACATCGGTTTGACCAAGAGCAGTTATGACTTTATATTCTCTGTCGACAGCATGAGCTGAAGGCAGNAGCTTGCCAGGAGGCTTTCTTCTCAAAACTAGCTTTTTGTTGTCGGTAGAAATTTTATAGGTAGGATTAGATTGACCGCCTTTAAATTGTTCTATTAATTTTATAGAACCAGCCCCAGGAACATGGGCATCAATCCATGGTTGAAGCTTTAAAGTATTTATTTTTAAATGTTCAGCAACTTCTTTTGTTCCAGAAAATATTTCTTCATATTTTTTAGCGTCGCTTGTCATGAGAGTGATCTACCTCCATCAACTTTTATAACTTGTCCTGTCATATATTTTGAACTGACAACAAACTTAACAGTNTTTGCAATATCTTTTTCAGATCCCATTTTTTTAAGTGGGATATTGGCTATTACCTTTTCCTTTTGCTCATCAGTCCAAGTTACATCAGGTGGTTCGAGCATTGCACCAGGAGCAATTGCGTTAACATTAACATCTGGAGCTAATTCTCTTGCAAGAACCTTGGTTAGGGACTCTAAACCTCCCTTAGCAGAAGCATATATGGAAAAATTTGCAACACCCTTGCTTAAATTTGTATCCGTAATATTTATTACAGAACCCTTTGATTCAATTAATTTATCTTTTAGACCCTGGATTAAAAATAATGGACCTTTAAGATTACTTCCAACTAATTTATCCCAGTGCTCGTCAGAAATTTCATTAATAGGTGTTGGATAAAAAGTTGAAGCATTGTTTACCAGAACATCGATTGAATCAAAGCATAGTTTAGATTCATCAACCAATCTTTNAACGTCTGATGAGATATCTAAATTAGCCTGAATAATTTTTGCTGAGTTAGGGTTATGAGAATTGATTTGATCTGCTAAATCCTGCGCATCCTTTTTTGAAGAATTGTAGTGAATAATAATATTCCACCCCATATGAGAAAAAGTTAAGGCTATTTCTTTACCAATTCTTTTTGCTGCGCCAGTAATTAATATAGTTTTGTTCATAAAGATTGATTTACTATTTGTTTGTATATTTTATGCTTTTCTTCATAAATTTTCTCAGTTGGAATATTTTTAAGAACAGAAAAATCAGCCTTAATTGTATTTGTTAATAATTTTAATATTAAATCCTTAGAATCTTTAAGATGTGGCAAGCAGCACAAATCACTGATCAATGACTGATTTCTTTCCATATTAACCTTAGGCAAAAAATCTATAAGTGATTGATTAGACATATCTTTGGTAATTTTTATTAACTTCATCAAAACATCTGATGAATTCTTTTGCGCATTAGGGACTGGGAGTTTATCTCCTAGACAAAAATCGTTGTTGATTTGAAGTTCCGCCCATCGAACGAGGCTTTTTGAGCTTGTATTACATATTGGAACTCTTAATTTATTAAAGAAGGGGGAGTGCATCTTATACTTTATTATCACCTCAAAAAATATATTTGGGTTTTCTGAGGTTAGCGCTCTGTCAGTCTCAGTCCAGATCCTGTCGGATGACAGATTTGCTATTTCACCTGAACTAATAATTTCTTCGAGCATTTTTTCTGTCCTCTCATCAATTGTAAAATCTTTTAAATGATCATAAGTATGGAATCGAGCAAGTCTTATAGCCCGCAATGGGTCTTCTGAAAATGCATCTGATACGTGTCTGAATATCTTTTTCTTAATATCATCTCTGCCCCCATAGGGATCAATAATATTGCCATCAGAGTCTTTCGCAATAGCATTTATTGTTAAATCCCTTCTCGACAGGTCTTCTTCTAGCGTTACCTCTTTACCATAATAGAAATTAAAACCGTGATAGCCATGACCAGTCTTCCGTTCAGTTCTTGCGAGAGCATATTCTTCATTTGATTCTGGATGGAGAAATACTGGGAAATCTTTTCCTATCGGCTTAAAGCCTTTAGATACCATTTCCTCGGGCGAAGAGCCGACAACAACCCAGTCTTTATCTTTGGCTTTTTTATTTAGCAGCGCATCCCTAACAGCTCCACCAACCTCATATATTTTCATTGTTTTTTTACGTGAAATATTTTTTTATCTTCTAATCTTATAGCTGTAAGTTTATTTCCCCAAACACACCCTGTATCAAGGCCAATTATATTATCTATATTCGTAACGCCTTCTACTGATGCCCAATGCCCAAAAATTATATTTTCTTTATTTTTTAAATTATTTTTTGTTTGATTAAACCAGTGTATGTATCCTTTTTTAGCAGTTTTACTTTTCAAATCCAGCTTAAGCGACCCATCCTCCGACAAATATCTCATTCTTGTAAAGTAGTTAATTATTGTTCTAAGTCTTTTGTATCCTTTTAAATTATTACTCCATTTTTTTGGAGTATCTCCCCACATTTTTGCAAGAAGATTTGATGCATCGTTTTTTAATGCTTCTTGAACTTCATGTGATAATTTTTTTGCATCTTTTATGCTCCAGATAAATGGTATCCCTGCATGTGAAATCCAAAAGATTTCTTTTGTGTCTTTTATTTTAATTTCCATAAATAACGGAAGGGCTTTCAACCAGGATTGATATTGTTTTAAATTTTTTGATTCAAGAACTTTTTTAAGTGACTTGTCTTTTTTTTGATGTTCAATCAAATACAACAAATAAAAATCATGATTGCCCAAAACCCCAGATACTGATTTTTGATTATTTATACAGAACTCAAGAACTTTATAAGAATCCTTACCTCTGTTAACTAAATCACCGGCAAAAATTAGTTGATCTTTTTTTTGATCAAACCCCACTTTTTTTAATAGTGCTTCTAATTCTTTAAAGCACCCCTGAACATCGCCTACTACATAATGTGCCATCTATTCTTGATAATGATTTGCAATTTTTAAGTAATTTTCCAGTGTCACTTCTTCAGGCCTCAGATTTTGATCAATAGCTAATTCATTCCAATTTATGTTAGCTTTTTTTAGATTATTTTTAATATTTTTTCTTCTTGATGCAAAAGACATATCTATTATTTTAAATAATTTATCTTTTGTTGATGAATCTATAAGTTTTGTTTTTGGTATTAACCTTATAAAGCTTGAATTAACCTTAGGTTTAATATCAAAAGACTCTGGCGGAACATCAAATAAAATTTGAGTGTGGAAAAATGCTGAAAGTTTAATAGAAAGCTTGCCCCAATTTTTTGTGCCTAGAGATCCATCAATCTTTTCTGCCACTTCTTTTTGTACAAGAAAATGCATATCTTCGACCTCATTGCTCCAGTTAATGAAATTTAAAATTATTTGCGTTGAAATATTGTAGGGAAGGTTGCCAACGATCCTATATTTTTTATCTTGTAAGAAATTTAGTGGAAAAGATAAAATGTCACCCTGCAGGAATTCATATGAGGCGGGACCCTTAAATTCTTTTAAAAGATATTCGATATTATTTTGATCAATATCAATAGCTTTAATGAAAACACCATCACGATTTAAAGCTTTTGTAAGGGCACCCATTCCAGGCCCTATCTCAAAAAAATTTGTACCAACTTGCGGAGAAATTGATTGACCCATTTCAAAAATAATTGCTGGATCAGATAAATAATTTTGCCCAAATTTTCTTCTGATATTTCTTGAACTCATTAGATAATTTTTTTTGCAATTCGCATAGCTTCTTTTAGTGATGACGTGTCGCATTTCGCTGTTCCTGCAATATCTAGAGCAACGCCATGATCTACTGATGTTCTTATGATAGGAACTCCTAAAGTAATATTAGTTGTAGAACCAAAACTTAAAGCTTTTATAACTGGCAAAACCTGATCGTGATACATGCCTAGGTAGGCATCCGCTTCATTTAACATTTTTTTTGTGAATGCTGTATCTGCTGATTTTGGAAAAGTTATATTAATTTTTTTTCTTTTTAATTCTTTTGCAGCAGGAATCAAGATATCGACTTCTTCTGATCCAATTTTCCCTCCTTCTCCTGCATGCGGATTAAGTCCAAGCATGGTAATTCTAGGATTTTTAATCCTAAATTTATTTTTCAGCTCATCGTTTAGAATTTTTGCTTTAGAGATAATTAATTCTTTGGTTATTGATTTTGAGACGTTTTTAAGGGGGAGGTGAGTTGTTGCCAATGCAACTCTTAACTTATCAGAGCCAAGGAGCATCAAGACATCATCGCTTGAAGTTCTTTTTTGAATATATTCAGTATGTCCCTGGAATTTTTTATTTATTGAAATAATATTTTCTTTGCTTATAGGACCGGTTACAAGCGCGGCTTTATTATTATTTAGAGCGTAATCAATACCAAAGTTCAAATTTTGCAAGACATAACTTGCGTTTGAATTAAAAAGTTTACCAGGCTTTATATTTGAACAATTAGAGACACAAAAAACTTGAATATGATTTTTTTTGTTTGCTGTTATATTTTTTGGGTCATCAACTAATGTGAGCTTAATTTTTTTATTCATTTTGTTTGCTCTGTCCATGAGCAATCTTGGATCTGCGAGACAGAGAATAGGAATTTTTACTTCTGTCCAAAATTTTGATGAACAAAGTTGGATTATTAAATCTGGCCCAATACCTGCTGGTTCCCCAGGAGAATAAATGATTTTTTTCAATCTAGATCTTTAATTTCAACAAAAGCTTCAGCCCTAATAGAGCGAAGTGTATTTTCAAGCTCCTCTTCGTATTTTCTACCGTAGAGTATCTGATAAGCCCTATCTTCAATTAGGTCTCTTGTCATGTCATAACTTCTTGTTTCCAACACTTCGAGAAAATGATAACCAAATTGTGTTTCAAAAACAGACGACACTGTTCCAAGATTACTCTCAACCATAACTTTCTCAAATTCTGGTGCTAAAACACCTTTTCCTAACCAGCCTAATTCTCCGCCTTGGCTTGCCGAGCCTGGATCTTCAGAATATTCTTTAGCCAGCGCTGAAAAGTCTTCTCCATCAAGTATTCTAGATCTTATTTCATTAATTTCTGCTTCAGTTGCCACGTCATCTCTAATTGTTGAAGGCACAAGCAAAATATGTCTTGATAACCACTGATCTTCATATTGAACCAAAGGACCTTTCTTATCAATCAACATCAAAACATGGTATCCGGTCCCACTTTCCAACGGCTCAGACACATAACCAATTTCTTTTTTATTAACAGCATTAGAAAATAATTCAGGCATCTCTGCAGCTCTTCTCCAAGGCATCAATCCTCCACTGGAAGCATTACTGCTTATAGAGATTTCTTTTGCAATTTCTGAAAAATCCTCTCCATTATTGATTCTTTCGATAGCACTCTTAGCCTGATTAAGATTTTTGACTAATATTTGTTGCACTAATAGCTCTGGTTCAAGAGACGCCAAAGATTCATCAGTTGCTAAAAAAGACTCAAATTCTTTCTCGGTGATAGAGATTTCGGAGCCAACTCTGCCTCTTTGAATTCTTTGTATGATCATTTGTTTCTTGACGTTTTCTCGTAAATCTTCATAGGATTCACCACCCTGTTCGACGTAATCAATAAATTGTTGAAGCTCCATTTGATTATTAGCAGCTATCCTTATAATTGAATCATTTAGCTCAGAATCACTAATTCTTACTCCAGCTCTGTTTGCAAGCTGTAATTGAAGTTCTTCAATAATTAACGACTCTATAACCTGTTCCCTAAGATCATCTATAGGCGGCTTTGGAATATTCTGTTGATCATATCTTTGAATTATATTTTCTAGACCAGAATTAACCTGAGACTCCATAATGATCCCATCATCGACAATCACAGCAACCCTGTCTAAAATCTCAATTGCTGAAAAAAGACTAGATGATATAAAAAATGTTAAAGCGAAGGTAATTTGTTTCATATTTATTAATAATCAAATAAGGAGTTTTTAAATAACTTGTTCATTTTATCAAAAGAAGAATTAAGGCCCTTTAACTCAAATTCAAAATTAATTCTGCTTTTGCTTTCAATGTCTATAACATTATCCCATGCATCGGCTAGAGTGGGGTATAAAATTTCTTCTTTTGCTAGGAATCTAGAAAAATTTCTATCGGATCCGGTTACCCTTATTGCTAAGCAGCAATTTTGATACTCTATGCCAACAAGACTTTCTATGTTTTGATTTGTATTATTATCTCTTTTTAGCTTTGCAATAAATTTGAAATTTGGATTTATATCAATGTCGGCAAAGATTTCAGAATAATCCATTTCAACATTAAAATCTCCTGCCATTCTTCTAAATCTATGGGCGTAACCGATATCACCAGACTTTAGTTTATGTTTTAGGGTAATTCCCCCAATAGGCATTTTCTTTTGATCCTTTAGATAGCCACCATAACCCATTATCATTGTTCTCATATTAGGCATCCATGATGCCATTATGATCGCAGGACCTTCATCCATATTCATCATCGAGCCCATTGTATTCATGGAATTCATCTGATTCATTGATGAATTTATCCACACCTTTCTATCTTTAAGATAATATTTTTTTGAAATACTCAAAGATACTTTTTTCTTTCCCATTTCTAATTTTGTATAGTCAATACTGAGTGTATAAAAGGTTTGATCGCCAATCCTATCCATGCCAGAAAATCTGTCATTTATAAATAACTCATTGTTTGGTGAAATTAGATTTGTATCAAAAATAGGGTTGTTTCTTTGATCTTCATAACCTGTAAATCCGTACACAAATCTAGGTTTTAGCAAATTAGTTGTATCACCTTCCTCATTTACATAAATACTACTCACATCTACAAGTACATTTGGTATATTTACATTTTCAGTCTTTTTTGTTGAATTAGATAAATCATAGTTAATGCTCTTAACACCAATTTTTGATATGACGTTAAAACCATTTAAATTGAAAGCTTTGGATATGTTGAAATCTGAAAATATTCTTTGACCCTCATCAGGGTTGGGAATCAATCTTAAAAAATTGTTATCCATTGTTTGATAGCCAAAATAACCGTGAATGGTGTTAGCTTTGAATGTAGATATATCAATTGTTTCACTAAAGACATATCCACCTATGTTGTTCATATATCTCAGATTTAAAGACGGTGATTTTTTGTATCCGTTTGTAAGAATAGGATTAAGAGACTGAAAGGCCTGATGCTCTATAACAATCTTTGTATTTTTAAATCTTGTTTGAAGAGAAATATTTTGATTTAAATTCTGAATTCTTCTGTAGCCTATTGATGTGACATCTCCAGGTATATCTCTTAAAACCAAGTCGTCAGATGATTTTGACCAATCAATATTAATGGTTGCGTGATTTAAATTTAATCTATCGCTGAATTGATATATCCACCTAGATGAATCTGGGTTTAACGTTTCTTTTTTAAATTCATCATCTTTGTTAAAGAATAAAATATCGAGATTTCTGAGGTTGTTATTTTTTCCGTGAAGCGATCTGTAATTAATTTCAACACCAGAACCTCTTTTAGCAATATGTCTTGGAGCAAATGTAATATCCGATTTATTAGAAATGACTTTGTAATATGGAATCATTAAATCAACACCATCTGATGAAAAAGATATCGATGGCTCTAAAAAACCACTCATTCTTTCATCCGAAGTAGCAAATGGAACATAGGGAAAAGCAAAAATTGTTGAACCGGCTGCTTTGATTTTAATATTTTTTGCTAAACCTCTATTTGTTTGAGAATTTAAAACTATTTCTTCAGCAACAAGCAACCAACCC
>JGI10211J34971_10002662_pt1 | contig 14464 bp, 21 predicted proteins | sample Etolagsediment_FD_34971 | JGI IMG/M metagenome (IMG submission 34971) | reverse complement strand
TTTATATTTTATTTAGATAAAGTATAAAATGGGTTTAGTTATTGAAATATCTATTAACATTAAGAAGAATAATAAGATAAATGAAATAAAATCATTTCTCTCTGATCTAGCTGAAGAATACAATTCTGAATCAGATTATTTTATTTATGAAACAGAGGGCGTCAATTCAAGAATAGAGAGAAATGACTGCATTCAAGTAGTAGAATTTAATACTCCTCAAACAGAATTTGAAAAAAATAACATATTAAATTTTATCAAAAAAATAATTAGTGATAAATTGACTAAAATAGATACTATTTATCAAGACAATGGTAAAATTAATATGATATATAACTCTCTCGAACAAAAACGATACAATATAACAAATAATAGGAGTAAAGACAACAAACCCATAATAGATATAGTAAAAAAGAGTCTAGAATATTAATTATTTATTTTTTTTAGACCGTTTTTGTCTGTTTTTGTTTTTTCTTTTAGTAGCCTTTTTCTGTTTACTAATAGGAAAATCAGTTTCAAGACGTTGTAATAAAGGTACACTAGATGCAGGATAGTCTAATAACTGCATTAAGTCATTTTCTCTCAATTTACTATTATTAATATCTCCACTAATATAACTATTATTATTATTTAAAACATAACCAGTTTTAGAACCATCACTTTCTGTCATGAAACCTTTTTGATCAACTAATTTTCCATCAACAAATACTTTTGACATACCAGATGATGTACTATATTCCATTTGTATTTATAATATATATATAAAATTTTATTTACTTTGAACTTCAAATGTATTTAAAAATAGTGCAAATAAGAGCCATATAAGAAGTGGAGCAAGATAATATTTAATAGTAGTCTTAACGCTTATAAAGATATATAAAGTGGAGAGAATAGACAGCAAAATTATATAAACCCCAGCAACTTTATTATTTCTACATACATAAACGATCAACCACATATTAAGTAAAAAGACTAATAAAAAGTAGTAAAGACTATACTCTCGAGATTGTGTCCAAGAATAACCGAGTAATAAGTATAAAATTGGCCATACAACTCCAAAAACCCAAGAGGGTGGTCTAAATTTTACAGATTTACCAGCATTTTTAGATGGACCGCATATAAGAGAGACAGCATATCCAGAAACCATAGGTAGTAAGAGTAAAACGAGATCGGTAAAATTATTAATATTCATATACATATAGAGAGAAATATTAATAGTGCAAATTTATAAATACCAAGTTTTATCACCTTTACCATAATTAGTTAAATATTTTTTATAATTTTTTATAACTCCATCAGGTGTCATATTTTTAACTTTTTTATATAATGATTCATATGTATCACTTGACATTGCTGATGTTATAATAGCTTTTATATTATTATCATTTTCAAATTCTTTATATTTATTACTTTTTGCTTTTAGTGTTTTTGGCATAATAATTTTTTCTTTTTTACCATCAGTATAGACTAATATAAGTTCTTCTCCTGATGCTAATTTACCCCAAAATTCTTCTAATTTTTTATTTTTACCCCAAACATTTTCTGTGTCTATTTCTAATTTTAATGGTTTATATTTTTTTGTTTTTGATTTATCAGATATTTTTTGCCAGCGTTTAGTACCTTTTTTATTTTCGACTATTTTCCACATATTACCATCATTTCCTTTCTTTTTTGTTCCTACTTTAAATTTAGTAGCACTGTCTGAAGGTCCTTTTCTTATTTTAAGAGTTTTTGTCATATAAAATATATAAATAATATAATTTGATAAAACAATAGACTAAAATAAAAGCACTTAGTTTAAAGCACTCCAAAAAAAACACTATAATAATATATTATAATAAAATAAAAATTGATTTTTATTTTATCATTTAAAACTTAATAAGCCATATGAAAATAATATCGTGGAATGTTGCAGGATTACGAGCAATGCTTAAAAAAGGTAATCTAGAAAATATGCTATTATCAGAATCACCAGATATAATCTGTTTACAAGAAACTAAGGCAGAAGAGAGCCAAATAACTCTCTCTGATACATTATCAAAAATGTATCCTTACAGATTTTGGGAAAGTACAAAAGGAACAACGCAGAGAAAAGGACTAAGTGGAACTGCAATATGGTCTAAATCTAAGCCAATTCGCCAATATAATCCACCAGATGAGGATAGTGAGGGGAGAATTACAACCATTGAATTTGAAAANTTTATATTAGTATCTGTGTATACTCCAAATTCACAAAGCTTAGAAAGTCCACGACTNGATTTTAGAACACAAAAATGGCACAANAGTTTTAAACAATATATTAGNACATTAAAACAACTAAATTCAACAATTATTTGTGGAGATCTTAACGTAGCACATAATAATATAGATATTAATCGTCCTGAAAAACACCATAAAGTTGCAGGATTTTTAGATATTGAACGCAAACAGTTTCAGGAATATTTAGATGAAGGCTATATAGATGTATTTAGAGAACTAAATCCAAAACTAGAAGATCAGTATACATATTGGTGTCAATTAAATCCAAAAATAAGAGAGAATAATTTAGGATGGAGAATAGATTACTTCATTACAACAAGAGATATTACACCAAAAAGTTGTAATATATTAAGTAATGTTTATGGATCAGACCATTGCCCAATTTCCTTAGAATTTTAAGAATAAAATAAGATATTACTATATATGTCAAATTATAATGTTCGTACTTTTTCTCGTAGTGCAAATAAGATAAGCTCGGCAAATGACTATATAAATAGAAAAAAAGCAGAAAATTTATATTTAGTATCAACAACTAATGGATTCGCAAATAATGGTAATAAATCAATAACAAGTAATACACCAGTAAAAACATTAATTGGACCAATGGGAAACCAACGTTTAAGGAGTGTAGGTGGATTTAATGTAAATAGTTATGATCTTTTTATGAATATATCAAAAGGCAGATATTATACAGCAACTGATGGAAGAAAAATAGAAAAATATCTTTTTCAAGGTATAGATCCAAACAATCCATTGCCTAATGAGGCTTATGTAAAAATAAATGATTGCAGCGCAACAACATTTTTAATAAACTCATCAGGTAATAAATTAACAGCACCTATAAGTCAAAATTGGGATTTATATGAGGGTTCCTATTTATTAAATCGACAAAGTAGTTTAGCAGACTTGTCTTATTGTAAATGTACACCAAATACTATATCAAAAGATAGTGATATTACAATAGTACCAATTGTAGAAATGGATATTCGTAAACAAACTCAAGCAAGTGTTGCACGATGGAATAATACAAATCCTCTTCGTGGATTTAACTTTCCTCAAAGTATATGTATGCCTATGCCAAATCGAAAACATTAATAGACTTTAGAAAAATTATATTATTTTCTTGTTAAAATATATAAATGATTGGTGGAGCAAGACGTACAAAAAGAGGTGGCCGATCCCGCCGTAGAGGTGGTATGAGAGGTTCCCAAAATTTAGCCCTTAATGCATTATTAACTGGTATGGTTCTCTCACGTGGCAAACGTAAAGGAAAGAAATCACGTCGTGGTGGACGCAAATCCCGCCGTGGTGGACGTACTCGTCGCCGTTAAGTATTTAGCAATTTTATATATTAAATAATTTAATTTATAAAATTGACATAATAATAAAGTTTTATATTTAATTAAACTTATGTATAATTTAAATAATCAACAACAAGAAATATTTGATAAATATTTAAGAGGTGAAAATATATTTATTACTGGACCTGGTGGTACTGGGAAAACTTACTTAATAAAAGCTATTGTAGAAAATGCAAAACAAAATAATAAAGCATATCACGTGTGTGCACTAACAGGATGTGCAGCAATTTTACTAGAGTGTGGGGCAACTACTTTACACGGCTTTTCAGGAATAGGTTTAGCAAGTGGAACAATAAGTCAAGTAGTAGATCGTGTAGTAAAAAATCGACATAAAAAGCCTAATTGGGCAAAAACCGAACTATTAATAGTAGATGAAGTAAGTATGTTATCTTTAAAAATATTTACTATAATAGATCTAATAGCAAAACGAGTAAAACGGCAACGTGATATACCATTTGGTGGAATGCAAATAATATTTGCAGGAGATTTTTATCAATTACCACCAGTAGGGGATGAAGAAGAAATAGAGACAACTCAATTTTGTTTTGAATCACCATTATGGAATGAAGTATTTCCACTAACTAATCAAATTATTTTAAAAACAATTTTTAGGCAAACTGATAATAATTACGCAAAAATTTTAAATAAATTAAGAGTTGGTGAAATTACAAAAAATGGAATAAAAGCATTAGAACAATGTGTAAACAAAAAATTTAATGATAGATTAAATCCAACAATTTTATTACCAAGGCGAAAAGATGTAGACAATATAAATATAAAAGAGTATAACAAATTAGATAAAACTAGTGAAAAAACCTATACAATGAAACCAGTTGATATGTTAGATTTACCTTTATCAAAAGAACATATACAAAATATAACATTATTTACAGATACAGAACGACAACAAGAAATAGACTATTTAGCTGATAATTTAATGGCTGAAAAAACATTAAATTTACGAATCGGAACAATTGTAATGTGTATATCAAATTTAGATGTAGAAGCAGGAATTATTAATGGAAGTCAAGGAATTGTAGTAGATTTTCAAAAAGACAATCCCTTAGTAAAATTTAATGATGGTAATGTGAGAGTTATTACACCACATATTTGGCAAAGTGAAAAATTACCAGCAATTGCAGTACAACAGTTACCTTTAATATATGCTTGGGCTATAACTATTCATAAAGCACAAGGAGTAACTCTTGATAAAGCATTAATTGATATAGGTGAAGATATATTTGAATGTGGGCAAACCTATGTAGCATTATCAAGAATTAAAACATTAGAAGGACTATATTTGAAAAATTTTGATTTTACAAAAATAAAAGTTAATAAAAAAGTACAGGAATTTTATAAAAGATTAGTTGTATAGTACATCAAGATTTAATGTAAAAGACCAGTCCATGTTATTTAAATCTACTACTCTTCCATATTCATCTAAAATTGTAACACGTAATTTTTTTATATCAACAGGACCATGATAAAATCTATCAGAATTAAAAACTGCATTATCAAATCCTCTATTATAAACACCATCAACCTGTAATGATTGAGAATAATTTATTCTAGTTATTATATTTTTTGATAATGTAGAATCACTAAAAGTTGCTACAAAACCATTATTTCCAGCATTTGTAAAATCATCTATACATATATATAAATATTTAGGCGCATCTAAATTAACAATTGCTTCACTACATAATTGATCTTGTTTACCTAGATAATAGTGACCTACTCGAAATCCTAAATTCCAACCTAACTTTAATGGCAATGGTGTTTGTAAGTCATCATTACCACAAATATCTCTATTAAAAAATATTTCATAATCATCAGTACTACTTGTATTAATAAAATAACTTTTACCATTTACTTGGTCAATATTATAAGAAATATCGTTTATATTAGCATCAATTAAACTTTTATTTATTTTATTTAAAATATTTGAGCTAGCATCCAAACTAAAAATTCTACTAGAAAATGGAGTAAAATAATTACCATTTGATATATCAATATTATGTTTATTCTGTTTATTATTACTAATGTCTACTATTGTAAAATGATTATTACAACTATTAATAGCATAGATACTAATAGGAAATTCATATGAACTTAAAGATAAATGCACTACTTTACGAAATGTTTCCGGTAAATCAATATGAAAATCAGAACTCTTACTATTATAGTATTGATCTCTAAATCTACTATCTATATTAATAGTTTTTTTAATAAATTTAGTATTAATAGGATTAAGATATCCAGGTGGATACTCATCCTCGCCTCGTCCCTTATAAACTTTTACATTTGAACCTATAAGTGTATTTGGATCACGAATGACAGGATTATCATTAGGAGTATCAGGAACAAGATAACTAGTATTAGCACTATATTTTATATTAAGATCATTATTAACCAGATTAATATTTTCATCTAATTTATTTTTAGCTTCATGTAAAAAAGTTAACATTCTATTTTTATCAGAAAAAGACATATTAAGATCATCAGATACTTTGAGTTCAATGTTAGATAGATGTTTTTGTATTTGTTCATTATTTATAACATCATTTAATCCTAAAATTTCTTTAAGCTCTAAATTTGAATATTTTGTAATATCTAAATTAAGTTTATCAAAGTTATTCATAATATAAAATATATGTTTATTTTTTAGATAATAGTTATATTTATTTAATTACTCTATCTATTCTACTAATTTAAAATCATTATTTGTATTTAAAATATGTTTACAAGTACTATTTTGTGAAAATTTAAAAGCAGGACAACTACAGGTTTCCTTAATAACTTTACCATTTACTCGAGTTTGAGTTCGTGTATACACATCGCCATTTGATCCATAAATTCCCCAAGAGACTGTTTGCTCGCTATTATCTTCTAATACAGGATTATCAGAATTTTCTGTAGTTTCTAGATTTTCTGTAGTTTCATCTAGAAGCATTACTGCCATAGCTGCATAATTATGTAAATCAACAAGTGTATCTCTAAGTTTTTCATCATCTACAAGTGTAATCCCTTTATTTGTAATATTTTGAAGTCTCATAATTTTATCTCCCATTCTTACTAAAACTCCTACAGTTCCATATGTTGCAAATGCATCACCATAATCTCTATTTTTACGAGTAAATAGTTCAAGTGCCTCATTTTGAACTCGCTTTAACTGATCTACGCGCATACTAGCCATAATTGATTTAAATTATATTTTAAATTTTAAATCAATTTTTTAATTTATGTTCGGCGTCTGACAGCAGCTAATGAACCACCAGTTGTATGTATTAAACTAGTACTTGAATTATTACCTTTTTGATACCACCAATCATTAGTCTTAATCATTGTTCGCATATTAGGACGTGCTGGGGTACAACCTTGTGTCATTGGATTAACATTAGGAGATGTTAATCTAGGACATGCTTTTAACCATGGATCAGTAGGTCTACCTTTACTACCACCCATTATAACTACAAATCCAGATGGAGGAGGACCATATTGATTTTTATTATTGTTGTTATTACTCATCTATATATAATATAGATAAATAATTATATTTATTTACCACATCCACATCCACCACCACCACTACTTTTAATTGATAATATTTTACCAGTATTTACAATATTTGGTCTAGGTGGTTGTTTTTCTCCTACAATAGGCAATTTTGTACTTGTTTGAATACTACCAGTATAGACATTTCTACGAACATTTTTAAATCCCATTTGTAAATTAGTTGGCATATATAAATTATTTATATTATTTAATAATTTATAAATATTAAATAATATATTTACACTAAAATTCTATTCTAGCAATTACCTTTGCATTTTTGATTAATTGATACTGGAGTAAATATATAAGACATATTATTAATACCAGCACTATCATATACAATGTCTCTATTTCCATCATTAAATCCTTGTCTATACCACATTAATGCTAATGGCGGAGTTTCTGTAACTACAACCTTTGGTCTACTTAATATAGCACCTTTCTTTTTTGATAAATATCTATTATAAGAGCCATGTTTGACATCTACACCTTGTCCGCCTGGTGTCATTGCACCAGGGCGATTACCTGTAATAGTAGATCTAGTAGAATTACCTCTAGTAGGAACATTTACATACCCAGATATATTTACTTTTGCACCACCTACACTCATTCCAAATATATGATTTCGAGCTCCAGGCCCAGTCCATTCACCACTTCTAGAAGGAGTACTTCTATCACTCTGATTTCTTAAATAATTAGGATTTCCCCAAACACGACTACTCATACTAACACGATCTTCTGGTGAACCTTTAAATGACAGTATACCTTGAGTAACAATTACATCTCGAAGAGCATCTTTAAATTGTGAAGCAGGCATTCTAGACTGATTCTGAATTCTTCTCTCTATTGCTACATTATCAAAACTAGTACATCCAATAATATTTCCACAAGGATCATATGCTGGATCTAGTGAACATTTAAATGTTTGAATACAACCAGCACCAATTTGTGGAGTACAAGGAGACCAAAATTTAAGACCATTAGTAGAACAATCACATAAATTAGTCATTACAGGCATAGTTGTGGCCATAATTATATAATAATAATATATAATAAAATTGAAAATTNAATTAACATTANTATCGACTGTAAATGGCATTAAATCTACAATATGTGTGTAAAAATTGTAATAAAGGATATCAACGATATGGATATTATTCAAAACACATANTACAATGTCAACCAATTGATTTTACATTATATAGACCTGTAAATTTAGATAGTATTAAAACACCATCACAATGTCAACAAATGTTAGAATATTGTCTATCTCGTATGGATGAATTTCAACATAAAATAAAAGAAATGGAAAAAGAAAAACAGATAGATAAAAAAAAGATAGATATATTATCTTGGTTAAATAAAAATTATAAACCCGAAACTTGCTATAAAGGGTATATTGATAATATTACACTAGATATTAAATATATACAGTTATTACAAGAAAATAATCTACTAACTGTAATAGATGAAATCTTTAATAATTGTTTTACAAAAACAGACAATAGCACTAGTTTTAAAGCATTTACTGTAAAACTAAATATAATTTATGTATATACAGAAAATAGTTGGAAAATATTCTCTCACAATGATACAAAATATCTTATTTCTAAATTAATAAAAAATTTTCGCGAATTATTACAAATTTGGTATGAAAATAATAAAGCAATAATAGAATATAATTTATCTGATACATATCTTAAATTAATTAAAAAAATAAATAGTATTGATATAAATAACCAAAATTTTATAAATAAAATTTATAAACAACTATATGACTATTTAAAAATAGATATCAAAATTATTGAATATATATTTACATAAATTATGAAACTATTTTCATTAATTCAACAAATTCTTCCTTAGTAAGTGGTTCAATCTCTTTTTTACTACTATTATACATAGAAACTTTTTTGTCATTTAATTTAATAGGTACTGCATGTGATTCTGCAGCACCAAGTAAAGCACTATTAGTATTATCTTTTAATGCTTTATAAATAGTCTCTTTTGGACCAAATCTATATGACCCAACTTTTAAAGTTGTAGTGTGTGAAAATAGTTTAAAGATTTTATACACGTTATGCATATAAAATACCATTACATAATTTTTATATTATTTTTATTTTTTTCAATTTTTATTTTGTATTATATATTATCCAAGCAACAATAGATATTAAAAAACTTCCAAATTGATCAAGATATTGTAAAGTATGCATAGCATAATTTGCCAAAATAGGAAGATTATGATTATAACTCCATTCAATCACATTAGAAACATCTTCACTTACTCGAGTAGCAACATTGTAATCAACATTTGCCAATTGATGTGCAGCAGCAACAGCAATTGGTCTAGGTATATTAATTATAAAGGTCATTAGATATATAAAAAAATATAATATTTTTATATATTTATTTAAAATATTTATTTAAAATATTTATTTACAAATTCATCAAGAGTCATTATAGGTATATCTAGTTTTTTAGCCTCTTCAGTTTTTCCGGTCAATTCATCTTTATCGCGTTTAACTAATACTACAAATGTATTTTTACTAACTGAAGCACTATTTTCAGCTCCAATATCTTTTAATTTTTGAATAAGGTCTTTATCTCTAAAACCAGTCATTACAATTTTTTTACCATATAGAGGGTGACTTTTATCTATTTCACTAGGTTCAGTTATCGTTAAAGTAAGTTTACTATCTAATTTTGCCTCTTTCATAAATTTTATAAAACTAGGAATGTGTTCAACAAACTTTTCAGCAGTCTTCTTAGCAACTCCTTCTACTTTTACTAGTTTTGCAATCTTTTCTTGATCAGTCTCTTTTGTAACTAGTATATCAGGATACATATCTAAAATTGCTTCAAATCTTTTATCTCCAAATCCTCTACCAAAACTATTTGATGCTGTCATTAATCTATATAGTGTTGCCTTTTCTAGTTTACTATGAATTCCATCATATAATTTATCTGTTGTTTTTGTTTTAAATCCAGGAACTTTTAGAAAATCAGCTTTTGTCATTGCTAGTATTTTTGGAACTGTATCAAACCCAGCCTCAATAATTTTTTTTATATTACCAGGACCTAATCCATCAACTTCAATATTTTTAAAGAATCCTAATATGTTTTTCTCTTTTACAATAGGATCATCTTTATCAACTAATAGAATATTAGTATGTGTAGAATCCCATTCATATTCTTGAGTTGGCATTAGTGGTTTACTAGAAGGTACAACAGTTCCTAATATATGCGGAATAACATCACCACTTCTAACAATACTAATTACTGCTCCTACTCCAATATTATTTTCTTCAATAAACTTTGCATTAAACCCTGTAGCATATTCTATTTTTACACCACCTAAAACAATTGGTTCTATCTGAACTCTTGGAACAAGATAACCATCTTTACTTGGTGTCCAAATAATATCTACTACTTTAACTTCGGCTACCTGATCAGAAATAACCATTTTAAATGCAAATGCATAGTCAGGATTACCTTTTGGACGAGGATAAATTTCATCATTAACAACAATTATTCCATCTATTTCATATTCATAATCATCTCTCCATTTTAATAATATTTTAGACAGTATTTCATTTGATATTTCTTCTTTTACATCAAATTTAACATGTTTTATCTCTTTTGCACCTAAATCTAGCATTTGTTGAAATGGTTTCATTTCAGGATAAATAACTTCATATGCAACAAAATCAAGATGTTTTAAAATATCTTGGTCAACTTTTTTTTTATTAACAATACCTGCAACAAAATTTCTTGGATTTGCAAAATCTTTTTTATAATATTTATCAAAATTATCTTTTGAAATAATAATTTCTCCTCTAATAGCCATATCTTTATAATCTTTTTTAACTAAGTATGGAATAAGATGGCTAATATCCTGACCATAAACGCCATTACCTCTAGTATACATTTTAATACCATCTTTATTATTTACATATAATGCACTAATTCCATCTAATTTTGCAGAAATAACATATGGACCTTTGTATTGTTTTGTCCATTTAGTTACAGCATCTGTACTAGGTTTTATTTTATCCATTGACCATAATTCATAAGGTAATTTTACTTTTGTTTTAGAATTTTCTATAATACATTGGGTATGTCCAGCTTTTGCCTCTTTATTATCTGGATACTTTTCTAGTATATATTCTCTAATAATATCGTACTCACTATCAGTAAATACAGGATCTTCATCACAATAATATTTTGTATTTGCTAATTTAATTATTTCTGTTAATTGTGTTTCAGTCATTGTTTTTAATACTGAAATACCTTTGGCTTTAAAACTATCAACCATTTTAATAGCACCTGGAAATAAAGTACTAGGTTTTTTTAATGTTTTATTTTTTTTAATCATTTCTTTTTTAGGTGATTCAAGTGCTTTTAAGAGTGCTTCTTCTGTATATTCATCATCACTATTAGTATCATCTTTTTCAATAACTGATTTTTTAGATTGATCTTCTATTTCAAGTTTTTCAAGCGCTTCTAATAATTCTTCTTCACTAAATTCTTCTTCTTTACTAGACTCTGTAAATGGTTGTAGTTGTCGTCCATCTACTCTGTCTTCTGGTTTAACATATTTAAATCCTAAGAAATTAAGAATAGACTCTTCTGTTGGAAAATATTTATCAACTTTTTTACCTTTTATTCCTTTACTCATATTAGAGAGACCATGCTCATTTAATGTATAACCAAGATCAAGTGTTTTTTGACGTACAATAGTATTAAATAGTTTACTTCCAGTAAAATAGAATAATGCAAATGCATATTCATCAGGAGGAGTATATAAGAAATCAACTCTACGAATAGGAGCATCTTTTTTTATTTGGACAAGTGTAAGACTTTTAGTTTTTCCTCTTGATAGTACCTCTGTAATAATTTTATCTCGAATTAATAGATCAAGTACTTTATCAAATGCATCTCGATTATTATCTTTATTAGTAATAATAATATCAATATCGCCAGATGTTTTTGCTCCTCGTCGAAAACTTCCAACAATTTCAAAATCAGAATTTTTTGGAGCTACTTTATTAAATAGTTGTTTAAATAGTTTTCCAAATTCTATGATTTCTTCACGTGGAATTCTTTTTTTTATATCTTCATAATATTTAACTCCTAATTTTTGTTTTTCATTTAACATATCTATACCAGGCTCATCATGTAATTGTGNAATACTANTTATACCAGCTTCAACNAGTTCTTTTGCTTTTTTTGGACCNATTCCATATATTCCTGCTAGTATATTAGCTGGATCATTTCTCTCTCGTTCAAGTACACTAACTTTACCAGTTTTAATATATTCTTCTANTTTTGTTANTATAGTAGTTCCNATTCCAGGAATCTTTTTTAACTGTTTTATGTCATAAATATCTTCTGGAAATTTAATAATAGCTTCTTCTGCTTTTTGATATGCNCGTGATCTAAATGGTTCNCCTTTTTTAATCATTAACTGTGCTAATTCACCTAACAATTCTATAAATTCTTCATTATATCTTTTTGACTTTGACATAGATTTGGTTTCTATATTTTCTGGAGTGAGAGATTTTTTTTTCAATTTTTCTGCACTATTTGATAATTTTAGTGTTTTATTACCTTGATTAGTTTTAATTACTAATGGTTTTTTTAGTGTCTTAGACATATATATTAATAACTTATTTTACTAATAAGTTATTAATTTATTTATTAAAAAATTTGTTTTTCCATTCTGTAGTAAAAAGACTATCTAAATTCTTTACATGTACAATATCTTTAATTTTAATATCTTCAGGTGGTTTTGGTATAGGTTCAATATTATCCATATTATATAGTAATAATAAAATTAATCTATTTTGGCTTAAATTTTTGTTTAGTACCACCATCATATGTGTATGCATATCCCTCTTCAATAAGAACATTATTAAAACTAGTCTTATTAGTATCTTCATAAATAGTAGCCAAGAGTCTTCCATATTTATCAAATTCATGACATTCTAGTACAACTAATTTTCTATTTTTATCAATAATAGACTGTAATTCTCGTTTTTTATAATCTTTATCAATTTCAATTGTTTGATCTGTACATAATTGAATAAATCTATTTCTTGATTTTTTTGCTGCTTTAATTTCTTCNTTTCTAAATTCTACACTTTTTTTTGGTCTAATCTCAGGAGTATCAATACCTTTTAGTCTTACAGTATATTTAACTAATTTATTGTCTAAATAGAAAACAGCTCTACAAGTATCNGCATCATATACATTAGTAATTTTNGCCTGTATCATTTNACCTTCAAGAGAGAAACAATCTATATCTTTATCTATACAAGTAAGTAATTGATCCATAGTATATTAACTAAATATATTATAAAAATATTTATAAATATTTTATAAATGTATAATTAGATGAAAGATCCAATATTTATTGTATCACATATAACAAAAAAATGCCCATTTTCAAAAAATATAATAAAACCAAAAACTATATTATGCGTTTTTAATAAAAGTCAATATAATAACTTTGTAGTAGAGATAACAAGATTATTATCAACTAGATTACCCGACGAGATAATTAATATTATAATAGAATTTACAAATTATAAAAAATTATTAAATAGAGTTGGATTAGAAAAATTTGTAAACTGGCAAAATAAAGATTATAAATCTTCTCTCTCTATTATGCGATTAAAAAATCGTAAAAATCTATTATCAGTTGATACTAGTGATGATGATGATGATGATGATTTGTCAGATGAGGATTGATTTTTAATAGGAAGCGATGGATAACTAGGAACCCAGGCATCACTAGCTGCACCACAACAACTAGAATTATTTATTAAAACTTTTTTATAATTATTATTATCTACTTGAGTATTTTGTTGTGACATATATATATTTAAATATATAGATATATTTATATATTTAAATAAAACAATAACTTAAAATAAAACACTTAAAATAAAACACCTTTATTTATGTACTGTAAATTATTTTTTATTTATTTTTCTTGATTTTTTTTTCTTGGATTTATGTCTCATTTTAGAATTCTTTTTTTTTTTAGATTTACGACCACCTCGTCTTCCAAAAGTCCTTCTATCCCTTCGGCTCTCAAATGTAGTTGGTTGACCAAACATTGAGGTAGCTGGTGCTGATGGTTGACCAAACATTGAGGTAGCTGGTGCTGATGGTTGACCAAACATTGAGGTAGCTGGTGCTGATGGTTGACCAAATTTTGGAGTAGCTGGTGCTGTTGGTTGACCAAACATTGAGGTAGCTGGTGCTGATGGTTGACCAAATAT
>JGI10211J34971_10002659_pt1 | contig 14476 bp, 14 predicted proteins | sample Etolagsediment_FD_34971 | JGI IMG/M metagenome (IMG submission 34971) | reverse complement strand
TTTCTGCCCCTTAAATTATCTTTTTATCTTATCAAATATTCTTGTTATTTGGAATTAAGATTTATAAAAAGTTGTTTGTTTTTCTTGGGGTATTATACATAAGCTAAAAATGTTTCATAGTCTGTAACAATTATAAATCTAGGTTTTTGTTTCTGATTGGCAATATCATTTTTAAGTGTATCAATTGTTGCAAGGAGTTTATCTGTTGTCTCTTTGAATAGTACTTTTTTTCTATGAAGTACTTCACCTTTTGATTCAAGTTGATTAAGTTCACCTTTTTGAAGTCTTGTAATAGTAGCTTTTGGTTCTCCAAAAGCTAGAAGAAATTCAAAGATAAAATTATCTTGTGAAAAATTTTTTAGTAAAGTTGTAATATTGTTTTCTATTTGTATAGTTGTCATTTATTGTTTCCTGATTATTGGTAAAATATTCTTTTGCTCATATCTCTTATTATACTCTTTTTTTACGCAAAATACCTAATATACATTTGCCTACGGGGGTGCTATTGATGAGCTATATAGATAGCTTTAAGATTATGTGTTTTTATTTATAACTTCTAAAAATTTATCTCTTCTTTTCGTATCGCAAGACTTTAGTGCATTAATATGATTTTGAAATATAGTAATATATTCTTTATCTGGTTTATTTATAGATTTTTGAAAAATTTCGATAAAAGTATCAAGTTCTTTTAATATTTTATCAACCTTGTTATGATAATTAGATCCACCCATTGTTCTTATCTCAAGATGATTATTATCTCTTTTTTCAAGATTCCAAATCCGACCTTTTTTGTTTTTGAATTGTTTTGCCTCTTCCATATCTAATACATCCAATATACTCATAACATTTAGGCTATATCCATTTCTCGAACCCCAATTTATCAATAATACTTGATCATTTGCAAGTAGCATAAATCTATAAAAATCTACATCTATTGACTTATTAGCTGTAGAGATATGTATATGAAATCCAGTATCTTCATTGGTCTGTGCATTATTATTGATAATCTTTGATATTTTTCTAATATAATCTTTTAGTTCTTCAAGTGAACATATTGGTGTTGTTATCTCTCTGCCTGTATCACCAGTTAAAGACGCATCTCTTTTATAATTGATGCAATCATTGTGATTTTTTTGATTTAGTTCATTTGACCTATTTATAATCACTTTAGATGATGAAATATTATTTAACTCATCAATTAATTCATCTTCAAGCATTTGATTTACATAAAATTCAAACTCACACCCAAATTCAAAATTTACTATATTATCTTTAGTCATTTACATCCTCCATAATAGACTTAAAGTAAGTATCTATATCAAATTTTTCAGGCATATTCCATTTGTCAATTGCTTTGCTTTTATTGTGATTTTTGGTATCAACATAAAAATAAGTAAAGGCTCTTTTGTTGCCACTTCTAGTATTTATATTTATTGAATCCCTTGTATAATAATCAGGACTGCCTTCAAATATATCTATCTTTTGTAGTAGATCTTTTCTTCGTATTTTAAATAACTCACCATATATGTGGTTAAGTGCTTGATTTTTTATTAAATAAGGATATTCTTTATTCTTAGCTTCATACATTGCAAATTTCCGTACTGTTCGTGCTTTACTGATATATGTAGCTTTTGATAATATACCATGATTATCAAATCCTTTTTTTAAAGAGCCATATACAAATAAATTAACCTCAAAGTTTTCATCTTCTTTTACAAAAACACCACTTTTAATAATCGTAATCAGACCTTGATCATGTATTCTGTGCAAAGATTTTCTTATAGTATCTGTAGACATATCATCTGTAGTTAAACTTTCTCGTACAAATTTAAAGCTAAACTCTTGATGCATAGGAAGTTTAGTAATAAAGTTTCTTATAATTTGTATTTTATTCATATGATACCTTTTGCTTGATATAGTATTGTATCATAAATACAAATAAATGTCACGATTTTATTTTAAATTATCTAAATATCTTTTAAAAATTATTTTTTACATAACTACTATATTTAGGAATATATAGGTATATATATAAATATAAAATATTACAAATGAATGTCACGATTATATTTTAAATTATCTGAATATCTTTTCATGGTTTACCTTTCTTTTCTAATTCTCTCTAAATCTCACAACATATCTTTGGTTTCCACCAGTACGCATTACATCAAATGGATAGCAAGTCACTAATACTAATTCATCGATCCCATTATAAATTGGTATATTGTTTTTATCTGCATCTATTACTTTAGCACTAGCCATTTTGTATGTATATGAGTCATTGTTTTCATCTTGTATTACTATCTTCTCTCCCACTTTTAAATCTTTTAAAAATCTAAAATGTGTATCTTTATGTGCACTTATCATCACTGTCCCATTATCTTTGGGCAAAAAGCTTTTAGATGCATGACCTGGTCCAAAAGCAAGTGTAGAACCACTATCACCTTCTAGTACAAATAGTTCTTTATTTAGACTAGGTACTGACATCTTTAGTATTGGATGTGTATCTGACCAACTCCAGGGGGAAGTTGGTTCCTTTGTTTCTAGTGTTTCTTGCCAAGATTCTTCTATTAAATATTGGGCCAAGATTGCTTTTGCTTGTATATATGTACCCTTAAATAGCAAGCCTATCCCCAATAAAAATATAAGACCAAAGATACTACGCTTTAAAATCTTATTTTTCATTAGAAAGTCTTTGCAAACCAAGTAAACTAAAACTAAATATCATAAACAATAAACCTAGCATAATAAATAGTTCAGAGTTTGTTGCAGTTTGAGGAGCTTTTATACTCAATCTCTTCCACCCATCTGGTATTTTTGTTTTGACTTGTTGAGATTTTAAGATCTCTTGCTGTGTTCTTGCTGGTGTCTTATCAACAGCTACCAAAGATGTAAACTTACTCACCAAACTATGCGATAGTGCAATTTTTTCTACAAAAGACTTTATAGTTTTACGATCATTCGCATATGCAATATAATACTTACTCATTAGTTTATCGATATTATCTTTTGCCCAAAGCTTATCAATACCACTTGAGGCATTTTTATTCTCTATTAAAATCGTTTGAGAATAATCTTTCTCTCCAATTTTTCCAGATAATATTAGTTTTTTATCAAGTATTTTGGATACAAAACTATGATAAATACTCTCTCCATAATAAAGATTTTCTATTTCTAAATCTTTGCCGTTTATCTTTATATCAGATAGACTTGGGTTTTCAATCTTCTGAAAAAACTCTAGCATCTTTTGAGAAACTTCGTTTATATTCGCAATATGTGTAAATGCCCCTTTACCATAATTTGCAGCTTTTTTCATAAAAAAGTTATTTGGTGCAGAACCAATCGATATAGTGAATAGTTTTGAATCTGCTAGATGAAGTTTAATATCTCTAAATATCTCTTCTTCATTTGACAGTTGGCCATCTGTTATAAAAATAACTTGTCTTAGATAATTTTTCGATTCATCATTTGTTGACTTTAGTGCATACTTAATTGCATCTTTTGGTACTGTTCCACCATCAGCAATCATACTATTGATAAAACCTCTTGCCATTGATTTTGATAGTCTATTTACCTCTTGGGCTGTACTAAATAGTGTTGTATATGTACTGTCATAATCAATCACATTAAATTTATCATATTCCTTTAGTCTATTGATGGCTAAAGTTAATGCATGTTTGGCTTGTGTCATTGATTTTCCAGACATAGAACCAGAACTATCCACAACAAATACAACTTCCCTTTTGAGCTTTTTTGCATTATCTACAAATAACTTACTTGGTGGTGTGAGCATTAAAAGATTAAATTGCTTATTATCTTTAGCTTGTGTGTATAGCTTAGCTTGTATCTGTTTAATCTCTTTTGGAAACCATACTAGTTCAAAATCTTTATTTGCCTCAATTGTACTATCCAATACAATATTGAACTTACCATTATTTTCTATAGTTTTAATTTTGTGATATGGACTTTTTATATCTTGTATCACAAATCCAGGGTCTAAAACTATATCAATATCTACAGGTCTATCGATTGGATTATCTATATCTTCTACAGATTGCACTATATTTTTATCGCTTTTATTTGTAGGTACATTATTTACCGATGCAGGTATATATCTTGGTGCTGCTACAAAAGGTAATTTCACTGAATATTTTTGATTATCAAAGGCAACTTTTTGTTGATACTCGATAATCACTTCTATTTCACCCTTTGGTGGAATATTTGCAACACTAGCTGTAAATAGATTTGGTCTATGTTGCTCTACTAAAGTTGCTTTTTTACCCTCTTTTTTTGCTTTTTCATATATCTTCTTTGCTTCTTTTTTTAACTGTATTTCACCTTCAATGATTGTATTTCCAATTTTCATTTTCAAAGTATCTACAGATGCGTCATCTGGAAGTGGAAATAAATATTTTCCTTCAGTCCAATAATCATCAGGATTTTTAAATTTTTGTATCACTGTAACTCTATTTATTATCCCTGTGATATTCATTGAAACTTTTGTATCTAGATTTATACCTTTTTTGATCTTTCCACCATTTGCTTTATAAAATATTGCTCCTGATTGAATATTGTCATATTCTTTATCTGTTAAAAAGGCATTGGCCTGGATAGTTAATAGCGTCAATAATAATATTATTTTTATTTTGTAAAATCTCATAGTACAACTGCCTTTTCTAGTTCTTGATCTTCTCTACAAATATTTTTTGCATATCCTGTAGATAATTTATTTAACTTAACTGCTCTATTTGATTTAAAATTTTCAAGTATAACAGCATCTTGACATATCTGCACAATTAAATCATTTGCTAAGATATGATATTGCTTGGGTTTGTTAGTATATTTTAATGCAAAATGTAGTTTTTTATAATCATATTCAGATATTAGTAATAAACCATCTGAATATAATTCTTCTACATATTTTAGTGCTTCGTCGCTACTGCCTTGTGCTAGACTAAATATTTCAAATATATCAGATTTAATATCATAGTAGTTAGCCAACATTAATATATTAAAATATATTCTTTGTGAATGTTCATTATCCATAACTGACTACTTCTAGTCATTTTTATATTTTATATTTAAATCTACTCTTCTATTTGATGCATCATTTGAAGAGATAGGATTTGATTCGCCATACGATATAGTTTTAATAAGCTTCTCATCAAAGCTATAATCAACCAATAGTTGCTTAACCTCTTTTGCTCTTTTTAGACCTAAGGCAAAATTGTATTCGTTTGTTCCACATTTATCTGTATGTCCATTAACTATAATAGATTCAATATTCTTTTTCTCTATTAGATCCAAAGTAGTAGGTACAGTTTTTACTACATATGAGTTGTAGTCAAAATTAATAAAGCTATTATATACCACAACATCATATGGACTAAGATCTAAATCTTCTTCTGCTAATTGTTTCTTTTGCTCAAATTTAATTGCTAGTTTTTTTTGATTACACTCAACTGGGTTCTCATAAGAATCAGCATATTTCATTAGTCCTAGAGCCCAAAACATACCAACTGGTCCACCAATAATGGCACCTTGAATAGCTCCTATTACACCAAACCCTATTCTGTCTGTATTATCTACACAACTACTATTTGCCTGACTCCCTGTCGCTAGCACTGATGCTGCTAGCATTGTTATTAATATCTTTTTCATTATTTTCTTTCTTTCTAATACATCTTATATATTTTTTATCTGTTTTAATATCTACACCCATTTGGGCTTTCTCATAATCTATATACCAAGCTTTTCCATATTGGTCTAAACTTGCTGTTTGACTCCAATAGTCACCATTTGTTTTATTTTTAAAATTGTTATTGTTTATGCTTGTTATTAATTGCTTTCTAGTTGGTAAAACCCAATTATCAAAACTTAAATAGTTAAGCTTTTTACAATAGTCTAGTGCAGCATAATAATCTGATTTTAGAACTTTATTCCCTATAGCATCTTGCCAAATAACCTTATTAGTTTTATCAAGCACAAATCCATCCGCTGGAATAAGTTCAACTTTTTTCTCTCTTGTTTGTTTAGTTTTATATTTAATAAATCGTATTTCACTTGAATCAAAATATTTACTTCTTTGCTTATGTACTTTTAATGTGAAGGCATCATTGCTATCTCTAAATATAGAAATGTTTTCAGATGAAGATCCAGATGATATAAAACCATCTATAGATTCACCTTTTAAATATATTATGACATCAAAGCTAGCTTGATCATATATAACACCTCTAGTGGTGATATATGTTAGTTCTAGTTTCCCTTGAAGTGAGTTATTTACTCTATTTAGAGATAGCTTACGCTGTACAAATGATGATGTTGCTTGAGCTAACCAAGTACCATTAAAATCGAACTCTTCTTGTATTGGTTTAACTTTTTCTTTAGCTGCTTGTACTGTTTGTATATTGTGTTTAAAAATCTTTAAAGGAGTATATTTTTTTTCTGCTACACAAGCTGTAAAAAGGAAAATTGTTGTTAATAAAGCTAAATACTTCAAGTTAATATCCAATACCATAAGTTAGTCATCATTCCATCACCATTTACTACAACAGTAATGCCACCTTTGTCTGCAATCTTTTTTATAATTAAATTTTATTTTATCATTTTTCTCCTTTTTCGATGGTTTCGTTTTTTTTCGTTAAATTTCGTTAACAATGAAATTATGAACCATCTAAGCTTAATTTCTCATTAAATATAACGCTTTTCGTTATTTTTTGTTAATTTTATAGTTTTTTATGCTATAATCATATTATTAAAGGAGATTTGTGAAGTTATTTTCATTAAAACTTGGTGCTATGTTATTGTTTATTGTAGTTCTAGTTTTATATGCTGCAACTATATCTTGGTACAACTACCATACAGTTGACAATGCATTTAAACATATCAACAACAAGCAAGCTGACCTAACAATTACAAATATAAAGCCTATGCTTCAAACACAATTAACCTATAGTCTAAACTCAGATGTATCAAATCAACTAAAACATCTTGTAGAGAATAATGAGTATATATTCAAAATTGATATTGTTGATGATGAAAATATTATCGCATCTTCTGACTACCAAAATGCCTCAAAGGCAATTACTAAATCATATCCACTAAAGCTAGATAATAAAGAGCTTTCTATAGTAGTCTACCAATCTACAAATATAAACTCTGGTGCATATGACTACTATCTAAGTGATACTATGAAAATAGCATTAGTTATACTTGCCCTTATAGCCTTAGCTGTAGTATTTTATAGCTTTATTGTCTCAATGTATGACAAACAACGAGAGACAGATTATCAAGAGCTAAAACTTCAAATGGAAAAAGAAACACAAGAGAGCCAAAGAAAAACAAATATGATGTATCAACAATCACGCCTTGCACAAATGGGAGAGATGATAAGTAATATCGCACATCAATGGAGACAACCTCTTAATTCTATATCTTTAGTACTGCAAGACTTAAAACTATCAAAGGCACTTAATAGTATCTCTCAAGAAGAGTTTGATAAATCTACATCCAAAATAGAAAACTCACTACAATATATGTCTAATACTATTACAGACTTTAGAAACTTCTATAAAACAAACAAAGAGAAAGAGCCATTTGAACTAGATGATGCTATATCACAAGCTACATCAATAGTACACAGTAGCTTTGATGATAAAGCAATCACTATTAAGCAATCAGCATCAACTAATACAACTATCGTAGGTTTTAGAAATGAGCTAACTCAAGTACTTGTAAATATATTGCAAAACTCAAAAGATGCATTGATAAAAAACAATATTGAAAAACCATTTGTATCTATAAGTACATTTGAAGATGGCAAAGATATTGTTATTGTGCTAGAAGATAATGCTGGTGGTATAAAAGATGATATTATTGAACAAATATTTGACCCCTACTTCACTACTAAACATAAAGAACAAGGGACAGGCTTAGGGCTATATATGTCAAAAGTAATTATCAATGATAGTTTCAATGGTACACTTGAAGTACAAAACACTAATGATGGTGCAAAATTTATAATTAAAATAAAGGAAAATAAATAATGGAAGATTTAATTCAATTATCAGAGCAAACTAAAAAGCTAACTGTACTTATTGTTGAAGATAGAAAAGAAGACAATGAACAAATGCAATCACTATTCTCAAAGCTATTTAAAGATGTATATTCTGCCAAAGATGGTAAAGAAGGTCTAGAGCTATATAAAAAACATAAACCTGATGTAGTTATCACAGATTTAATTATGCCAAATATGGATGGTATAGAGATGACTGAAGCTATAAAAGCTATAAAAAAAGAGCAAATTATAGTTGTAGTTTCTGCATCTGATGATATTGAAAAAATCACTCAAACAGTTGCACTAGAGGTGACTAGCTTTGTATATAAGCCAATAGAAACTCAAAAGCTAATTGATACTATGTCTAAGGTAGTTGAAAAGATCAAAAAACAAAAGACAATAGAAACAAAAGCATTTACAGTGACTATTCCGCTTGATATGTACGAACAAATTGATGATGCTGCCAAGTCTGAAAGTATCTCCAAAAATGCTATTATAATTAGATCTATGAAGAAATATTTTGGGAATTAATTAGATCTATTTACAGACCATTGCCCCACATATGCATCTTTTTTGCAACAACTACATCATAGTCTGCAAATATATCTACAGAATTTGCAGCTCTAAATTCTAATCTTTCAAGTGTCTCACATATAGTGGCTTTATCTAAGTTACCTTTTGGTTCTATTATCACTACTTGTGCAGCATTTGCTAAAGATGTATATGAAAGTTTGAGTAGCCTATCTCCAAATTTATGTTTGGTATAAATATCTTTTAGTATCACTATATCTACACTTCTAGGACTAGCTCTAAATGGCTTTTTCATATCATCAATAAATTGTATTTTTGCCGTTGGATATTGTAATTGTATCGCTTCATCTTTACTGCTATATATCGCTAGTTTTAAATTACTTTGCTTACTATTTAATAAATCATATAGTGCGTCTGTAATACCATCTACTCTAGAAGAGACTTCAAGAAAAGTATTCCCAGGGTATGGGTTAAAAAGTTCTAAAAATTTATTTATATTTTCCATTTTATAAAAACATAACCTTTGCACATATTACTATTAACAAGCCTAATACGATAACTAGCTTATGAAAGTGGTTTTCCATAAAGTGACTTTTTTTCTTAGCTCTTAATTTAGTAAATAAATTAAGTAATACACCCAATACAATAATTAAAGCTAAAAATATTTTAAATACTAAAATTTGTTGTAATGGTGTATCAAACCAGCCTGCATTGCTATTTATATATTTTGACATCATCATACCACCACTTATAATAATAAATAAAAGTATTGGTGGGAATATCTTAAAACTTCTTTTCCCAAGATTTTGATTAATATTCTTTTGAGTATCTTGGTTAAATTTATCTTTTATAGCTGAAATCACAGCTAAATCAGTAAATACATAACCCAAAAACATGATTGCTAGTATCAGATGCACAAGATGTGCATATGGATAAATTACTTCCATTTTCCGCCTTTTGATTTTATATCAAAGGATACAACACAATCACTTTAGTTAAAATATATTTATTAAAAATATCTTTTAACTCTTTTTTTATCAAATAATAATAAATAAGCTGCAGGAAGTATCAATAATGTTAATATTGTTGAACTAATAATTCCACCTACAACTACAACCGCTAATGGATACTGTATTTCACTACCTACACCACTTACAAATAATAAAGGTAATATTCCAAATAATGTTGTAAATGCTGTCATAAGTACAGGTCTTAATCGCATGAGCGTTGCATCTTTTAGTAATACTTTTAAGCTTACATCTGGAAATTTTAATCTAAGTTCATCTATAAAACTCACCAATACAATTCCATTTAGTATTGCTATTGCAAAAATTGTAATAAATCCAACTATAGCCGATACAGATAAATATATACCACTAATAAGCAATGCAATTATTGATCCAAACGTAGCCAATGGAATATTAAGTAATATTAATGATGCTTTTGAAATTGAATTAAATGCTGTAAATAGAAGTAAAAATACTATAAATAAGGTAGATGGTATAATAATTTTAAGCTTATTTACAGCCTCTTGCATATTTTTAAAATCACCAACCCAAGCTATATAATAACCATTTGGTATCTTTATATCATTAATTATTATATCTTGAGCTTCTTTTACAAATGACGCAATATCACGATCTTCTACCTCCATAGAAAGAACCATATAACGACTTAAGTTTTCTCGTTTTATAAATGAAGCACCTTGAACTACTTTAATATCACATATTTGCTCAAGGGAAACCAACACACCTGTTTTTGATCTTAACATAATATTTTTAATAGATTCAATATCATTTTTTGCACCTTTTATCTTTGGTACTATTCCAAAACTTTTCACACCTTCTAACATATAAGTAACTGGTTCTTCTCCTACTCCATAGCGAATAATTTCCATAACCTCATCTACTTCAATACCATATCTAGCTAAGTTTAAATAGTTTGGTTTAATTTGAATTTGTGCTTGTCCTAGTTGTGATTCTGGTTCAATATGTTCTAATCCTTCTATACCACTTAAAGATTGTTTAATGTCTTGTGCTATTTGATTTAAAATCTTTTGATCATCTCCATATATCTTGACAGCAAGTTCAGCTTGAACACCTTCTAAAAGCTCTTCTACACGCATAGCAATTGGTTGAGTTGGTACAAATTGTACATGTTCAAATTTAGCACTAAGATCGTTTGTCATATCCTCCTTTAATCTATCTAGGTCGTTTATATTATCTTTTAAAGTTAATAAAATCTCCATATAATTTGCTTGTGCTGTTTCACCTTTTTCACTTCTTCCTACCATTGATAATACAGAAGCAACATCATTACTATATTGTGACAAGATATGCTTTTCAATTTGTGATGCTGTTTGTGTTGACTGAACTAAACCAGTACCTGGAATTGAAATTACTCTGTACATAATAGATTCTTCATTTAATTCAGGCATAAATTCACGACCAACTGAAGATAACAATACTACTAATACTATAAATGTAGAAAATACAAATAATAATAGTTGTTTTGCATGATTCAAAGAGTATTCAAGTGTAGGTTTATATACAAATTTTATACCACTCATAATAATATTTTCACTATGTTTCACATTTTTTAATAATATAAGTGATAATACTGGTATTAAAATTAATGCAACTAATAAAGATCCCAACATAACAAAAACTATATTTAAAGCCATTGGAGAATATAATTTACCTGCTAATCCATCTAAGCTTAACAATGGAACAAATGACACAGCTATAATTAAAATTGCAAATATCACAGGCCTATAAACCTCTTTTGTTGCATAAGATACTATCTCTAATTTTGATTTATTTGGTTCATGATGTAGCTTTCTAAAAATATTCTCTACTATTACTATTGTACCATCTACTATCATACCAATAGCTATTGCTAGACCACTTAAACTCATTAAATTTGCACTTAAATTATAATAATCCATTAATATAAATGCTATTGCTAAAGATAATGGTAATGATAATATAACAATGAAAGCTGATCTTAATTCAAATAAAAATAAAAATAATATTATTGATACAAGCACTATTCCGCTAATTAATGCTGTACTCATTGTAGATATAGCTTTATGGGTTATTTGTGTTCTATCATAGATAATTTTTATCTCTACGCCATTGGGTAATGATGAATTAACAATATCTGATTTTTCTTTTAGTAATTCTACAACTTTTGCAGCATTGGTTTGTGTCCTTTGAAGAACCATTCCCATTACAGCTTCATCTCCATCTATTGAAACTGCACCAAATCTAGGACTAGAATCAATCTCTACAGTGGCGATATCATCAATTGTTACAAAATTGACATTAGTTGTTTTAATAACTGTATTTTTAATATCATCTATACTTTTATATAATCCCATTGCCCTAATTAGATATTGTTCTCTATTAAACTCAAGAAATTGTCCACCAACAGATTGATTATTTTTTTGAAGACTATTTACAATATCATCATATGTAATATTAATATTATGTAACTTTTTAGTATCAATTAATATACTATATTGTTTTTGATCTCCACCCCAACCTATAACCTCTTCAACTCCACTAACACTTTTAAATAATGGGGATACAATATAATCTTGCATTTGCCTAAGTTCTTGTAGTGTATATTTTGAATCTTTATCATACAACTGATACCAAAAAACTTGACCTAAACCTGTTGTATTTGGCCCTAGTTCTGGTTTCCCCCATCCTTTTGGTATCTTTACTCCATTTAATCTCTCACTTACTAGTTGTCTTAAAAAATATATATCCATATCATCATCAAAAAATATAGATACATAAGATAAACCAAATAATGAGTTTGATGCAATCTTTTTAACTCCAGCCATACCAGACACAGCTGATTCAATAGGATATGTTACAAGATTTTCAATATCTTCTGCTGAATTACCAGGGCTTTCCGTATAAATCACAACTTGTTTTGGTGTAATATCAGGAAAAGCATCTACAGGTATTTTCTTATATGAGTTAAGTCCAAATAATGCTATAGATATAAAGACAACAATCGTTAATAACTTATATCTTAATGATATATCAATAAATTTATCTACCATATATCACCCCTAATGTCCATGTCCACCAAGTGATGATTTAAGTAACAATGACTTAACATAATAACCTTTATCACTTACATACTCTTCACCTAGAGTTATTCCATCAACTGCAACATAATTGTCGTCTTGTGTAATAATTTTAATGATCTTTATTTCATATGGCACTTCATCATCTTCCTCATGCTCATCATGTTGTTCATGAGTTATATTTTCATCATGGCGTTCTTCATGTTCATCACGACTTTCATGTTCGTCATGGTCATCATGCTCATCGTGTTCCTTTGGAATATACACTACCCACTCATTTTCAAAAAATGATAATGCAGACTTTCTAATAGATAGGTATTTGTTATCAGCTTGTAAATAAACTGATGCTTCAACATATTCATTTATAAAGATATCTTTATCTTCAATCAAAGAAAATACAATTAACCTCTGTGTTTTTTCATCAATTGTTGGTGATATTTGTACAACTTTTGTTGAGATGTTTTTATTATTTACTCTATTGATTATAATCTTTTGACCAATATTTATCAAAGATGCATATTTAATAGGTATATACGATTTTAAATATAAAGCACTATTTTTAACAATATTTAAAATTAAAGTTTCATTTCCTACAATTGAATGTAAAGGGATAAAAATTGAAGATACTCTACCGTTTGAATGTGCATATAATACATATGATGATAGTATTTTTGTCAGTTTATCTGTATTAATATTTAATATTTTTAATTGGGATTTTACTGATTCAATCTCAGATTTAATTGAATTATATTCAATACCTATAGAATTCAATTCTAACTTAGAAATAGCCCCTTTATTATACAAAGTTCTTGACAACTGGTAATTTTCTTCTATATTTACAAGTTTATCTTTTAATAAAAGAAATTTAGATGTTAACTTTGAAAGTTCTATAGACTTAATCTTAACAATTTTTTGCCCTTTTTCTACAAAATCACCCTCTTTTACATAATATGCATCAATCTGTCCACCTAAAACTGACATAAAAGATTGCTTTGTATTATTTTGCTGAATCACTTTTCCATTAACTTTTATTATTTTACCAAATTCTCTTAATTCTACTTTAGATATAGGTATATCTATAGAATATGAAAATGTCATAAAAAATATAACTAATACTATATATCTTTTAATACTCATTGAAGTTACCTCTTAAATAATTTAATTTAATTGTATTTCTATTTAATACACCATTTATTTGTTCTAATTCTTTTTCTAGCTTAATAATTTCATTACTTATATTTAGTCTATCAAGTATTGCTAATTTTGAAACTTTATAACTATCATCCAATATATCTTTCAATTTATACTGCTCTTCTATCATCCGCATAATCACATTTTTTAATATATTCAAATTAATAATTTCTTTTTGCAAGTATTCATCTTTTATTGATAGCTTACTTTGTTCACTTTCTATTAAAGTATTAATCTTTTTTGTTTTTAGTCTTGATATTGCTTTCTCTTCATCTTTTGAATTAAAAACTGTTAAAGGAATACTAAATGCAATATTGTATATATCTTGATCTGGTTCTTGTTCATATTGAGCTATTACTTCTATCTCTTCAATGGAGTTATTTAATAATTCACGCTTTGATTGCTCTATAGACTTTTTAGAATTTAAATAGTTTATTTTTGAATTTGTATATCCATTTTGGCAATCATTTATCCTAAATTTATATCTTGTATCAATATAATACCCCAAGAAAAACAAACAACTTTTTATAAATCTTAATTCCAAATAACAAGAATATTTGATAAGATAAAAAGATAATTTAAGGGGCAGA
>JGI10211J34971_10002658_pt1 | contig 14482 bp, 10 predicted proteins | sample Etolagsediment_FD_34971 | JGI IMG/M metagenome (IMG submission 34971) | reverse complement strand
TGTTACCAAAAGAGTTGTTATTGCAGAATAACCACCCGAACAGGTAATAATCTACCGATAAAAAAGGGAGCAGCCACACGGCTGCTCCCTTTTGTTTTTATACCGAATCGGAACAGGATTGCAAATATTAATGTTTGTTCCTGTCGAGTATAACTAATTCTAAACAGCTATAGCTTCCCATACCTGTTAAGAATTAGTATACTTTTGCACGCTAATATGATTACTGTAAATAACATAACCAAAGAGTTTGGTGGCGCTCCCTTGTTCAGTGGCATTACCTTTAATATTAATCCTCGCGATCGGGTTGGACTGGCCGGCACAAATGGCGCAGGTAAGACCACTTTGCTAAAAATACTTAATGGTTTATTAGAGCCCGACAAAGGCTCTGTTTCAAAACCTACTTACTATTCAACAGGTTACCTGCCACAAGAAAAAAAAATTAACAGCGAGTTGACTGTGGTGGATGAAGCCATGCTGGCTTTTGAGTTTTTGCAGCTTTTAGAACATGAGGCCAAAACCATTCAGGATGAGCTGGCAGGTCATGAATATCAACCACAACGTTATGTGCAGTTGATATCGCGTCTTGAAGAAGCAACTTCCATACTCAACCTCTATACTCCTGAACGCATCAGGGGCGATGCCGAACGCTATTTGCAGGGGCTAGGATTCTCACGGGAGGATTTATTCCGAAAAATGAATACCTTCAGCCAAGGATGGCAGATGCGCGTTGAACTGGCTAAATTATTGCTGCAAAAGCCTTCGTTGCTTTTGCTGGATGAACCAACCAACCACCTGGACATTGAGTCCATCATGTGGCTTGAGGATTTTTTAATCAATTATCCGGGTGCGGTGCTGGTAGTTTCGCACGATCGCTTTTTACTTGATCATGTTACCACACGTACACTTGAAATCAACAAGGGCAGCATTTACGATTATCAGGTTTCGCGATGACAGGGAAGAACAAGTTCAGGCTACTTACGATAACCAACAGCGGAAAATAAAAGACATAGAAAAATTTATTGAACGATTTCGTTATCAGGCATCTAAAGCCAGACAGGTGCAGTCGCGTGTTAAGATGCTCGAAAAATTGGACGTGGTTGAATTGGTTGATCTGGATAAGAAATCAATACATTTTAAATTCCCGACACCTCCCCACAGTGGGAAAATTACAGTAGAGGGTGAATTGGTTAGTAAATCGTATGGCGAGAAACAGGTGCTTAACGGCATTGATTTTCAGATTTTGCGAGGTGAAAAAGTAGCTTTTGTCGGGCGAAATGGGGAGGGAAAATCTACGCTGGCAAAAATAATCGCAGAAAGGCTTCAGCATGAAGGTCAGATCAAATTAGGCCACCAGGTAAGCATAGGCTATTTTGCACAGGATCAGAATGATAGAATGAATCAGGAGCTCACAGTTTTTGAGACAATTGATCAGATTGCCGTAGGTGATATTCGAACCCGAATAAAGGAGTTGCTCGGGTCGTTTTTGTTCAGGGGTGAAGATCTTGACAAAAAGGTAAAAGTCCTTTCCGGTGGCGAAAAATCGCGTCTGTCTCTGGTGCGGTTGTTGTTGTCACCAAGCAATTTCCTGCTCCTCGACGAGCCTACAAACCATCTCGATATCAGGTCGAAAGAAGTACTTAAAGCGGCCATGCTGGAGTTCGAAGGAACAATTGTCATCGTTTCTCACGACCGTGATTTCCTGCAAGGTCTTACCTCACGACTTTATGAGTTTAAGCATGGAAAAGTCAGAGAGCATTTAGGTGATATCAACAGTTACCTGGACAAACGAAAAATAGAAACGCTTGCTTCTTTGGAGTTCAAAGAGAAAAGTAATACCGGGGTACAAAAACAACAATCCGACAACAAACTAAAATATGAGCAACGCAAGGAGCTGGACCGTGAGCTACGGAAAATTGAAAAGGAAATTAAGCAAGTCGAAGACGCAATTCACACTACAGAAACTGAATTGGAGAAAGTAAATACCATGTTGGCCAACCCTTTAGATTATCCCGAAGAAATAAAGTCGGGAAAGTTGTTTAAAAAGCATGATCTGCTTGAGCAAGAACTGATCAGTTTGATGGAAAACTGGGAAAGTCTGCTCGAAAAACAAGCCTCTTTCGGAACGATGTAAGTGCTATAATTGCGAAGTGAAATTATACACCTATAGTTCTTGTGTTCTACTTTGCGCACAAATATTCCTCCTTATTTAAAATTATTCTATATTTGCACTATAATTCATGTCCTTTCAGGATGTAGTGATTTATAAAGAAGGGTGGAGAGATTAGGCTCTGTGAAACCCTGGCAACCTGCTGCAAGGAAAAGGTGCCAATACCTAACCTGTTCATAGTGAGCAGGAAATGATAAATTGTTTTTAACTAATGGAAATAGTAGTGGTTAAGTCGGTAGCAGCATGGGAAAGCAGAAACCTTTTCGCGTTAAGCGACAATGGCTGTTTTGGATATAACCTGAGCTATTAAAAAGGAGGTATGAGATGAATACAAAAATTACAGATGAAATAAAAAAGCGCGTACTTGTGCTCGACGGAGCTATGGGCACTATGATTCAGCGTTATAACCTTAGTGAAAAAGATTACCGTGGCAGTCGTTTTGCCGATGTAACCAACCTGCAAAAAGGAAACAACGATTTACTTAACCTGACTCAGCCACAGATAATTCGCGAAATTCATGAGGCCTATCTGGAAGCAGGAGCTGATATCATTGAAACGAATACTTTTAATTCTACCAGAATTTCCATGGCTGATTATGGCATGGAAGAGTTTGTGGCAGAAATAAATATAGCTGCGGTAACCATTGCACGCGCCGCCGCCGATGCTTTTTCGGCTCGCACTCCCGATCGCCCGCGATTTGTGGCCGGAGCCATAGGCCCTACCAACAAAATGGCTTCCATGTCGCCAAAAGTGTCCGATCCTGGTTACCGCAACATCACGTTCGATCAACTGCGCCAAAACTATTACGAGCAAGCCAAAGCGCTTATCGAAAGTGGTGCAGACATCTTGCTTGTAGAAACCATTTTTGATACCCTGAATGCCAAAGCGGCCATGTTTGCCATCGACACCCTTGCCGGGGAAAGAGATGAACGAATTCCGGTCATGATTTCGGGTACTATTGCCGATGCCAGTGGCAGGACTCTCTCCGGCCAAACGTTGGAGGCCTTTTTTAACTCCGTTTCTCATATAGAATTGTTGAGTGTGGGCTTAAACTGTTCTCTCGGGGCAGAGCAGATCAGGCCACATCTGGAGGAACTTTCGCGCATTGCACCTTACAACGTCAGTGTTTATCCCAATGCCGGTTTGCCAAATCAATTTGGTGAATACGACGAAACCCCACAACAGATGGGGAAACACATCCGGGGATTTTTAGAAAATGGCCATGTGAATATCGTTGGCGGATGCTGTGGAACCACGCCGGAGCATATTCGTGAAATTGCGCAGCTGGCTTCCCGGCATCAAGTACGTAAATTACCCGAAAACAAGCGCGTTACAGAGATCAGTGGGCTAGAGCCTTTACGTATTGAAAAAGAGAAGAATTTTATCAATATTGGTGAACGGACGAATGTAAGCGGTTCGATAAAATTTGCACGGCTGATCAGGGATAAAAAGTACGAGGAAGCCCTTAACATCGCCCGTCAGCAAGTGGAAGGAGGTGCTCAGATTCTGGATGTAAACCTGGACGATGGCATGCTCGACGGAATGCATGAAATGACAGCCTTTTTAAATATGCTCGCCTCCGACCCGGATGTTTCGAGGTTGCCTATCATGATCGACTCGTCGAACTGGGCTGTTATTGAGGCAGGTTTAAAATGCGTGCAAGGCAAGGCCATTGTTAACTCAATTAGCCTGAAAAATGGGGAAGATGAATTTCTTTACCAGGCCAGAATGGTTCGCAGATATGGCGCAGCAGTGGTGGTGATGGCCTTTGATGAACTGGGACAGGCAGCCGATTATGACCGCAAAATTGAAATCTGCACGCGTTCTTACAGGCTGCTTACTGAAAAAGCCGGATTTCCTCCTGAGGATATTATTTTTGATCCGAATATTCTGGCCATAGCTACCGGTATTAAAGAGCATAACAACTATGCCGTTGATTACATCAGGGCTATAAAATGGATAAAAGCCAATTTGCCTTATGCAAAGGTGAGCGGTGGAGTGAGTAACTTGTCTTTTTCTTTTCGTGGCAATGATGTGTTGCGCGAGGCCATTCATTCGGTATTTCTTTTTCATGCCATCAAGGCTGGTATGGATATGGGTATTGTGAATCCGGGCATGTTGCAGATTTATGACGAGATAGCTCCCGATTTGCGTAACCTTGTAGAAGATGTTGTGCTTAACAGGAGGCGCGATGCTACCGAAAGGCTGTTATCGTATGCCGAGCAAATGAAAGATACCGCCAGGGGAAGAGAAACGTTGGTAAGCGAATGGCGGCATCTGCCTGTGGAAGAGCGACTGGAACATGCGCTGGTAAAGGGTATTCTGGAATTCGTGGAAGAAGATGTGGAAGAAGCGCGAAAGAAATACACACGTGCTCTGGACATCATCGAACAGCCGCTGATGAAGGGAATGGATCGTGTTGGCGACTTGTTCGGCTCGGGGAGGATGTTTTTGCCTCAGGTGGTAAAAAGTGCACGGGTAATGAAAAAGGCCGTTGCCATTTTGCTTCCGTTTATCGAAATGGAAAGTAAAGGAGCGCAGGTGTCGAACGGGAAAATCGTGCTGGCTACTGTTAAGGGTGATGTCCACGATATTGGCAAGAACATCGTAGGGGTTGTGCTGGCCTGCAACAATTACGAGGTAATCGATTTGGGTGTGATGGTTCCATCGGAAATAATCCTGGAGACGGTTGTACGTGAAAAAGCTGTGCTGTTGGGCTTGAGCGGACTTATTACACCATCGCTCGAAGAAATGGTGTATGTGGCCAAAGAAATGGAAAGACTGCAAATGGATATTCCTTTGTTGATAGGTGGAGCAACAACTTCGCCAATTCATACAGCTGTGAAAATAGCGCCTCATTATGCTCAACCTGTGGTGCATGTGCGCGATGCTTCAAAAGTTATTGGTGTGGCTGATAAGCTGTTGAATAAAATCGAAAAACCGGCTTTTGTGCAACAAGTGGAGGCTGAGTATGAGCGATTGAGAAAAAAGAATGTAGATCAGCAAAACAAGCACCTGTATATTTCTTTGGAAGAAGCCCGTGCCAACGCTTTTCATCCTTCCCGACAAGGGTATAAGCCGGTTTCTCCCGCGAAAATGGGTGTTACGGTTTACGATGCCATTCCACTCGATGATTTAATCCCTTTTATCGATTGGACATTTTTCTTTCATGCCTGGAAGCTTAATGGCAAATATCCTGATATTTTTTCCGACCCGGTAAAAGGCGAGGAAGCAAAAAAGCTCTACCATGAAGCCCTTGAGATGCTTGAAACCATGCGTAAAAATCGTTGGCTTACAGCCAACGCGGTGGTGGGAATATTCCCGGCCCGGGCGACTGGCGATAGCGTGAATATATTTGAAGATGAACAATACAACAAGGTTAAAACCACCTTCCATTTTTTACGTAACCAGGAAAAAAAGGAGGAGGCTTTACCCAATTTATGCCTGAGTGATTTTGTGATGCCTGAGGATGCAAAAGTGAGCGATTACGTGGGAGCTTTTGTTGTGACGGCCGGACTAGGCATTGAGGAGCATCTGACCCGTTTTGAGAACGACCAGGATGACTACAGCGCCATCATGCTCAAGGTGCTTGCCGACAGGCTGGCCGAGGCAACGGCAGAATGGCTTCATCATAAAGTACGAAAGGAGTTGTGGTCGTATGTGCCTGACGAACAATTGGAGATGACAGAAATCCTGCGTGAGAAATATGCCGGTATTCGTCCAGCACCAGGGTATCCGGCTTGTCCTGAACACTCGGAAAAGAGAACGCTTTTCGACTTGCTGGAGGCTGAAAAGCATACCGGAGTTACACTTACCGAAGGGTTTTCAATGTATCCCGCTGCCTCTGTGTGCGGGTATTACTTTGCACATCCCGATGCGCAGTATTTTAATGTTGGTAAAATACTACCCGACCAGCAGACAGATTATGCTCAACGGAAAAATATACCCGCCGAAAACGTAACTAAGTTATTACCTGTAAACATATTGTAATTTGTTTTGAATTCTATTGTCATGGAAAAATCGATTATACAATACATTGCCGAAGCAAAAAGTACCTTGTTTTCGTTTGAGTTACTGCCCCCGTTAAAGGGACATAATTTCGACAGCATACAACAAGCCATCGATCCGTTGGTGAAATTTAATCCGGCGTTTATTAACATTACCTACCACCAACAGGAAGTGGTTTATGAAAATTTGCCGAACAATTTAATGAAGAAGCATACAGTACGAAAGCGTCCGGGGACGGTAGGAATTTCAGCTGCAATTAAATACAGGTTTGGCATTGACGTGGTTCCACATATTATCTGCGGAGGATTTACACGCGAGGAAACTGAAAATGCGCTGATCGATTTGCAGTTTCTCGACATCAACAATGTGTTGGTAGTTCGGGGTGACCCACAGCCGGGCACCCGTGTTTTTACTCCCGAACCTGAAGGCAACGAACATGCCCTTGATTTGGTGAAGCAAATTAACAACCTGAACCGGGGGATTTACTTGGACGCCGATCTTCAAAATACGCGATCAATGAATTTTTGTATAGGGGTAGCCGGCTATCCCGAAAAACACGGCGAGTCGCCCAACATGGATAGTGATCTGTATTTCTTAAAAAAGAAAATCGAGGCTGGGGCATCTTATGTAGTTACGCAGATGTTTTTCGATAACCGGAAATATTTTGATTTTGTCACACGGTGTCGCGAAAAGGGCATAAATGTGCCCATCATACCTGGTTTAAAGCCCTTTAGCACCAAAGCCCAACTGACCTCCATACCAAAAACATTTCATGTGGATTTGCCTGTGGATTTGGTTAAAGAAGTCCTCAAATGTAAAGATAACAAGGCCGTGAAGCAGGTAGGCACTGAATGGGCCATACAGCAATCAAAGGAACTACATGCCGCCGGTGTACCGGTATTACATTATTATACCATGGGCAAGTCAGACAATATTGAACAAATAGCTAAGTCGGTGTTTTAATTATAGCTTGATAGCAGGTTTTCTGTAACCAGGATCGGTTGTCAGAAAAGGGAAGTGGATAAAAATATAGGAAGATGCTTAACTTCTCCAAAGTTTCAAACTTTGGAGAAGTATCTATGTGCTGCCACTGCTTTTTGAACCCTGAATACCCAAGAAGATTTCACCTAAACGGTTTCGTTTAGTTCTTTGAGTATTTGTGCTACTTCCTCTTCGGTAGTGCGCAGCAGTTGTTTGCAGTTTTTAATGAGTTGAGCTGCCCGCTTCACTTTTTCCGACAACTCATCCACACTAATTTCTTCTTCCTCTATCTGACTTACAATGGCTTCGAGTTCTGTAAGGTCTTTACTATACGATTGTTTCATGCGATATATTTATTTTTTTTCCGACTATTTATCTTAATTAACACTATATTTTCTGATCGACTCATCTTTCTCTGTTGTGATCACAATGGTTCATTAATTTTCAATTTTTTTGATGGTGCTGGTGGCCTTTCCCTTATGAAAAATGGTTTGTATTTCAACGCCTTCAGCCAACTGAGTCGCGTTTTTTACAGATTTTCCGTTAACAGTTGTGATGCTGAATCCGCGTTTTAGTATGTTTTTAGGATCAAGCAGCTTCAGTTTTTCGACAAGCAATTCTGTTTTGCGTTGGTTATTTTTCAAAAAAGCAGGAACTGATTTTGTTAATTCCGATTGCTGCCGGATTATTTTTTCCATGCCTGACTTAAGCTCTGTCTTTGCCGTCTGACCAGTTTTTAGCGTAAGGTTTTCCAGCATTAGCCTGTGCTTCATAAGTCCTGACTTAAGCTCCTTAACAAGTGTGATTTCGTTGATATTTAGCCGGTTAAATTGTCTTGAAATCATTTCTGTGGCGCGTGTCGAAGTGCGTTCAGCCAGCCGGTCGATTAAACTGTTTTCGCTGTTTAGCACTTGCGTTATTTTTTCGAAAAGCTGCATTTCTGCTTCCATCACCCGTTCGGCGGCATCCTGAAATTTCTGTAACAAGAAATAAGCTACTTCGGTGGGGGTTATTTTATTGGAGTGGGCCACCAATTCTACCACGGTTTCGTTGGTGGCATGACCTATGCCGGTGATTACAGGCAAAGGGAAAAGTGCAACCGATGAGGCCAATGTGTAATTGTCGAAGCTACTTAGCCCAACATCGCCACCTCCTCCGCGAATAATCACTACCAAGTCGAAGTGATGTGCTACTTTTTTTATTCGCTCCAGCTGCTCTCTGATGGAAGCAATGGCTCCAGAGCCCTGCAACAACGCTGGAAAAAGCATGGTGAAAAGTCTATAACCTTGCTGGTTGTCGGTAATGGTTTGCATAAAGTCCTGATACCCTTTGCTGGTCTCAATAGAAATAATGGCCACCCGCTGCGGCAGGAGTGGAAAGGGCAGGCTTTGGTTTTTGTTGAAGAGGCCTCCTTTTTTAAGTCTAGCTATCGACTCAAACCGCTCTCGCGCCATTTCTCCCAAAGTAAACGACGGATCAATATCGGCGATTTGAAGCGTGAGCCCATGGGTGGGATGAAAATGAACTGAGGCCAGCAACAACACTTTCATGCCGTCGCGCAGGTGTTCATGGGTTACCTCGAAGAATTTCTGTTTTATTTGCATGAATGGTCCCGACCAAATGATGCCTCTGATTTGTGCCAGTGTAGCTCCATCTTTTTTGTCGACAAGGTCAGGGTAACAATGCCCGCTTTTAGGGTAAAAATTCAGCTTGGCAATTTCGGCACGTATCCAGTATGGTCGCTGGTAAGCCTTGCCAATTACCGACTCCAGGCTTTTTGTAAGCTCGTAAAGCGAAAAAATCTTGCGGCTGGTCTCTGGCGTAGGCTGATCTGAATTCACAAAAGTTAGCATTTATTTATTGTGCGAAAATAGTGAAAACATATGCTACGATCATCTGAAACAGGATAAAAGTCAATGCTATTTGAATTGATTTTGAATTTAAGTATTTGAGTTCTTTAATATAAATAATCATTATTTTTGCGAAAACATATAAAAATGTCGAACATCATCAACTTTTCAGATGCAGCGGCCATTGGTCTCCATTGCATGATCATCCTTTCGAAATCGGAAGTGTCACTTAATGCGATACAGTTGTCCGAAAAGATTCACAGCTCCAAGCACCATATTGGGAAAGTATTGCAGCGTTTNGTAAAAGACGGTTATCTGACTTCGCAAAGAGGGCCTACAGGTGGTTTTGAGCTNGCAGTAGATCCACATGACATCACCCTTTACGACATTTATACCTCAATTGAAGGGCCGGCGCGCAANAAACCTTGTAGCCTTACCCAGAAAATATGCCCACAGGANAAGTGTNTNCGCGAAAAAGTCGTTAGNAGACTTACCNGTGAGTTTATCGATTANATGCGAAGCCAGACTTTGGCNGAGTATCTTTAANCGTAAANTCATCAAATCAATATCTTACGCTGAATTCTTGCTTCCTCTGGTTGGGTGAAGTNNTAANCGATATTAAAATCTTATACAANAAANGNCGAATTTTATAACACTTGNGCNGGATGANTACTATAATATTGCATCGTAAAGTTATAACATCAAATACCTAATCAAATGAAGATTAATAAGCATATTGCCGTCAGCGATTCAGGGTTTGTTTTCAATCCGGTTACCGGCGAATCATTCACTGCCAACCCTATGGGCATTGAAATAATTGAGATGTTGAAACAGGAGCGAACCATTGCCGAAATCCATGAAACGCTTTTACAAAAGTACCAAACCGAACAGGCCACAATCGAAAAAGATGTGGCTGATTTCTTTGAACTGTTGAAGAACTTTTCTTTAATTGAACGCCATGAAACGACCGAAAATTAGGATCGGGGTAACCGGCTTAAACGCCATTGATAATCCCGGCCCTGGCGTTCCTGTTATCAGGGGATTACTCGAAGCAAGCTCGTTCGATGCCCACATCATTGGTCTTGCCTATGAGTCGCTTGAGCCTGGAATATACATGCACGATCTGGTAGCCAAGACCTACCAGATTCCTTATCCTTCATCTGGCGCTGATCAACTCATGGATCGGCTGGCTTACATTCATGAAAAAGAAAGGCTGGATGTTATTATTCCTAACTTCGATGCCGAGCTGTTTTCGTTTATCAAGTTGGCTCCGAAATTAAAAGCCATGGGCATTCATACTTTTTTGCCGACTTTGGATCAGTTCGAGGAACGGTTAAAGGTTAACTTGCCCGAATTTGGTAAGAAGTACGGAATGCATGTGCCAAAAAGCGAGTCGATTTATCAGGTAAGCGACCATAAAAAACATATGGACGAACTGGGCTGGCCGGTGGTGGTAAAAGGAAAATATTATGATGCCGGTATTGCATACAACTCCGAGCAACTCGCCGGATATTTTAACAAAATATCCGCCAAGTGGGGGTTGCCGATCATTTTGCAGGAATTTGCTCATGGTACCGAATTCAATGTCACTGGCCTTGGCGACGGATACGGAAACACCATTTCGGCCGTTCCCATGCGGAAACAGTACATCACCGACAAAGGAAAGGCCTGGGGCGGCATCGCCATCACCGACGAAAAACTCCTGAAACTAACCCGCCACTTCATTAAAGAAACCAAATGGCGTGGTGCTTTTGAGCTGGAACTCATGAAAAATAAAAAGGGAGAATTTTTCCTGCTTGAGATTAATCCGCGTATCCCGGCCTGGGTATATCTGGCAGTGGGCGTAGGGCAAAATATTCCCGAAGCCTACGTAAACCTGGCTATGGGTAAAGCCGTACAACCGTTCGAGTCGTTTGAATCGGGCAAAATGTTTGTCCGCTATTCATGGGACATGATCGTTAATCTCTCTGATTTCGAGAAAATATCAACCACAGGTGAATTGTAGTAATCATTAAAAAAAATTGAAAAAGATCATGGAAAAATTAAGATATGAAAGACCTCTCATCAAACGTTTGGAAGGCCACATGCCCAGCAAGTTTGGAATGAGAACCGATTATACACCCAAAACCCACATCGACGGGGTGGCCGTGGCTGAGCTGATAAGCCAACACGGATCTCCTCTTTTTGTGATTTCGGAGCGACAGATTCGCGAAAATATGCGTCGTGCCCGAAAAGCTTTTGAAACACGTTATCCCCGTGTGCAGTTTGCCTGGTCGTACAAAACCAATTATATGGATGCTGTGTGCAGCACCTTTCACCAGGAAGGCTCATGGGCTGAGGTGGTCTCGGGATTTGAATACCAAAAGGCCCTGAACAATGGGGTAGATGGTAGCAAAATAATTTTTAACGGACCTGATAAAACCGACAGCGACCTTGACCTGGCCATCGGCAAAAACAGCTTAATCCATATCGACCATCTGGATGAACTCTATACTATTCAGGAACTGGCCAAGAAACAAGGTGTTACGGCGCGTGTAGCCATTCGAGTAAACATGGATACAGGTATTTATCCCATGTGGGACAGATTTGGCTTTAACTACGAAAATGGCCAGGCCTGGACTGCGATAAACAAAATTATGCAGTCGGATGCAATGGAGCTGGTAGGGCTTCATACCCACATCGGAACATTCATGCTGTCGCCAAATGCTTATGCAACAGCTGCTTACAAGCTGGCAGAATTGGCCAGAAATGTACGTCTGAAATACAATCACGAGGTAAGCTATATCGACATGGGTGGCGGATTTGCATCAACAAACACGCTAAAAGGAGCCTATTTACCAGGATCGGATGTAAGCCCTTCGATAAACGAATTTGCCGAGGCCATTACCACAGCGCTTATTAACAGTGACTTCCCGCAAAACAAACTCCCTTTACTCATATTAGAAACCGGTCGTGCCCTGATTGATGACGCGGCTTACTTATTGGGATCGGTTATTACCAACAAACGCTTGTCGGACGGACGCCGCAGCACCATTTTAGATGTGGGGGTGAACATCTTGTTTACTTCCTTTTGGTACGATCATAAAATAACGCCTGCTCAGCCATTTACCCAGTATACCGAAGACACTGTGCTTTACGGGCCGCTCTGCATGAATATTGACGTTGTACGTGAAAACATCAATTTGCCCTTGTTAAATAAAGGCGATCAGGTAGTTATACATAACGTGGGGGCTTATAACATGACGCAGTGGATGCAGTTTATTACCCTGCGCCCAAAAATTGTGATGATCGACTTAAACCACCAGGTTCATGTGATTAGAGAAAATGAAACACTGCAAAATCTGCTTGAACTGGAACGCGTGCCTGATCACCTGAAAAAATTTGATCTGTAATATCTGATGCGATAAAATAATGCCGATGCACACAAAATTCAATACCAAACACCTGACTGATAGCTTTCTGAATAGCTATGGTCAGGTGTTTTTCTCCAAGAATAAACCCTTTGCGGTAATTTTGCTGGTGGTGTCGTTTTTTGATGTTTATACAGGGCTGGCCGGATTGATTGCCGTAACTGCGGCCAATGGAGTGGCTTATTTCATGGGCCTTAACCGGACTAAGATTATTGGTGGTGCTTACGGGTTTAATGCATTGCTGGTGGGTTTGGGTATAGGTATAATGTATCAGCCGGCTGCTGAATTTTATTTGATTCTGGTATTTATTTCCATCTTCACCCTGTTTGTTACCGTGATGCTCGAAGGTGTTTTGGGTAAATATGGATTGCCCTACCTGAGTGTCCCGTTTTTACTGGGACTTTGGGTAGTAATTATTGCCACCAAAGGATATAGCGAATTATCGGTGAGCGAGCGCGGTATTTATTACCTGAACGATATGTACGCCATCGGAGGCATGCCCATGGTTCGGTTGTATGAATGGTTTAATCAGCTTAATATTCCTGAAACGCTGCGTATTTATTTCAAATCGTTAAGCGCTATTTTGTTTCAATACCATTTGTTTGCGGGGTTGTTACTTGCCGCCGGACTTATCTATTACTCGCGTATTGCTTTTCTTATGTCGCTTATTGGCTTTTATTCTGCTTATTTGTTTTATAAAATAATCGGCGCGAATATCAGCGAGTTGAATTACAGTTATATAGGTTTTAACTACATTTTAACAGCCATTGCTGTTGGCGGATTTTTTATTGTCCCGTCACGAAGAGCAACCATGTGGGTGGTATTATTGACTCCTTTGGTAGCCATAACACTCAATGGAACAGCTTTTATTTTTGTTCATTTTGGCTTGTCTGTGTATTCGCTTCCTTTCAACCTGATCGTGATTTTATTTCTGTATGTTTTGAAGTTTAGGGAAAGGAATTTTGAAAAACTGGCTCCGGTAAGTTTGCAGCAAGATTCTCCCGAACTCAACGCCTATGGCCACAACAGTTACATGAAACGTTTTGGCGGACTTCCCTGGTTTTCGATGCGACTCCCATTTTGGGGTGAGTGGACCATTACACAAGCACACCAAGGCGATATTACTCATCGGGGAAAATGGCAGCATGCGTTTGATTTTGAAGTGCTCGACGACCAGGGTCTTAGCTATATGGGCGATGGCGATCATGTAGAAGATTATTATTGCTTCGGCAAGCCCGTAACATCGCCGGCTGATGGAGTGGTAGAAGAAATTGAAAGTGATATACCGGATAACATCATTGGCGACGTAAACGTAGAAAAAAATTGGGGGAATACCATCGTGATAAAACACGGCGAGCATTTTTATTCTCAGGTTAGCCATTTGCAAAAGGATAGCATCACGGTGAAGTCAGGGCAGTTGGTCAAGCAAGGTGAAAAAATAGCCCAATGTGGAAACTCAGGTCGCTCGCCATACCCTCATCTGCACCTACAGTTTCAGGCCACACCTCATATTGGCTCTCATACCCTTAGCTATCCTTTGTCATCTTACATTGTGCGCAGCGACAAAGAGTATAAGTTTATAACCAGCTGCCTTCCTAAAACAAGTCAACGTGTGGCCAACGCCGTTCCTGATGCTACCCTGCAATATGGCTTACATTTAATTCCGGGAGCGTCATTAAAGTTTTTAGTAGATGGAAACGTGGTGGAATGGATCGTTGACACAGACATGTACAACAATACGTTCATTAAATGTTTGAACACTGAGTCGGTGGCCTGGTTTAAAAGTATTGGCGATGTGTTTTATTTCACTGGTTATACGGGAGAAAACTACACCTTGCTGTATTACTTTTATCTGGCTGCCTACAAAGTCTCTACATCATTTTACAAAGACCTGCATCTGGTTGATCAATACCCCTTGTCGTTGTATCCCAACAGGCTGTTAAAAACCATGCAAGACTTCTGTATCCCATTTTTTAAATTTTTAAATGCCGGATATCAAATCACCTATCAACATTTTGACGATCTCACGACAAAGCGAAAGGTTGTGCTTACTTCTGTAGCTTCTT
>JGI10211J34971_10002655_pt1 | contig 14491 bp, 16 predicted proteins | sample Etolagsediment_FD_34971 | JGI IMG/M metagenome (IMG submission 34971) | reverse complement strand
CTTCATAACCCTTTATGTAAATTGTTCCAGAACTTAATCCACCAAAGTCAAGGTAGTTCCCACCTCTACTAATTCTTTGAGTAGTAGTTCCAGTGTTAGTGGCAATTTCAAATTCATATCCAGGCGTTCCAGTTTTAATACCTACACGATCATTTCCACCATCAACAAAAAGTGTATTACCATTACCGTTTGATTCAACTCTAAAGTCTACGTCTGCACTATTTTCATTGAATACTGCACCACCATTTGCTTTAAACTGACCAGTTGCTGTTAGAGCGCCACCAGAAGAAAGATTACCAGTTACCGCAATGTTTGTATCCAAGTCAGCAGAAGTAACTCCACCGTCCAATAGTGCCGTTGCGTTGATTCTATCTAGTGCCATACTTTTTTATCCTTATGCGATTGTTACGCCGTTTTGTCCTACAACTGCCCATCCAGCATTTGTATAAACAAGAGTTACAGAATCACCCAAGTCAGTGAAAGTAATAGTTGTTCCGCCGAGGAAAGTTGTTGGAGTGAGAATTGCAGTATCAGAACCAGCACCCTCTGCAACATATGAAATAATCTTTACTTGTCCAGCCTGTCCATTAACAAGAGTAAGTGCATCACCAGTTCCAGTTGTCGTAATCTCAGTAATAAGGTCTGTAGCATTTACAGCATTAGGCCCAGAGATTTGTTCCAAAGAACCAGTAAAGGAAGTCAATCCATTTACATCTGGAGATGTCAAAGTTTTATTTGTTAGTGTCTCTGTTCCAGCAAGTGTTGCAAAGTCACCGTCAGACAGTGCAGTATTAAACTCAGCAGTTGTTCCAGTTACAGTTGCTGTAGAAAGATCAACGGTAAGAGTGTTATTTGCAGAATCCACAGTCTTGTTAGTAAGTGTCTGTGTTGCAACCTCTGAAACAAGAGTAGAGTTTGCACCAGCAGGAAGCAACATTTCGTTAGTTACTGCCGCACTATGTGGTTGTGGTTTAATTGTCTGTCCGTGTGCATTAGTTTCACAGTTAAGAACAATTGCACCTTCTGTTGTAGAACCGTCACCACGAACCTCAACGATTTGAGTTGCAGCGTTAAGTTGCAAGTTACCAGATGATGTTGAAATATTACCAACCAAGTTTCCAGTAATATTACCAGAAGAATTGACTGTAGTAAATGTTCCAGAAGATGGAGTTGTAGTACCAATTGCACCGTCAACATTACCAGTTACATTACCAGTTACATCTCCAGTAATATCACCAACAAAGTTTGTTGAGGTAACACTGGTTAGTCCAGCAAGAGTTGTAGATGAAGCACCAAGTGCGATTGCAGTAGTTCCAACTGTTACATCATTGTTAGCAAGATTAGCATTTGTAATACCAGCTGTTCCACTCAACATTGCATTTGTAATGTTTGAGATTGTGTTGCTAGATGCATCAATTGTTTTGTTAGTTAAAGTTTGACTTGCAGTGTTTAGTGTCACTGTGTCAGAAGTTAGTGTAGAACCGTCACCAAGTTTGGTATAGATTTCTACGAAGTTGGCGTTGATTTTCCCTGCGCCGGTGCGAAGGTCGTCACCTGTTCCGTCATTCGCAGAAGTTCCACGCCCGATTGCTTGATATGCCATGTTGGGTTCTCCTAAAAAATATCCCTTATACCTTTATTTATACATCTTTGTCAAAGGTATTCGTAGTTTCATCGAATGAATCTCCCAATCCATCAAAAGTAGATGAGAGAATTCCATATTCCGTGTTAAATGTTATGTTGTTTGAATCAAATCTGATTTCATCAATTCTACTAAACTTAATTGGTAGAGTTCCATCTGGTGTAGCTCTATCGAATGTATGTTCAGTAGCATCAAATCCAACATCATTTTCATCAAACTTCTTCAGTTCATAATCTTGTTCGTTTCCAGATGCAACATCAAATGATACAGTAGATTGATCGAAACCTACACCGAATGTTCCACTCTGATCAAACGATGTTGTAAATCTTCCTTCTGTATCTCTATCAATTCCAACACCAGCAGTTTCATCAAATGCATTGATGCCGTCATCAAATGTGATGTAGTCATTATCAAATGCATTAATCAAACCACCACGAGATATAATACTAATCTGTGAAGGTGGTGGAACATTGATACGAGTTGCATATGCCGTATCTGGTATATTTAGTTCTTCTCCTTGAAGGTATCCAGAACCAATAGCAGTAGCTGTTTCCAATACAATTTTATCACCGTCACCATCTAGTCCATCATCCTGTCTTAAATAGAAATAATCTGATACAGACTTGATTGTTATATGACCAAACTGANCAATAGTATATTGATCGGAAGTGAAATTTCTTCCTGTCTTAGTTCTTCTTCCAGCTGGATCAAGATAGTTTGAAGCAATTTCGTCTGTNAATATTGGTTGAACAGCAAAAGCATATATTGGAAGATTTGCAAGAGAGGTGTGTCCTGTCCAATGCGAACCTCTTCCCACATTCATTTTAACAGTAACAGTTTGTGTTAATGTTAAATCTCTCTCTGAACTATCTAAGTCTTCAATATTATTAACACCAACCTTTGGACTTGCATTAAGAGCCTTCTGCGTAGATGTGGCCAACCTTCTTCCAAAGATTGTGGTGAAGATGTTCGTAAATGTAGATGCAAGTTCTGGAGTGAATGTATCTGGTGAACCACTATCACCAACACTACCAGCAGCAGGAACTTGAATTGCAGCACTTACTTGTGATGCAAAAGAAACTTCACCAAAGACATTCCAACCAGCTGGATGAACAGACCTACGAATAGATTCTCTCCATTGGTTGATTGATTCACCAATACGAACAACATAAGAGTAATCTTGATAATAGAAACTATCTTGAATTCTCATCGTGTCAACCGACACCTTACCTTTGTCAGATACAAATCCAGCAACAGTATTTCCAATAATACCGATTGTTGAAACTCCTCTAGCAGTATCAGATTGTCTAATCGTTGCAGTAGCTCCAGTTGCAGAAGTAATAATATCACCATCATTGTAGATGACATCAGACTGAAGTTCTAGAATGTTTGTATTTGAATCAAAAGATATGACTGTTGCTTGATGAGATGTTAGAGTATCTCCAGCGATGAAACTTCCTGTTACATTTGTAATGAGAACATTCTTATTAAATGTAAGTGTTGGTGCAGTATTGTAATCTAAACCAAAATTAGAAATACTGATTCCTTCAACATGACCAATTCTTGGTTCAATTATAGAAGAACCAAATAGACTTGCGCTACTTCCTGTGCTTGAAGTAACTGTGATGGTTGGAAGTTTAGTGAAACCATTGCCAGGGTTTATAATTCTAACAGAAGTAATCTCACCAATCTCTGAAGAAACTCCTAAGTCATTAAAGGTTTCTTCTTCAATTATAATATTACTACCATCTTCTAATATTAAATAGTCATCATCACCAATTGTTGTTTCTTGATGAAGGAACAAAGCATCTTCAGTAATGATTGGATCATTATCTTCAGTAATAAAATGATCTGGAGAAGTAATACCTTCTAAAACAAATGCCCCACCAACAATAGCGATTTCGGCCGAAACGTCAGAACCACCAGTATCAGTAGTATTAAACAGAATAGTATCACCAATAGTATATCCACTACCACCATTTTCAATAATAATTTTATCTACTGAACCAGTTCCAGCAGATTCTACTTTAGCAACAGCAGCATCATTACCGCCAGAACCAACAACAATGTTATCACCAGTTCTATAGTATGCTCCACCAGAAGTTACTGTAGCAGAAGTAAGAATACTTTTTACAGTAGCAGAAATTTCTAAATCAAGTTCCACATCTGTTGTGGTGATTGTTTCCCCACTAGCAAATGTTCCAGTTATTGAATCAGTATCTAGGTTTAGTTCTGCAATTTGAACTGCACCCTCTCTAAACTTAATAACTGTTCCAATAAGTGCTGTTGCACCAGAAGTTGAACCAGTAATTCTTTGTCCAATAGCTTTATTGAAATCAGATGTAGAAGATTCAACAACACGCATAATTGAATCTCTAGACCATTGACCATCAGATGGACGAAGAAGATTGTCTCTAGGGTAAACGATTGTTGGTTCTTCATTGAAAAGAATTCTAAAGAATAGTTTGTGTCCGTCTGCTGTTCCTTTTGCAGAATACATATCCTTAATATTCTTTATAAGTTTTCTTTTTGCAAGTCCATCAGCAAGTGTGCTTGGAAGAGACTCCATAAAAGAATCTCTAAACTTATCTAAGAATGCATAGACAGTATTATCAACATCAGCATATGCAAGAAGTTGTTGAATGTTTTGAACAGGGTTTGCACGATAAGACACAACCGTTGTGGTTGCACCAGAAGTATTACCAGTTACCGTTTCACCATTTTGAAATCTTTGTTGAGAAGAGATGAATAATCTTTTATTATCATCAAAGTCGTCTACTAGAATTTTGGCTGTAGCGCCAGAGGTTGCACCAGTAATAGTTTCACCAGCAACAAACTTACCAACCGAATCTTCAAGGACAACTCTTTCTGAATCTTCATCAGTAATATAGTTTATACTAATCGTTTCTTCAATGAGATAATTATTAGAACCAGATACAACTAGTTCACCAGCCTCAAGAAACTCATAATAGTATTTGAGAAAGAGTGGAAATAAAGGATGATCAGACTGCACAAATTCAGGCAGTTGATTCTGAATATGTGGAGATACTTTATTTTTTAATGTTGGTTCATGTCCAGACATTCAAACTTACCTTAATATGAAGATGCGGTATTATAACCAGTTCCAGCAGAAGAGCCACCAGATTCGATAGTATCATTTTCTCCAGTAATATTACTGTTAGTCAAATCAATATTCAACAACTGGTTTCTTACTGGAACAACATCATTTGAACGAGGTTGAACTATAATTGTAATTGTTCCGTCAGAGTTAGAAACCCCTGTAGGGTTGAGGGATGGAATAGTAATTGTTCCAGTAACATAATCAATAGTTCCGATATTATTATTTACATATGTTCTTGTTGTTCCAGCTTCAAAATAGTAGGAACGAATGTTTCCATTACCATCATCATCCAGATAGATTGTGTTTGTGTTTCCACTAATAGTAAATCCAGTTGAAGACACAATACCACCAAACATAGCATTGTGACCAGCGTGTGGATTATATAATCTATTAGAGAAGTTAATAATATACTGATTGGTAGCATTAAGTGTTGGAGTAAAGTTCTTTGAAATTCTAACAGATGTAATATTAGACAAAACAGCTGTGTCACTATTATCAATCAAACGAGACAACTTGGAATATCTAAACACACCGTCAAACTTAGACAAGTCTGAAGTATTATACGATGTAATAGTATTTCTTACAATCGTTTCTAGATCGGATGCAGACTTTGTTGTAATATTAGAACTATATTTAAAGTTTACAGTCAATCTTATATTAGTAGTTTCTGGATCAATAATAGTTGGTCGAACAGATGCAATATTATATTTGTCTAGTAATGCAGCAATGTTTAACTTTTGTGCTTGTGTTAGATTAATTCCAGATTTTGTTTTGAGAGAAATATATACTTGTCCATATCTAGGCGGATCATTATCTTCACCACCCCACACTTGAACGGCTTCTGCATCAGCATAAACTTGAGGAACAATTGTTTTGTAATCCTCTGTAGTAACAGCTCTTCCTTGTGAAGAATAATCTAGCGGAGCATTATATTTAATTGATTCGATTGTCTCTGGTTCTGCACCGCCAGTTGCGGTCAATATAGTTGTAGTGGTGTAATTTGAAACTGCACCAAAAGAAGAACCACTAAATGATGAAGCACCATTTGCAGCAGTTTTATTTGTAACAATATATTCTAGGATTACAATGTTTCCATCAGTGGGTTTTTTACCAACAACATCATCACCAAAGTAAACCTCAAACTTACCGTCTTCAATCTCTTGTAAGAAGTAAACCTTTGATATAGCATTAACTTGTGTAATGTCGGTTGCAAGAGTGTATACTTCTGTTGTTGAATCTGCAGCTGATGTTTGAATAGAAACCTTTAGAGTTGTTGTATCAGCACGATTGTCTGTTATCACATATCTCTTCTCTATATTGTTGCTGTCAACTGTATACTTTGCAGTGACAAGAGTTCCTTCATAGATAGGAACATTCTGAAATCTTACAACATCATTCGTTTTAATAGTTGTTATATCAGCATTAACAACAAACCCATATGTAGTTCCATCTACTTGTGTTGTAAACTTAGTTCCCTTTGGTAGAGTTACCGAACCTAGATTAGTCGTATCATTTACAAATAAATCGACATATGCAATAGGAGCTCTAGCAGAACGAGGAGTATAACCCAAAGTCTTTGCGTGAGAGACTACCGAAGAACGAAGGGTTGCAGAATCCAAAAACGCCTCATTTAATGCCATGTTGGCATTCATAGCAAGGTAATGAGTGTTATATGCAAGCATATCAATGAGAACAGAAAGTCCAGAACCCTCAAAGTCATAGTCAGTAAACTCTGTCTGGTTTTTCATATATTTTTTTAGATTAGTTTTGATGTCATCGAAATCTAGTTCTGTGACTTGAAGTTTTGTTGCCATTTATCTTAGTCTCTCTAAAAATAAGTTTACAGTCTGCAATCCATCTGGAGAGTTCCGTAAGTAAAATTCTATAACCAAATCATAAGCATTTGAATCTGGTGTTGCGATACTAGTAACATTGATGAGTTCAGCTCTTGGTTCAAAGTTATTAATTACATCTTCTACTTTTCTTTTAAGAACATCAGCAACAATTGGTGTCACTGGTTCAAAGAGAATTCTACGAATGTCTGAACCGATCTCTGGATGAAAAGGTCTTTCATAAAAGTTTGTGTTGATCAAGTTGCGAACACTACGCTTAACTGCCTCTGCATCAGTCAACTTACTAATGTCTTTAGTTACAGGATGCTTAGAAAAGTTCAGATTAAAATCTTTATAGATCTGAGAACTTCTACTCTCGTTAGTAGCTTCAGCGTCCTTGAATGCAGATGGATTAACAGCCATTTATTATCTCCTCAATCTATTTATAACGAAAATCAAAGATTGTGAAACTCTCTATTCTTGATATGTTGTTCTTCAATCTCTTCTTTCGATTGTCCATAGTAAGGAACAGCATGACGCTTTTCAACCATGTAATCATTGATTGATTTATCTGCATAGTCTGTGGTTCTCCACAACTCGCCTAGAATTCTACCAAACTTACCCTCTGCATCCTTATGTGTTTTAAGAACAACTCCACCATCATCATCTAGCATTTGTGTGATGAATTCTTTTGCAGCAAGTCCATACTTCTTTTCTTCCAAATCTCTGGTGCGACTTTCTGGTGTGTCGATACCATAAAGACGAATGCGTTCTTTCTTTAACCAAACACCAAACCCTAAGTCAATATCTACATCAACCGTATCGCCGTCCACAATATGAACTACTTTACATCTATACTCATACATTTTAAGTTCCTCTACTTCCAACTGGCTTACAGACATATTTTATTGTATCCCAATGACCATCAGAAGGTATCTCTACATACTGAACCAACATAGTTCTGCATTGTTCTTCCTTTTCAAACCACTGAACATCTTGTTCGATGCAAGTGCTTCCAGAACATACTGTTAAAAGTATGTGCCAAATAATTTCCATGACTATCCTCCAGCGAATACATTAGGAGAACCAGCGGCAACTGAAGTGCAACCACTAATACCATCTCCTACTCTTCCCGCTCCTTTTCCATTTACTTTTACTGTTGAAGAACCAGAAGCGATAGGTGCAGAATGAGATGGACAAGGAACTCCTGGCAAAAGGTGTCCAGTATTATTATCTCCTTGTCTACTCCAAGGTATTCCGTTTACAAATACATTCGGACTTCCAGCTGCTCTTGTCATTCCAGAGCAATGTGCTACATCTGCATCGCCTATTCTAGTTGCTGCCGGCATATTTTCTTTCTCTCTTCATTAGTTCTTGTAACTTATCGTTATATGATTCCATGATCTCATGTTCTTCTTCCGTATGAGGATCTGGAATAATTGCTGGTTCAAATCTTATAAGATTATCAAACTCCATAGGAATGTCATTCCAATCATGGAACTCCATATAACTTACACCTTCTCTTATTAAATATAAACCTTTCATAATCGTTCCTTATGCCAATTGATAAAACTTACCGTAGTCTCTATATCTACTGTGATTCCAGAATGTAGCAATCTCAGTTCTGTTTCCAGAATCTTTACAAGATAGATGTATCCATGGCAGTCCTGTTCCTGTGTTTTTAAATTCTAATAGTAACTGATCGTGTGGAACATTTGCTCTAATCCACTGTGCAATTTCATAATACTCAGACTTACTTACTCCAGTAAATTGCATATCAGCGGCCTGTCCTCTTTCATGCTGAGACGTTCCTCTGGCTGGACGGAATGCATTAGTGACAAACATATTTGGATATTGATTCTTGATAGGATCAAGAGCATGAACCGCAAGTGTTTTAAGGTTATCAATAATTTTCTGTTGCGTCAAACCATGTTGTCCACCAGTAGGTATTGCAGTCTTAGAAACAACTGAATACTTAGATAGTTGTCCAAGATTAAAGTGAGTAGACAATTGAAGATTGTAGTTCACTCCACCAATATAGTCACCGTTTGCATCATAGTTTTCTGGTGGCGATTCTTCTAGTGAAGAAGAAGCAGAAGATGCTTCTGGTTCTGCAACATAGGTATTCTCTTGAGTATTATGTTCACCAACTTCATCTGGAAGTCTTGGTTGTGCGGTTAGTCTTCTTGTTGCAGCGGTAGCATTAATTGAACCATTGATAGAATTGTATGAGTAATCGGCAAAAGAAGTTGGACGAATTTGACCAGACTGAACTGCAGCAGCAATTTCCTCTGCGGTTTTTTCAACATCATCTCCAGCAAAGAATGCTCCGTCATCTGGTAAGTCTACAAATACTTTAGCGTCTAGAACCTCTGCTTCTTTTGGTGCATCAATTGTTTCTGCAAACCCATCTGTATCATATTCATCCTCTTGAATAGACCATGCCTTGATACCAGAAGCAAGAGTTCCACTATCTAGATAAACCATTGCGGGCGCAATCTTCACATCCGCTGTAGAGCGAGGAACGATAGGAGATATAGTTACCGCCTGTCTTCCATTCGTATTCAAATCAATAGTTGGGCCGTCAAGGTTCATTGCACCACCAGAACCAGCATTGAATGCAGCTGCGGTATCTAGTTTCATTGCACCAGTAGATGCATGAGTGTATGTTCCTTCTGTGTTTAGAGCAACATTACCAGTGATGTTTGTTGATAGTGTTCCAGCAATTTCTTTAAGGACATCACCATCAACAACTGTATCTTGATTACCTCTTACCACTGTGTTGAAGTTTGCGTTAGTAATGATCTGCATATCTGCGTCAGATTGTTGTAAGAACTTTCCAACAGAGATTTGAGACATAGTTGTTTGTGCTGTCATCTCAATAGATTGATTTGCAAACATACGAATATTCTGTCCAGCATGGAAATCAATATTCTTTCCAACATTGAACTTTAAGTTCTCATCTATCTGTCCGTACATATTTCCACGAACATATAGATTAGTATCTCCATCAACATACACATTGACATTACCACGAACACGAACCTGTTTGTTCTTGTGAACAATCTCATAGTCCTCACCAACAATCTTAGTTACCTTTGTTCCGTCTGGATGAATCTCATAAAATGTGCCTGCACGATGATACTCATGTATTCTTTCAAATCCTGGCGTATCATCAAACTCTTGAATGTGCCCACTCTCAGTTTCCCTTACATGATTGAATGGATACTTTGGATTAGCAGGACTTTTAGGCTCTCCTGTCAAATCATCTACCGCACCCTGTTTTGCTTTAATAACAGGATGCTGATTCGTTGCGTCATTTACCGCAAGTCTATTTGTGTCTACCTCATTAACCCTACGAGGATAGAATGAGTTAGGATCGGAAAACCCCTGTAGACTATTTTCCGTAGATACAATAATTTCAATTTCGTCTGTCGCAGCTGGTGGGGTATCAAATACGATTCTATTTGCTTCTATAGTATATGCCATTATGCAATCCCTTTTTCTGCAGCGTATTCTGCAAGAGTAACAGTTCCGTTCTTTAATTTAGCGGGCGGTGATTTACCAAATGCTGCTGGGTAGAAGTGTCCACTGTCATTATCAATTTCATTTTCCAAACCATATGGAGCAAACGCTGCTCGTGCGACACCAGTGTAGTTAGATGTTCCTCTACTACCATCATCGTATCTACCGTCAACATAAATTGTTAAATCAATAGCGGATGCGTAGTTATGCCAAGATGAACCAGGCCGTGCAGCCTTTGGGCCTCCTGCTTGATAGTTACGATAGAGTTCTCTTTGTTGTGCAATACTTCTATATGAAAATGCGATATTACAATCATATCCATTTTCTGAATTGTCTGCGATAAACTTTTTAACCCCATCTGCAAACTTTGATCTAACACTAGGAGCAATTTGATTAATCTTATTTGCAATGTTAGATGCAAACCTAGAACCAGAGAAATCATTTGCGGTATATGTTGTTCCACCACCATAATCATTTGTATCTGTTTCAACATTGTTTGGTGAAGATGGAGCTTGATTTGATGGTTGTTGAACTTCACCATTAATCTTTACAAGAACAACTGCATCAGTTGTATCTGTTGGGGTCGAGAAGGAAGTTCTAGAACCGTCACCTTGAACCGTGACTGTGTTTATTTGTGGTGGTGGTAGAACTTGTTCGTCAGAATAATCAAATGGTGATTGTCCTTGCGGTGCTTGTGATGCAGTCTTTGTGCCAGGCAAAGTTCCCCATATCATTGGTTCTTGCATATAATCTGGATCACGCCAGAAACCAACAACCCAAGTTCCCTCAATCGGGCCTGTAGGAGATGAACCAATACCGCCAGAAGAAGCAGAGTTCGCTGGTTGAATACAAAATGCCCATGGCAAATCTCTTGTGGGAATCTTTGTCTTATCTTCTGTGTGGTGTCCGAACACACGAACACGAACACGACCTAATGCCTTAGGGTCGTTGCGATCTTCAACTACACCAATCCACCAAATGAATCCATCTCTTCCCAAAGAATATACATTGTTTTGCGCCATAAAGAAAAACCCCTTTCCAGTATTTATACCGAAAAGGGGTCAGTTGAGAGAGAATGAAACTTACTTATTCATTACATACATTGTAACTTCAAACCCGAAACGCATTTCTTCAAAAGTTGGTTTAGTCCACATAATGATTCTCCTTTCATATAATACTTAGATGATAGGAGCAATAATTCGTCTAGTGATTATCATTGTTATTGGGTAATGATTGGTCGGAGATGTAGGATTTGAACCTACGACCCCTACATCCCAAATGTAGTGCGCTACCAGACTGCGCTAATCTCCGGCAATAAACTCTTCTAGTGTGGGCCGTTCTCGTTTACCCAAAGTATATGCACGAAACTCAGACATAATCTTTTCTTTAGTTGCATTACCATATGCAAGGTTATACAACCGAGTCTGATTGTCTGAACCAGCTCTCCATACACGATGATCGTCAGAGTAGTCATAGAACCAATCGTGCCTAGATGCTTCATTAAAGAACTGTTCGATATTCATTACACTGTTCCTGGCAGGTTTCTAGTTGTGTCGATAATATCCTCGACTTCTTCTTTCGTAAGGAAACCCTTTACGGTATCTCCTTCTTCAGTAATAGGTGGGAACGAGCATGGCTGTCCATTACGAACCAGCATGATTTCAAACAATCCCCTATCGCCGCCATAAGAACTCTTATGCGATACGATGGATAGACCGTAACCATTATCAAAATCAATTTCACCAGCATACTCGTTCCCTTTCAGACTACCATCAAATTGTAGGTAGTCGGAAACTTTACATTCTTTCACACCTTCAAACATTAGAAGCACATTACCTTTTGTTTCATGTTACCGTTACCGTCATACCAAGTCTTCACCCAGCACTTAGTCATCTGTCCAGTAGTGGTAGCGATACCAGTGTCAATCTGAACCTTGTCGCCAATCTTCACAGTTTGTCCTAAGACTTGTCCGATAACTTGTTTAATAATTTGATGTTCGATAGCTGCACTGTTTGTTTGGAACTCAAACGCATTCGCATTACCAGTAACACCAACAACCATCATCATTGCAATTAAAAGTTTTTTCATATTTCACCTCTTTTTCTCAACTTACATATACATTATATGTTATAAGAACAGGAATGTCAAGCATTTATGCTAAAAAAATGCCAAAAAAATAATCAATAGAATCAATCACTTATCAATTAAGTCAGAATATTTTTTAAGTTTTTCACGTTTTTCGTTTGCGTAAACACCAATTGACACCGAATCAATACCAAGGTGATTCGCTGTAAGGTTAATCATAAACTGTAGATCACCTAGTTCCTTTGTCAGTTTGGATGTGTCATTACCAAACCTCATAATCTTAGATGCTTCTTGAATAACCTCACCACACTCTTCCATGAGTATCGTGAGGCATTCTTCTTTTCTATTGAGTAGAGGCTTCATCTAGTTCATTCTCCAACTCAGTCTTGAGAGTCTTCAATCGACTATTCATCCATCCAATTGCAGTATTGATATGTCCAGTGTCATGCGGCTGCAATTGACTTTCTGCATATTCAATCTCTTCTTTTAACATCCATAGTTTATCAAACTTCTGCTTCGGTGTTGTCATCTTCTAGTTCCACTTCTTCTTCTTTGTGATTTCCATACTTGAATTCTTTACTTGCGACTTCATCCAATTGAGCCATGACTTCTTCCGTAAAGAACTTTTCTGGATTGTTGTTAATTGTTTTACCAAACGTCTTAGTACCATCAGGCAACTCGATACGAGTAGAGACAGACTTAAAGACACCATACTTCAGCGCCAAGTCCAACAGTCCATAGTAACGATCCAAACCTTTATCATAGGACAATCGCACATCAACCATTTTGTTTTCAATCGTCAATCGACTCTTAGCATTCTTACAGTGAACGATATTACCGATCACCTCAGTACCATCCTTCTCTTTCTTCTTAGAGAGATATACGATACTACTTGCAGCATACTTTAGACCTGACCCGCCTCCCATTTCTTTCGTAGGGAACATCGACCCGACCACATCATAGGTATGGTTCGTCACCACCATCGGCACTTTCGCCTTACCAAGTTTCAGAGTTAATACTCTGAACGCCGCTTTGAGAACTTGGGCTCTTGTCATATCCCTCGTCTCCTTGCCCTCCGCAGTATCCTCTACTTCTTTGGTAGTTGACAACATACCAAGAGAATCAAGACACATCATCAGAGGTTTACGATCTGCTTCGTTCTGAGTCAGATAGGAGTCCAACACTTTAATCGCTTGAGTTCTGAACTCTTGCACAGTTGTTACTGGTAGGATAACCATGCGAGAGGGGTCGATACCACGATCAATCACCATCTGTTTAGTGATTGCAGATTCACTCTCAAAGTATAATACTCCAGCATCTGGGTTTGCATCAAGAAAACTCTTTACCATTCCCATGACAAAGAATGTCTTACCTGTTGCACTTTCCCCAGCCACCGCAGTAATCTTATTCGCAGGCAACCCACCATAGATACTACCAGACAATAGTGCGTTAAAGATATAAGAACCAGTGTCGATAAACGAATCAACATCTCCTGCCTCTACACCTTCCGAAACTAATGCTGCGTATTCATTCCCTGCTGTCTTTGCAATGTCTTTTAGAAAATCCACTTATACATCTCCTTCATCTCTATTGTTAGAACGAAATGCCTCAAAACCATCTGGGTATCTCGCTTCCAACTTTTCAATATTCATGTAAATAATATCTTCTATACTAGTATCTAGTGCGATACAAGCTTGAGAGATATACCACATGATATCTCCAAGTTCTCTTTTCAGATGAAAGATAGTATGTTCATCCATCGCCTTGCCTTGGAAGATACACTTCTTCACTACCTCAGTAAACTCACCACCTTCTGCACATATACCTAGTGCAGCGGTAATCAATCGCTCTGGGGGAACTTCAGAAGTCTCCTCAATAATATCCAATGCCTCTATAAAGGATTCACTATCCTTAGATGCATCAGATGTAACCTCATCTACAAATCGAGTGTAGTCAAGTAATAGTTCAGTGTCGCTCATAGCATTCTCCATTTAATAAACATCAGTATAACAGAAGTACAGGGAAGTGTCAATAGATTTCTCTCAGTTTTAGGGGGAGGGGGCTGTTTACTGATACCATAATACCCATCTGCTACCCAACCAGATAAAACATATCGCTGAGTACGAAATATTTGTCTGTATCTTTATTGCATTTATAGATTACCAAACGGTTCTCAGTTTTGGGGGTATACCAATAGACGCAGTATACCACAGAACGCCTCAGATGTCAAGCACTTTATTCACCCATCATATAATATCCCTTAGCGAATACTTTGAACTGGTTATC
>JGI10211J34971_10002654_pt1 | contig 14492 bp, 12 predicted proteins | sample Etolagsediment_FD_34971 | JGI IMG/M metagenome (IMG submission 34971) | reverse complement strand
TGTTCGCCTTTCTGAAGCGTAAAAAGATTAACGCAGTGACGACGTTCAACGATATCCTTTCGGTTTTTTTCTACCAGGCGGCGATGCACCGCGGAATCCGGATACCGGAAGACATTATGCTCGTCGGGTTCGACAATTCACCGGTTAGTGAGTTGCTCGACCGGCGGATCGACACGGTTGACCTCGAAACATCGGACCTCGGATTCAAATCGGGAGAATGGCTCAGACGGGTGATCATCGAGCGGGCGGAACCGTTTATTCAGGAGATGGTCTGCGGCGAGTACGTGCCCGGAGAAACCGTTTCCAGTTCCCCCGGGACATACGAATCTACTGATATTTCCTGAAGACGAGCACGCCGTTGTGTCCGCCAAAACCCAGTGAATCCGAGATGGCTACGGTAACCGGGTGGTCGACACCGTGGTTGGGAACGTAGTCCAGGTCGCATTCGGGATCGGGATTTTCGAGGTTGATTGTCGGGGGAACCCATTGGTCGCGAATCGACAGCACGGCGACGATTGCCTCAACGCCGCCGGCGGCTCCCACGAGGTGTCCGGTCATCGATTTGGTGGATGAAACCTTCAACTTATATGCGTGATCGCCGAATACTTTTTTCAGAACCATCGTTTCGGTCGGATCGTTCAGCGGGGTAGAGGTTCCGTGGGCGTTTACGTAATCGACCTCTTCGGGTTTGATACCCGCGTCTTTCATGGCCGCGTTGAAACACGCGATTGCGCCGATACCTTCCGGGTGTGGAGCGGTCAGATGGTTTGCGTCATTGGTCATGGCTCCGCCGGCGAGTTCCGCATATACGCGCGCACTGCGTTTTTTCGCGTGATCCTCACTCTCTACAACAAGAATGCCGGCGCCTTCGCCCATGATAAAGCCGTCTCGATCCCGGTCAAATGGTCGTGAAGCCCGGTGCGGTTCGTCTTCCCATTTGGTACTTAAAGCCTGAATCACGTTGAATCCGGCGATACCCAGTCGAGTGATCGATGCGTCTACGCCACCGGTTATCACCACATCGGCAATACCGCCCTGGATGAAGTGCTTCGCGATGGTAATAGCGTCGGTTGCCGACGCGCACGCGGTTGCTACCGAGAACGCGGGTCCGGTGGTTTGCAGCGAAATCGCAACGTTTGCAGGACCGATATTGCTGATCATTTTTGGTACGGTCATCGGGGGAACACGGACGGAATCCTTCCCGAAAATCACCTGATAGGCCGCTTCGGTCGTTTCGAACCCGCCGATTCCGACTCCCAGTATTACGGCTACCCGTGACCGGTCGACCGAAGCGGAATCAAGTCCGGCATCGTTCCACGCCTGGTTTGCCGCAACAACGGCGAATTGTGAAAAGCTGTCCATCTTTCGCGCTTCTTTCCCGTCCATATGGTCGCCGGCTTTCCAGTTTTTGACTTCGGCCGCGTACTTCGATGCAAACTTCTCCGGGTCAAAACGCGAGATCGTCGCCACTCCGCTTTCGCCCGTATGGCAGGACTGCCAGAATTCGTCAATGTTGTGTCCGATAGGATTTACCGTACCCAGTCCGGTGACTACTACTTTCGTCATTTTTTGTACTCCTTGTTTCTACAGTTCGATGGAATCGAGGACATCACGCGTACCGGCAGGCAGAACATCTACCGTTCCGACGTCTTCAACTTTTGCGAGCGCCTTCCAGTGTCCGGCCAGGACCGTTCCCGGACCGACCTCCAGAAGTGCGTCATATGAATCGCGAAGCAGACTCAACATTTCGCCGTTCCAGTTGACCGTCGTGATGAGCTGGTCCAGACACAATGCCCGGGCTTCCTCGCCGGAACGGACGCGGTCGCCGGAAACGTTCGAGTAGAACGGTTTCACCGGATCCAAAAACGGAATGTCGCAGAGGACTTCCGCGAACGCGGATCGAGCATCGGCCATCAACGGTGAATGGAACGGTCCGGAAGTTTTCAGGCGGATAACCCGGCGTGCACCGGCCGTCTTCAGAGCCGCTTCAGCGGCATCAAGACCTTCAGCGGTACCCGAAACGACCGTCTGGGAGGGGTTGTTATAGAGCGCCGGAAAGGCCGCATCAATACCGGCCGCCGTCAGGATTTCGGAAACGGCATCCATACCCATACCGACGACTGCACTCATACCGGCCGGACCGGCGTCGCTGTCGAGGCTGCGGCTGACCCGTTCCATGATGTTTCCGCGTTCCCGGACGGCAACCAGTACGTTGTCGAGTGTTACAATTCCCGCGTCGACCAGCGCCGAATATTCGCCCAGGCTGAATCCGGCGGTTGCGACCGACTCTATCCCGCGATCGTTCAGATATCGGCGGGCGGCAAGATTCACCAGCGTGATAGCGATCTGCTGGCGGTCGGTTGCCTTCAGATCCTCTTCGGTGCCGTTGAAGATGAGTTGTGCCGCGTCAAAGCCGACAATCCGGGATGCCGTGGAAAACAGTTCACGAACCCCTTCGTTTGCGTCAAACAGGTCTTTGCCCATTCCGGGGTACTGCGCGCCCTGGCCGGGGAAGACAAATGCATAGTTCATTGTTTCACTCCCATTCTGACCGTATACCACCCGTGAAATTAAAATGTCAAGTAGTCGGTCGTTGACCGACAAAACGACGCGGCATTTTAATTGACACGTGATGGGGTATTTGCGATGATTTCACCATACTCGAGGAGGAATCTATGTCATTACTCATCAAGAACGGCTTGTTGGTAGACTACGACGGCCGGAGAAAAGCGGATATTTACTGTGAGGGCGAGACGATCACCCGCGTCGGCGAAAATCTTGACGCTCCCGCCGGTACCACGGTAATCGATGCAAAAGGGAAGTACGTGTTTCCGGGATTCATCGATCCCCACGTGCATATCCACCTGCCGTTCATGGGAACGTTTGCCAAGGATACCCACGAAACGGGCTCGAAGGCGGCTCTCGTAGGTGGAACGACGACCTTCATCGAGATGTGCGCCCCGAATCGCACGATGGACCTTCTGGACGGGTACGACGAATGGAAATCGCTCGCTGCGGGCAAAGCGTCGTGCGACTACGCGTTTCATATGTCGGTGGTCAAATGGGAAGACAAGACCTCAGATCAGCTCGATAAAGTCCTTGCCGACGGTACCACGTCATTCAAGATTTTCCTGGCGTACAAGGATTTCTTCGGCGTCTACGACGACGAACTTTTTAACGTCCTGACCTATGCGGCAAAACACGGTGTAACGGTAGCCGCGCATACGGAGAACGCGGACCTCGTCGCTCTGATGCAGGCGCGCCTCCTTGCGGAAGGAAAAACCGCACCCATGTACCATGAGAAGAGCCGCCCCGATTTTGTTGAAGCGACCGGCGTGAATCACTTTGCCACCTTCCTGCAGCTCACCGGTGCAAAGGGTTATGTCGTGCATCTTTCCAACGCAAAGGCGCTGGAAGCGGCGGTAACCGCCCGGAAACGCGGTGTCAAACTCGGTGTAGAAGCGGTTATTCCGCATCTGATTCTGAACAAGAGCTATGCGGAACGTCCCGATTTCGAGGGCGCCAAATACATCATGAGCCCTCCCCTGCGCACAACCGCGGACAACGAAGCGTTGTGGAACGGCCTCGCCTCCGGACTGGTCGATACCGTCGCCACCGATCACGCGCCGTTTGACTTCGGGGCACAGAAGATCATGGGCAAAGACGACTTTACCAGGATACCGAACGGTATTCCCGCGATCGAAGACCGGATCAACCTGCTCTATACGTACGGGGTATCCCGTGGTTCGCTCTCTCTAGAACGATTCGTTGAAGTCGGTTCAACGAATGCGGCCAAATGGTTTGGACTCTTCCCGCGGAAGGGAACGTTGCGGGTTGGTGCGGACGCCGATATCGTCGTTTACGACCCCAACGCGAAGGGTACGTTCAGCGTAAAGACACAGAGCATGAACATCGACTACAACGGATTCGAAGGTATGGAATACGACGGAAAGCCGTCGGTAGTCACCGTACGCGGAAACGTACAGGTACAGGATGGAACGTTCGTCGGGAAAACCGGTATCGGCAAAATGGTCAAGCGGGAACTCCCGTCCTGACGACCGATACGACGACAACGAAGACGCGGATTCGTGCATACGGGCACCGGAGAATCGATCTCCGGTGCCCGTAATTAGTTGCACGTAAAAACCAAATATTTGTTTGACCAATCACTTTTCACGGGGTAGTATTTGACCTCGGCTACAATTAATTAATCTGGCGAATACCGCAAATGTGTGGAGGAAAAATGGATACTGCAGCTCTCAAAGCAATGGACCGGGCCCACGTTATCTACTCGTGGGCTGCACAAGGATCGGTGAATCCAATCATCATGGATCGAGCCGAAGGGATCTACCAGTGGGACACCGATGGAAAGCGATATATCGATTTCTGTTCGGGCCTCTTGAACGTCAATATCGGACACAGCAATCGACACGTGCTTGATGCGATGAAAACGCAATTGGAAAAGCTCTGTTACGTCGGCACGATGTTCGGGTCTGAACCAAAAGCGAGACTCGCCAAGATGATCTCGGAGGTTACCCCCGGTGATCTGGACTATTCGTTTTTTACGAATGGCGGTGCGGAAGCGATCGAGAACGCGATAAAGGCGGTTCGTCTTGCTACCGGGCGCCACAAGATCTATTCCCGGTGGAGAAGCTATCACGGCGCAACCGCCGGTGCGATTACCCTGACCGGTGACCCGCGGCGATGGGCGGCGGAACCGGGTATTCCCGGAGTCGTCAAGTTTTTTGGCCCGTATCCGTACCGCGACCCGTTCGGTGGAACGACCGAAGAAGAGACCAATCGCCGGGCGCTCGAAGTCCTCAAGACGCAGATTATGCTCGACGGACCCAAAACGATTGCCGGGATTTTCCTTGAGCCGATTGTGGGAACGAACGGTATCATCATTCCGAACGCCGAGTTCATGCAGGGCGTCCGCCAGATTTGTGACGAAAACGGTATCATGATGGTTGTCGACGAGACGATGTCCGGGTGGGGGCGTTCCGGAAAATGGTTTGCCATCGAGCACTTCGGCGTCGTACCTGATATCATCACTACCGCCAAAGGGCTCACCTCCGGATACGTTCAACTGGGTGCGATGATCTGGAACAAAAAACTCTGGGACCATTTTTATGACCATCCGTTCGTCGGGGGACTTACCTACGGCGGTCACGCACTGGGGTGTGCTACCGGAATCGCGAACATTGAGGTCTACCGGAAAGAGAATCTTATCGAGAACTCGGCGGTAAACGGCGAGTACCTGAAGCAGAAGCTTGAAGGATTGAAAGACAACCACCCGTGCATCGGAGATGTTCGTGCCAAGGGACTCTGGGCGGTGCTGGAACTGACGTCCGATCGGAAGACGAAAGCCCCGTTGGCGGGTTTCAACAATTCCATCCAGAACGTTGTACCGGATTTCAACAAGCGGCTGACGGAACTGGGGCTGACGCTCTTCGCCAAGTGGGATTTCGTCTTTATCGCACCGCCGCTCGTCATAACGAAAGAGCAGATCGACACCGCCGTGGCGATCATTGACGATGCGCTCACGGTTGTGGACGCGAAAATCAAATAGGAGTAATCGATGGCTGACAATCTGAAAGAGATGGTACGAAAGGCAAGAGCCGCGCAGAAGATCGTGGAGTTCTGGCCGCAGGAGAAAGTTGATGAAATGGTCGCCGCCGCAGCGTGGGAAGTCTACAAGCAGGAAAACGCGGAAGCGTGTGCACGCATGGCGACCGACGAAACCGGAATGGGGATTTACGAAAACAAGCTTCTGAAGCATCAGAAAAAAACCCTCGGTACCCTGCGGGATCTGGACGGCGTCAAGACCGTTGGCGTAATTGAGGAGGATGAAGCGAAAGGCCTCATCAAAATCGCAAAGCCCGTAGGAGTCATTGGAGCGCTCACACCCGTAACCAACCCGACTTCTACGCCTCCCGGAAACGGACTTCCGATCCTGAAGACGCGAAACGCCGTGATTTTTGCGCCCCATCCAAAGGCGAAGGGGTGTACCGGGCTTGCGGTAGAGTACATGCGCAAAGGTCTGGAGAAGGTCGGTGCGCCGGCCGATCTGCTGCAGTGCATCACCGAACCGTCGGTGGAGCTCTCCCAGGAGCTGATGAGCGCCGTTGACCTCGTGGTGGCAACCGGCGGCGCCGGTATGGTCAAGTCCGCGTATTCCTCGGGAACACCGGCATACGGCGTCGGNGCCGGGAATGCCGTCATGGTGGTGGATGAGACGGCGGATCTGGACGACGCGGCGCACAAGATCATGCTCGGTAAGACCTTTGACAATGCGACTTCCTGTTCCTCCGAGAACTCCGTCGTCATTCAGGCGGGCGTCTGGGAGAAGATGATCGAAAACTTGAAGAAAGAGGGTGGATATCTCTGTAACACCGAGGAAAAAGCGAAGCTGAAAGCCACCATGTGGCCCGATGGAAGCCACCTCAACAAGGATATCGTCGCCCAGCCGGTACTGAAGATTGCGGGTATGGCGGGTCTCCAGGTTCCGGAGAGCACGAGGTTTCTTATGGTACTGGGCGAAAAAGTCGGACCGGAGGATATGTTCTCCTGCGAGAAGCTTTCACCGGTCATGGCTCTGTGGAAGGCGCAGACCTTTCAGGATGCGATCGACTTTGTAGAGAAGATCACCGGTTTCTGCGGTTTTGGCCACTCATGCGGTATTCATACCACCAGTGACGCCAACATGATGGAACTGGCGATGCACGTAAAGGTGAGCCGGATCATGGTTCGCCAACCCCAGAGCTATGGAAACAGCGGCAACTACGACAACGGCATGCCGTTCTCCATGACTCTCGGGTGCGGTACGTGGGGTGGCAACATCGTCTCGGAGAACATCGGCTGGAAGCACTTCCTCAACACCACGTGGGTGTCCAAACCCATCGATCCGGTTGTGCCGAACGAGGAGAAGCTTTTCGGGGCGCACTGGAAGAAATTCGGGAAGTAATCGCCGGGCGACGGCGGTTTGCACCGACTGAAAAAAAAGGACCCGTTCAGGGTCCTTTTTTTTTGACGGACGGGCGCCGGTTCAGTTCTGATCCAGAAAAAGCGTGCGGATCGCGGACGACCAGCGCTCGGGATGTGGAATCTTGAAACCGGCGGAATCATGAGCTCCCGCTTCATCAACAAAGTGTATCAGTACGATATTCTCGTACATGTTTTTTCCTTTGAACTCGGAGGCTACCGAAAGTGAAGAAATCCGGGCTCCGGGAATCCACAGCTCCCGACTCAGATAGCGTGCGCGATAATAGAGCCCTTCCTGCGTGAGGGCCAGTGCACCCACGCTGCGGAGAGGGACGCCGGGTTCACTTTTCCTGCCGTGATAGTAGACGCCGAGTGCGCTCAACATGATTGCGTCCTTCCCGAAGCGGTTCAGCAAACGGGCCGACTCACGATTGCGGACGAATGCAATCGCCAGAACGATGGCGACGAACCCGCCGCCGATGAGCAGTGTGTCGAGGTTCTGTTCTCCGGTCAGGTTCATGGCAGCTTCCTCAGGTGGCGCAGAACGCGTCCGCGAAGAACCCACTTCACAACCCGGTTCTTTGCGCCAAGACCGTGCATGAACGACTCCGCTATCTGCTCGTCACTCTGGTTTTTTTTCCGGAGCTCGGCGATATACGCGGAATTATTCTGTAGAAGTGTCTTGATCGTATTCCCCTGATCGGTCTGAGATCGCAGCGAAAAGGATATCACGACGATCAAGAGGGATATCAGCACCGTTATTGTGACATCGTACGCGGGGTCAGGGACAAGAAACCGGATAATCGAGGCAGGATTTCCCGCGTTAAAGATCAGGTAAAAATCGAGCAGCAATACCATGACCAGGACCATATAAAGAAGTTGGCGCGAACGGAATTTCATGGCTGTTATTCAGGCTCCATCCTGCAAATTACGAATAATGCAAGTAACAAAAAATATGAGGCGGCAGATGCCGCCTCATACGAATCAGTCATATCGTTTTCGAAAAAACGGATCGGCGTCAGATTTTGCGCTCTTCGCCGACTGCCATTTTTGCCCACTCAGCTTCGGCTTTTACCCAGGCTTCGTCGCTGGCTTCGGATTCCCAGTATTCCAGTCCACGCTCAGCTTTGGTGGCGCCCGGAAGAAGGTTGTCCAGGAGAATCGCAACAATAGCGGTGACCGCCATGCCCGTGGTCATGATCGTCTGCAGGATGCTGCCAAGAACGGCTGCGCCCTGGCCTGCTGCCGACCAGTCAATCGCCGAGGCACCGAAATGCGCCGGAAAGCTCAGTCCGGAGAAAAATGCCAGACCGACGATGAACAGGTTACGGGAGTTGTTCAGGTTGACGAACTGCAGGTTGGAAAGTCCAACCGCGGCAATAAGACCGAACATACCTACGAACATTGCACCGACAACGGGCTGCGGAAGCGTCGCGAGCGTTGCACCGAACTTACCGAACATCGGGAGGATCAACATGATTGTGGCACCGGCGCGGATAACGCGGCGGCTGGCAACGTGGGTGAGTCCGATTGATCCGATGTTTTCGGAATAGGAAGTGGTACCGTTACCGGTCTGGAACAGACTGGCGACAAAACAACCGAGTCCTTCCGCACCAAGACCGCGGGAGATCATTTTTGCGGTAGGAACGGGCGCTTCAGCCATTCTGGCGCAGGAGTAATAGTCACCGATCGATTCGACCATCGAACCGAGGTAACCGGCGAGCATACCCAGAGATCCGGCGAATGTAATCGCGTTGAATTCCGGGAAACCCCACTTGAAGGGGAGTGCGTGCCGCAGGGAGAACCAGGGAGCAGCCTGAATGAGCGCTACGCCACTGGTCAGGTTCGCGGGATTGCCTTCCGGAATCCAGCCGGCTATCGTTCCGATGAGGGAGACGAGCCAACCGGTAAGGATTGAAAGGAGTACCGGGAAGAGCATGAAGACCTTTGATTTTCGGGAGAACACCTGGGAGTAGAGTACGAGGGTCACGAGGGTGATAATGGAAACGGTCCAGTTACCAGCCATCCAGGGAGCACCGATCCCGTACAATGCGAGTCCGATCATCGCGATCGTCGGCGCAATTACCAGCGGGCTGATCAGTTTCTTTACCTGACCCATCAGTCCGGTGTATCCAAGGATGATTTCGAAGAAGGACGCGAACATGACCGCTGCGCTTACCTGCTGAATCATCACTTCCCAACCCATTCCTTCAGCGGCAACCATACCGACGATAGCAAACATGGGCCCGAGGAACGAAAAGGTACCACCCTGAACAATCGGCAATCCGTTCCCGAGGGGTGACTGCTGAATGAGAGTCGTAATACCGGATACGAAGAACATCGTTGAGATCAGAAGTGCCAGCTCTTCTTGTGGCATCTGCATCGCGCCGCCCACGATGAACGGAATAAGAACGGTAGCACCGAACATCGTGAGGTACTGTTGGATACCCAGTAGAATTGCAAGCCCCATTTTTGGCTTGCTTCCGATCGGATAGATAACCCAGCCGGAATGCTTTGCTGTATCGCTCATACTTCCTCCATACTTCTTCTGAGCAGCGCCTTCCGTGCAACACACCGGCGACTGTCTCAGGTTTTCACTAATACACTACGCACAATCGAAATTCAAGCGAAATCTAAGGCTTGCAGATTTCTCCGTACATTTCCGGTCGACGATCGCGGAAAAACTGCCAGCCGTCGCGCACTTCACGAATCTCTTCCAGATCCAGATCGGCAATTACCACTTCGGATTTGTCGCGGGAACCCTCGGCAACGATTTTCCCCCGTGGATTCACGAAGTAGCTGGAACCGTAAAACTCACCGAATTCCCACGGTTTTTCGACACCGACGCGGTTGTTCGCGCCGATGAATACTCCGTTTGCGACCGCGGATGCCGGCTGCTCAAGTTTCCAGAGATATTCCGATTTTCCTGCGACCGTAGCCGAAGGATTGAACATGATCTCGGCTCCGTTCAACGCAAGACATCGGGCCGATTCAGGGAAGTGGCGGTCATAACAGATAAAAATACCGATTTTTGCATATGCAGTCTGGAAGACGGGGAACCCGAGATTGCCCGGTTTGAAGTAGAATTTTTCCCAGAACCCGGGCCAGGTATGCGGAATCTGGACCTTGCGCATCTTCCCGAGATAGGAGCCGTCGGCGTCGATTACCGCCGCGGTATTGTAATAGATACCCTCGCCGTCCCGTTCGTATACGGGAACGACCATAACCATCCGGTACTTTTTGGCATATTCGGCCATGCGTTCGGTTGTCGGTCCGGGAACGGGTTCGGATGATTCGTACCATTTGACATCCTGCTCGGCACAAAAATAGGGTCCGTAAAAAATTTCCTGAAGGCTCAGAATCTGAACCCCTTTCTCGCCCGCTTCTTCGATCATCGGCAGGTGTTTCTGAATCATCGCCTCTTTGATTTCCGCGACCGTACCGTCATGTTTTGGGTTCGAGGCTTGAATGAGGCCGCATCGTACAATTCTAGACAAAATGTCCTCCTAAGTAGTAATGAAGAAATTCGACAGGATGGTCGATGGTGGCGTCCTGCTTCACAAAAACGCTTAAGTGCTTATTTGACAAAGAAATACCATTTAGCGATAGTGCTAAATCAACCGTTCTTGTCATGAAATACGATTATAGCGGCACATTCTTTCCGGCGTCAAGAAAAAGTTACAGGCAATGAATTCGTACACGACCATTGACTTCCGGCTCGATTCCCCTGAAACTGCCGGAGAATTTGCCCGGAAACGAGGGAGGACAAAGCTGAAAGAGACCGGTCTGACGCGTACAGTCGTGATGGTGGGCGTGATGGTCGTCTGGGCGTCGTTCTACCCAATTATCAAAGTAACGGTAGCCGATGTGGACCCGCTCGCACTCTCGTTTCTCCGCTACTTTTTCGCACTGATCCCGCTGACCCCGTACGCGCTCTACGATTTGCGACGAAAGGGATCCCGGCCGGGTTTCGCGGATTCGGTGAGTATGGGCTTGCTGGGGGTTGCGGGTATCAGTGCGTTTGCCGTGTTCCTTTTTTACGGAATTAAGCTTTCTACGGCGGTCAACGGAGCGCTGCTGACGAATACCCAGCCCGTTTTCACCGCCATTCTCGGCCCGATTCTTCTTGCCGAGGTGTTTACCGCCCGCCGCGGTGTCGGCGTACTCATCGGACTGGGAGGAATGGCGCTCGTCGTGACCGGCGGTGACCTTTCGCGGCTTGCGGGGGGCGGGAGTGCCGTACTGGGAAACGTGCTGCTGCTTGGAGCGTCGTTTTCATTAAGCCTGTACAGCGTTCTCATCAAGAAGTACGTCATCCGGTACGGAATCGTGATTCCAACGTGGATCTCGATGGGTGTCGGTACGATCGTAATTGCAGTGATTAACCTTATTCGCCATGAACCGAGTTTCATCCTGGCGGAAATGAATCCGATGAGCGTATTCCTCATTGTGTATCTCGGAGTGATCGGGACGTCGCTGACCTATCTGCTGTTCAACCGAATGCTGTTGCACATGGATGTGGTAGCGGCGATTTCGTACAAGATGCTTATACCCGTTTTCGGATTGGTTTTGTCGATCCTGTTTTTGGCGGAACGACCGGGAATCCCGACACTGGTGGGAGTCGGGATCGTTCTTGTGGCATTGGGGGTCGTGCAATACGTTCCACGGCACGCCCGCGGATAAATCGACACGAGGATGGGCACCTTTTCTTTGACTTGGCGAAAGGCTCACGGTAGAATACCTTGCGCGCAATAATTTCAAATCATGAATCGGCACCAGGATTACAACAAGGAGGAAGATCGTGGGTTGTTCTGACGACGCAGTAACGATAGAAGTGAAGGAAGGGATCTCCCTCAGACCCGATCAGGGATACCTCGATGAGACGGTATCACCGCTGACACCGTTTACCGCCGCCGAAGAAGCGGCGCGATGCCTGTTATGCCACGACGCTCCGTGCACCAAAGCGTGCCCGGCGGGTACGAGGCCGGATGCCTTCATTCGGGCTATCCGGTTCCAGAATACCAAGGGTGCGGCCGAGATTATTCGGTCGAACAATATTCTTGGCGGCATATGTGCACGGGTCTGTCCGTTTGAGAAGACGTGTGAAGGTGCGTGTGCCCGGACGGGAATCGACCGCCCGATACAGATCGGACGGCTCCAACGGTACGCAACCGACTACGAAAAAGCGACCGGTTTCCGGGTACTCGAAGCGCCGCCGGCGACCAAAGCGAAAGTCGCGACCATCGGCACCGGTCCGGGAGCTCTTTCCGCGGCAGCGTCGCTGGCGATGATGGGTCACCCGGTTACCATGTTCGAAGCGAACGAGCGAGCCGGCGGTGTGTTATCGTACGGAATTGTTCCCGCACGACTGCCGCAGTATGTCGTCGATGAAGAGATCGACCACGTTCGCGACCTGGGTGTGGAAATCGTCCTGAACACCCGAGTCGGCACGGATATTACCGTCGACGAGATCCGGAATCGGGGGTACAAGGCAATCGTTCTGGGAGCGGGCCTGCAATACTCCAAATTGATGGATATCCCCGGTACCGATCTGAACGGCGTGGAAGCGGCGGTCGAATACCTCGCAAAGGCAAAATCGAGTAACGGGAAGGTTGACCCGGGGAAACGGGTCGTCGTAATCGGTGGCGGTGACGTTGCGATGGACTGTGCGACAACGGCACGCCTCCTTGGAGCGGAAAAAGTGACCGTTCTCTATCGACGGACGAGGGAAGAGGCGCCGGCTAACCGGGAAGAACTCCAGTACTGCGAATCAATCGGGATCAACTTCGCATTCACCTTCAGCCCTACCGAAGTGGTGGGTGAGGGCGGAAAAGTCGTGTCTATCAAGGCCGCGGGTACCCGCGATGCGTCGTCAATCGAAGTCGAAGCGGATACGGTCATCTTTGCGATCGGCCAGGAACCGGCCGATTTTGCCGCCGTCGTTGAAGGGCTCGGACTTGCGCGTGGAATGTACGTGGAAAATTCCGGCGAGGGGCGCACGAGCGTTGCCGACGTTTTTGTCGTCGGCGATATCGATTCCGACTCGACCAAGACCGTTGTCAACGCCGTCGCGGACGGGAAAACGGCAGCAACGTCCATCGCCGCCTACCTGGCCGGCAAGGGAGGAAACTAAGATGGCGAAACACGCAGACCTTTCGATCGATTTTCTGGGTTTCCATTGTGAGAACCCCTTCTTCCTCTCATCCTCACCGGTGAGCAGCAGTTATGATATGTGTGCCAAGTTTCTTGACGCGGGCGGCGGTGGTGTCGTCTATAAGTCCATCACCACGACCATACCCGAGGAGTGCTCGCCCCGGTTTGACGCCGTCCGTCGGGAAGGCTCACCGTTCATCTCGTTCAAGAACATGGAGCAGACCTCGGATAAACCGTACGCGGATAATATTCGCTACATGACCGAGCTGAAGAAAGCGTATCCGCACAAGATGATCATCGCCTCGATCATGGGGATGGACGAAGATGACTGGACACGGATGGCGAAAGACGTCACCGCGTGCGGCGTGGATGCGATTGAGTGTAACTTCTCATGCCCCCAGATGACCTACGAAGGAATGGGCTCGGACGTGGGAGCGAGCGTGGAGCTCATCGACAGCTACATGAAAGCGGTCCGAAGGGGTACGCACTTGCCGCTTATTGCCAAGATGACGCCAAATCTGGAGAAAATGGAAATCTCGGCGCGAGCAGCGGTACAGGCGGGCGCGAGTGCAATCTCGTCTATCAATACGGTCAAGTCGATTACCGGCATGGACNTGGACCATTATACGTGCCTCCCGGTCGTGAACGGGAAATCGTCGATCTCCGGTCTCTCGGGCGCTTCGGTCAAACCGATTGCACTTCGTTTTACGGCGAATATGGCGCAGGACGAGGAGCTGAAAGGAATCCCGTTGAGCGCGATGGGCGGTATTGAAACGTGGCAGGACGCCGCCGAGTTTCTGATGGTCGGCGCAAGTCACCTGCAGTTTACGACCTCGGTGATGCAATACGGGTATCGAATCGTCGAAGATATGATCAGCGGGCTTGGTATCTATCTGGCCGAAAAAGGGTTCGCCTCGCTGAAGGATTTCGTCGGAATCGGACTGCAAAACATCATTCCGGCCGAGGAGATCGATCGCGATTTCAAGATCCAGCCGAAGATCGATTACGACAAGTGCGTGGGGTGCGGTAGATGCTACATTTCCTGCTATGACGGCGCTCATCAGGCGATCACGTGGGATGAAGAGACCCGCCGACCGACGATCCTGGAAGAAAAGTGCGTCGGGTGCCAGCTCTGTCTTCACGTATGTCCCGTCTATGGCTGCATCACTCCCGGAAAAGTGCTCTTCAAGGAACCCGATCAGTTCGGTCAGGGGAGTCTTTCGGTCTGGAAAGAGAAGGCATCCACCACGCGGAAAATCGCTGTAGGACTCTACGAGCGCGCATAGGGAACGAAAATATCGGGGGGGGATGGGGACCACGCTCAGTCGGACGAGCCGAAGGTCGCGTGTTCCCCATCC
>JGI10211J34971_10002653_pt1 | contig 14493 bp, 2 predicted proteins | sample Etolagsediment_FD_34971 | JGI IMG/M metagenome (IMG submission 34971) | reverse complement strand
ACAACGCCGGTTTCAGCGTTGATTTGTCCACGAACCCCTACAATATGATTCGCATTGGTCGTGTCGAGTACGTTGGTTTCAATGAGGTTACCAACATTTACACGAAAATGAAGAGCGACTTCTCCCTCCTCACTGGCACCATAGGTGAAGGGAGCTACGCGACCCTGTCCTGGGGTTGCATAGTAAATAACATCGGTTCGAATATCTTCCGATGCATCAGCGGGTACAGTATATACATTGTTGTCGCCGGTTTCCCATCCGCCATCGAATCCAAGTCCAAGTTCGGTTGTGGAACCAACCCAAAATTTATAGGTGACTTCATCTCCCGGGTTAAGAGCGAGGTCTAGTTCCCAGTAATCGCCACCCACATTGGTTGCCTGTTTTGAGCTGGAACCCCAGTTAATTTCTCCGTCTTCCGATCCGTTGATGGCTCCTCGCATCTGAACAACATGATTTTCTGTGAGTGTATCAGCGACAGTGGAGGTGTTTACCACAAAGGTTACCGTTACAGTATCATCCTGAGCGAGGGCGTTGGAGCTAATCCCTATCGCGAAGGAAAATACCAAGAGAAGTATTGGTATGATTTTGTTCATTTCTATCCTCTGGTTGTTATTGATTGTTTATAAAATTCCCTTAAATGGGATCGCCTGAAGAAAGCGCTTACAGTTGCGAATGTAAAAAAAAAATTTCCAATAAAAAAGCCCTCCCACCTGAAAGGCAAGAGGGCTAAATGATCCATCGAATCTCAATGGTTCAAACGCTATTTAATCAAAGTGAGTTTTCGCGTATGAATAAAGGATCCGGCCTGCAATCGGTAGATATACATGCCACTGGACAGGTTTCCTGCGTCGAATTGTACGCTGTGATAGCCAGCGTTACGCTGCCCATCAATCAACGTTGCTACTTTCTGGCCAAGCATGTTATAAACTTCCAGTTTCACATCTGATACTTCAGGAATTCCAAATCGAATTGAAGTAGCCGGATTGAAAGGATTTGGATAGTTCTGATCAAGACTGAACATGTCAGGAATTTCCGTTGCTACAGGGTCTGTGATCTCAACTACGACTTGATCTGCAGCCGCTGGTACAGCAACACTTTCGCCAGTACTTACAGAAATTCGATCGATTTCTGCACCATTTTCAAGAAAATATATAGCATATATGGATCCTGAATTATTCGAGTTCATCGTCAAGCGAACTGGCTCGCCAGATTGCATAAGATCGATCACCGCAGTATTGGATTCATTGATCCAGCGATTTCCGTCTAGTCGAACATCAAACGCCCCAGCCGGAGGTAGGGGCGGAAGTGACAATGCAAGTGGATGATATTCAGCGTTCAATGAATGTCCAAAATAGAGATCACGCGAATGAATATCTCCACTGTTGAGTGTTACTCGGTGGAAGCTCTCGAGTTGATCGGAGTTTCGCAGAGAGTTATCACTGGACAAGCTCGCTGAAGTGGAACCTGACATCGGGGCGATGGAAACGGAACCAGCCTCTGAGGTAGCAATCCAGTAAGCCATTCCGGACTCCAGTGACGTTGCCGGGTAGTAGGAACCATCAAATCCGAAGAGTGCACCATCGATCGTGATGTTGTCAGGATCCATGATCTGACCCTCTGCGGAGATGCTTCCGATCATGTTCCAGGAACTCATCAGATCTACATCGACTCCCATCATTGGATCTCCGGTAAACATGACCGTGCTCTCCTGTGAGAAGGCCATCCAGTATCCGGTACCCGCATCCATGGTGGTAGCAGGGTAGTAGGCTCCGTCGAAACCAAACATGGATCCTTCGATTACATCAGGGAACATGTCGTAGTAGTCGTCGTGGTTCATGTAGACTGGCATCGCTACCATATTCCATGATTCAATATAGGTTTGCTCAATGGACATCTGCATGGAGTGTACCACTTTGAGTTTGTCGAGATTTGGTAGTGATGCTGTGCTTACGTCAAAACTGCTTACGTTTCGCATATCAACACTTACAAAACTTCCACCGAAGGTATCCATGAGCATGAAACTACCGCTATCAGGCAGATCATCGATATTCCATGACAGGACAATCGGATCATTTCCTGTGCTTGCAGTGAATCGCAACTCCCACTCCGTCATCTCTGTCGTTGTTGGCTGGAAGAAGGAGAAGTAACTCTCGCCACCAAATGCAATACGGGCATCAAATGCTCCGTCTGGTGGTGGGGGAGGTGCGTATTGATCGTACTGCTCATCATAACCAGCGGTTGCGTCTGGTGCAGTACCGATAGTTAAGTTCACATCATTTGGTGCCTGATCGGTAACATTGATGACCAAACTGAAGTCTGTAGTTTGTGCTTCTGTCACCTCTACACTGAATGGAACGCCATACTCAGGGCTTCCTGGATCATTGCTTACAACAAGCAATACAGCTTCATACAGCCCCATGGGAAGTTCTGTAGCATCAATCAATGCTGAAAGTTGTTGAGATGAACCGGCTTCGATCACACCGCTGACCGGGGTAACATCGGCAATGAAACCTCCAGTACCTAATCCTCCGATCAACTCGATGGATCCAGTCCAGGAACTAACGCCACCCGTATTCCAGGCGTTTCCGAGCCAGACGTATAATCCACTGAGCGGGAGAGGCTCTTGAAGTTCGATGGTCGTCTGTACAGGTGTACCAGGTGTACCGCTGTTACCTGTTCCCCATGAAATTCGAGCTCCGGGAGCTCCTGCATTGCTTGTTCCACCCACCTGAAGAACCACGTTGGAAGGACTAGGTGCCTGATCATCGGTTGTGAAAATGACGGCAAGGTCACTCGCCCATACGTTACCACTTGCACTGTTGATTACAAAGTCTGCAGCCAAAGCTTCAAGATCTCCTGAGAAGTCCCCGTTATTGATGAGGAAATATTCTGCGCCGTCTGCTTCGAAATCCTCAAACTCAATGAGATATCCACTGTTTTTATTTGAGTTTGGAATAACAACTTCAGACTCGAGAAGAGCCTCATACTCTGCAATGATTTCTGATTGACGAACCGATGGCTGCGAAATCTGACCAGAGAGGTACTCTGAAATAACACTTCTGGCATAGGTCATCTCAGATAGCTCAGAGGTCATCTCGAAAGCAACTTTTTCTTTCATCACATCTAGATGGTCTGTGTTAAGAACTTTGCCATCTGTAACAAAAGCCGGAATTACAAATTCGAGAGGGCCACTGCCATCATTGGTCAAACTGAAAGAAACAGATGTACTGGTTCCTTCTGATAGACTCGCTGTAACCACTTCAGGATCTGAACCGATGTTTGGAGCGCCAACACCAACCCCCATCAAAGAGACGTCTATGTTTGGATTGCTCTCGTCGTTGCTTGGAATGGAGAGAGTTGCGGAAAAATCGCCTGTTCCGTCCGGCATAAACGATACAGTTACCATCTCGGATGAGAAAGCTGGAATCAACAGCGAATCTGCAGAAACCATGAAGCGATCGTCATCAGTCATCATTCCGTTGATTTCAAGCAATCCATTTCCGGTGTTCGAGATCATGACCATCATATCTTCAGATACGCCTTCGAAGACGTTGCCGAAATCGATTTCGGTGGGTTCAACCACAATCGTAACAATACCTGTCACGTTCATACTGGTCATCAATTCAACCACTGGAGATGCGGGGTCATTGCTTGCGATTTCGAGTCCTGCTTCGTAGACCCCGCCGACGTAGCCGGTAGCATCAAACCCAACAGTAACTTCCTGACTTTGCCCAGCTTCCACTGTACCAAAGGCAGGGGAGGCAGAGGTAATAAAGGCAGGTGAATCGGAAACACCAACGAGTTCGATCATACCGGACCACGTGCTCGTTCCTCCTGGATCCCAACCTTGACCGATCCATACATAAAGGTCACTGACATCCAATGCTTCTGGTAGATTGATTGTAGTGTTGACAGGTGTTCCCGGTGCACCACTACTACCTGTTCCCCAGCTGATTCGACTGCCACTTGGGCCGTAGTTAGTTAGACCGCCTAACTGCAATACGACCGTTTCTTCAGAAATCTCATCTGTTGTGGTAAACAACATAGCGAAGTCATTCGCCCATGTACCGCCACTTGCATCATTGAGCACGAAGTCTGCAATTGCAGAGGTAAGTTCACCGGAGTAATTTGCATCATTGATCAGGAAGAACTCACCACCAGTGGCAGTAAGACTTTCAAACTCGATGACCAGACCTTCATTCTGAAGTCCCGCTTGAGGAGCATTATTTTCTGAAGATCGAATTTGCTCATACTGTCGAATGATCTCAGCTTGTTCAGGAGTTGGATTGATAAGGGATCCGTCTAGGTGATGTCTAATGATAGATCTTATTTCCATCTCGGTTTGATCCAATTCTGACAAAACTACACTACGATTTGAACGGAGCGGATCCAGGATTTGATTGGTGAGAACCACACTATCAGAAAGGAACGCAGGGATGGTGTATTCGAGTGGTCCTGTCCCGTTGTTCACGATCTCGAATGATTCTGTGCCAGACTCGCCACCAGCAAGTGTGGTACTAATCATGTCTGGGTTTAGACTAATAGATGGGACATCTGTTCCATTCCCCATCAATCCAACCGTAACCGAAGGTTGATTTTCGTCGGAGCTGTTGATGGTCAATGTTCCACTGTATGTATCCACATCTGTAGGCATAAATGTGACATTTACTGTAACAGAAGAGAATGGATCCACGCTGATAGACGATGTATCCGCCATAAAGACATTATTATCGGATTCGATACTGGTGACATCTAAAACCCCATTTCCACCATTTGAGATGGAGAATGAGAGGGTCTCACTTTGTCCGGCAAATACATTCCCAAAATCGAGCATGTCAGGATCTACGTCAATGGAAACACTTCCAGTTACATTCATGGTCGTCATCAACAGCGCTGATGGAGTTGCAGGGTCATTGCTCAGAATCTCGAGTTCAGAATCGTAGCTGCCACCAAGATATCCGGTTGCATCGAAGGTAACCGTAATCTCCTGAAAGGAGCCGGCCTCTACTGATCCGGAAACCGGGGAAACAGCCGTGATATAAGCCGGTTTGTCGGAGACACCTAACAGTTCAATAGAACCTGTCCAAGAACTTTCACCGCCGCTTGAATATCCATTTCCAATCCAAACATAGAGGTCATCTACAGTTAATGGTGTTTCCAAAGATACGGTTGTGTTCACAGGAGTGCCTGGCGTTCCACTTCCACCCATACCCCAGGAAATTTTTGTCCCTGAAGGTCCGTAAGTGCTGGTACCGCCAACCTGAAGTACCACATCTTCTGTGGTTATATCACTGCTAACTGTTGTAAATAGGAGTGCAAGGTCATTAGCCCAAGTGAAGCCAGTACCTTCATTAATAATAAAATCAGCGACTACGTCTGTGAGTTCACCTTTGTAGTCTCCGTCATTTAGAAGTGTGAAATCAGAGCCGGCAGCGGTGAAGTCTTCAAACTCGATTGTGTAACCATCATTCTTTTCAGATGATGCGCCGATGGATTGCTCAGCAGAAAGAAACTCTTCATACACGTGAAGGATTTGCTGCTGGTCTTCATTGATCTCCGAAATTCTACCGCTTTCGTACGTGCTGATGAATGCTCTCTCCGCTGGAGAAAAGATTGCATTCGAGTCATTACTTTCGAATGTTCTACCTGGCATGTATTCCCATGATCCCGCAGTGATTTTTTCTTCTGTAATGAAGGCAGGAATTGTAAAGTCTAGAGGTCCATCGCCATTGTTTACAATATTGAATGTTTCTGTTCCGGATTCACCTCCTGCAAGTGTTGTTTCGACCATTTCAGGATCCAGTGCAATTTCTGGTACTTGAGTACCTGCACCGGTTAACGTGACCACAACATCGCCATCGGTGTTATTGCCAGCGAATGTTATAGAGCCCGTGTAGTCCGATATTGCTGTTGGCAGGAACGTGACCGTGTACTCTTTCGACTGACCAGGTGCCATGATAAAGGAGCTGTTATCACTAATGCTGAAAACATCCTCGTCGACCAGTACCGTATCTATTACCGAAATGGCTGTTCCAACGCTGGAGAGCGTAAAACTGATCTCTTTGCTATTATCTCGGAACACATTTCCAAATGCCAGCGTATCTGCAGAAACGGCCAGAATCGGCTCTCCACCAGCAGTTTGAAGGAAAAATTCAAGCGTTGTGAGTGGATTACTAAGGTCATTACTTAGCAATCTTGTCGTGCTTTCGTATACACCTTCAACAATCTCAGTAGCATCAAATACGATTTCAAGATCTTGACTTTCGCCAACGGGTATAAAACCACTTGCAGGTGAGATCGAGCTGATAAATCGTGGTGCATCATTGGCACCTACCAGTTCCACAGATCCTGTCCATGAACTTACACCACCGGTACTCCATCCTTGGCCAATCCATACAAACAGTTCGTCAAGTACAAGGGGTTCGGGAAGGGTAATCGTTGTATTTACAGGTGTTCCCGGACTGCCAGAACTACCTGTTCCCCATGGGAATAATGTCCCTTGCGGGCCGTAAGAGGTAAGACCGCCCACCTGTAGAACGACGGTTTCCTGGGAAATCTCCTCTTCAGTAGTGAATAGGACCGCAAAGTCGTTGGCCCAGGTGCCACCGGATGCCTGATTAATTACAAAATCAGCCACAACGGATGTAAGTTCACCTGTAAATCCATCACCGGTAACATTGAAAAACTCACTTCCACCAGCGACAAGATCTTCAAACTCTATGACCACAGATACTCCATTTTGCAATGAAGCGTTGGGAATCGAGACTTCACCCCTTAGGTCGCTTTCGTACGATTCGATCATTTGATTCACGGCGCTGGTACGCTCTCCCAGCGTTCCGTTTTCGTAGGACTCAATGACCGAACGGAACGTTTGCTGATTACGGTCGATACCGTTCAGAATCCTTTCTGCAGTGGTTTTCAGCGGAGCTAGAGTTTCAGATGTTAATACTTCATCCGTGACGAAAGAGGGGAGAGCATAACTCAAAAGACCTTCTCCCGTATTGGTGATCGTGATCATCTTGGTTAACTGCTCGCCAACCTCAACTTCTGCACTAATTTGGGTCTGACTTACGTCGATCATTGGAGAACCATCCGTAGACTCCATTACTACATTGGAAATTCCTGAGAAATTAGCATACAAGTCTCGGGATTTCAGCGCAAAGTAATATTCCGTTTGCGGTGTTAGCCCCATTACATCCACCATTTCCATGGTTCCGGCCACTTTTGGGCGCGGAGTTTCGAATTGCATGGCATCTTCGAAGTTTTCTGCAGTAATAGGAGAGGTTGAATACCGAAGGTCATATTTAAACGCCTGACCTTCTGTTCCGCTGTTTCCAGGTGCGGTCCAAGTAAGGGTGATAAAATTTTCTGCGGGAAAACCAGATACAGCAAGATCTGTAATGTCAGCTGGTGGGATTCCATCATCTTCCTCTAAGGCTCTTCCTGCATTCAAACGTGGGCCAAGAAGCCCTTCAAAACCTGGATTCAAGTCATCAATATTATCCCCAGAGAAGATCATTCGTTCTACAATCTCCTCGTTGGTAAGTCCAGGATTGGCAGATGCAATCAGTGCAGCAACACCACTAGCATGAGGGGTTGCCATGGAGGTTCCTGATAAGATCGAATAACCTCCATTTAGAGAGGTACTCAAAACATCCGATCCGGGAGCAGACATATGCACCCAGTCGCCATACTGAGAAAAGCCTGATTTTGTATCGTTGTGGGTTGTTGATACAACGGCAATTACATTAGGATTTGATGCTATAGGTTGGTTTGGTGAACTGGTCCCACCGTTTCCTGCAGCAAAGAAGGCTATTCCACCCTGAATAGGCCCAACTGGGTTTCCATCTCCATCGTATCCAGCTTCATTAATAAAGTAAGCGATTGCATCATCCAAAACGTCGGATTGTGCACCACCCCCCCAACTGTTGCTTGAGATCACAGCACCATTGTCGGTTCCGTAAACAAATGCTTCGGGGAAACCACCTGGGGTATCGCCAGGCCCGGAAAACGTTCTGGCAACCATGATTTGAACTCCGGGGCCGGTTTCATCTCCACCTGCAACACCAGCTACCCCTATGCCATTGTTGCTTCGTGCTGCGATTGTACCAGAGGTATGAGAGCCATGCTGATTTTCATCTTGAATATCGTCTGTATTGGTAACGAAGTTCCATCCGTGAACATCACCATCATATCCATTTCCTGGGCCGGAGTTTGGATTTTGCCACAAGCTCTCGTTCAGTTCCGGGTGGTTCACATCAATACCGGAGTCAACTACTTTTACAATAATATCCTGGCTACCAACGGTTTGAGTCCAGGCTGCAAAAAGGTTAATATCGGCACCGGGTAATCCGCCGGTTTGCCCGGTATTGTTGTAGTGCCATTGATCGCCTAGTTGTGGATCATTAAAGTTGAGCAGGTTTTCTACATCTCTCATCTCAACCGCATCAATCAAATATCGTTTTGATTCTCTTTCTGCTTTTTCAATAAAAGGATTCGCATTGAACAGGGAAGCTACGTATTCATCACCCGCATTTGAATCGAAATAGATTCGATACCAACGGTCGAGTCCATACTCTTTATGTCTTCTTTCGAAGCGAGGATCTGTGCGGAAAATCTGCTCCATCTCGCGAACACCATACTCTGTGGTTAGAAGATCCAGACTTGGAATTCCAGTGAGAAGCTGATCAGCGCTTTTCTGTACAGAAAGTGCTGTTTTCCCTTCCGGTGTTAGTTTAACGTTCATCACACCTTTGAACCACTCAACCTGGGATAGGTCTTGAGCGACAGAGATGCCTGACAATGTTACTGTCATTAGCATCGCAGAAAGCGCACCAACGACAAAGCGTTTGAGATAAGTGTAGTTCATTGAATTGTATCTTAGGTTAAAGAAAAATGCCACCATCGTTATTTGTATGACACCTTGTTAGATGAGAGAACCCGATGGGCATTCGTTTATGCCCATTCGTGAGTAAATGAAAAGTTCATAGGTGGATGACTTCATGATACACGGAGAGTGGTCTCATAGAATGCTTCGGAATGTAATATTTAATCAGCAAAACTGCTAATTCAGGATCAGGATTATCAAAAAAAAAGACCCGGGGTCTCCGGGTCTTTCATGGAAAAAGTTCTTACTGCTTACTTCACAAGCGTAAGTTGCCTGATCTGCACCACATCGCCTGCCTGCAACCGATACAGATACATACCGCTGGACAGATTTCCTGCATCAAATGAAACCGTATGGAATCCTGCGGATCGATTCTCGTTCAAAAGTGAAGCAACCCGTTGCCCTAAGACATTATACACATCCAGACGTACATCAGAAGCTTCCGGCAAGCCAAACCGGATGGACGTAGCAGGGTTAAAGGGATTTGGATAGTTCTGATCCAACTGTACCTGAGCAGGGATCTCATCCGCCAACCCTGCCTCTGCATCGATGAGTATCTGGTCTGCCTGCTGTGGTACGTCGAGTATTTCACCGCTAATCCACTGTTTCTTCGCCAGTAAATCGCCATTTGCGAAAAACTTTACATTAGCCAGTTCGAGTCCGGAAAGTTCGAGACGTACCGGCGAATCAGATTGCTGAAGCGTCACGGACACAGCAGTTTCTGCGGAAATCCAAAAACCACCGTGAATTCGTGCATCAAATGACCCGGTGGGAGGTACGGGTGGCAGAGATTTTTGCAATTTGTGCACTTCGTTTTCAAATTCTCCGGCAAAATAGAGATCACGCGAAATCGCTTCCCCGCTCAACTCTCCTGTGAATGTGATTTTCGCAAAAGAGTCTGTGTTTATGAGGGATTCGGTTTGATGGGATGTACTTCCGGAGAGCACAGACCCAGCAGACTCAATCGTTACCTGGCCAGGGCCACTCGTGGCAACCCAGTATCCTTGCCCTGGCTCAATGACAGATGTTTCCACATAAGTTCCATTGAAGCCAAAGGTAGTTCCCGGCAATACGATATCATCTGTATCGGTAATCGATGCATCAGCCGTAACCGACCCGATCAGGTTCCATCCGTCGGATAACGTTAAAATCTCCTGCTCTACTGGGTCTCCTTCAAACGTTACATCCCCGGCTTGAGACATATTTAGCCAGTAGCCAGTACCAGACTCCAGTGTGGAGGCCAGGTTGTAGCTTCCGGTGAACTCATAGAGTGTGGATGCAAGGGCGTTGGGGAAGAGATCGGTGTAATCGCCAAATTGTTGAATAAGTGGCAAACTAACCATATTCCATCCTGCAATGTAGGATGCGCTTACCGTGGTTGGGCCTCCCGTATCGCCCGTAGAGATATCGGCCAGCGAACGTGCAGCGAGATTTTTTCCGGCGCTATTTTCCTGGATGATTCCTGTGATGGTTACAGCTCCTGAAGGAATCTCTGCACTGGTAATGTCCGATTCACCGAACACATTTCGGAAATTGGATGAAAAGCTCTGGAGAGAAGGATCTTTGATTGGGGTCAGCGAACCGCCACCACCGAAGGTCCCACCTGCTTCCTGAAACTCCACCCCAACGACTTTAACAAGCCGTGACTGGTCGTCATCGGATAGCTCTGACAGGGTTCTTGTTACCGGGGTAACTTCATTGCCTGAAGACAATGGGGCTCCGGGATCTTCCAATACGCCCAATTGAAGCTGACCTTGGTATCGACCAAGGGTTCCAACCAAGGATGTGATGTTATCACCGATTGCATATTCCGTAAGGATCACGCCAGGGTTAAAAAGTCCGTTGGGAGCATCATCCACCTGAATCCCTTGCCCGGAGCTGTCCTGAAAAAATTTCGTATTTCGGAATCCTGTTCCACCAATGAACGTCATTTCACTTGTAACACGATAGACCGAACCGGTTGCCTGATCCCGAAGATCAGCGATGGAAGCAACGTTCGTTGGTAATTGATAGGTAACCGATGTGGACTGCCCAAACGATGCACCATCCGTCGCAGCAGCGGTAAGGGTTACTGTACCATTTCCATCCTCAATGAAAATACCGGTACTATTATTGTAAAGGGTTGATGAACCACCTGGAGTACTGCCATCGAGTGTATAGTAAATGGATACTCCACTTCCGTAGGCATCAAAATTACTTACGAATACAGTTTGATCACCGATGTAAGATCCTGCTCCAAGAGAAAACAAGGGTGCAGGAAGTTCCGGAGCTTCTGCAGCGCTAACAGAGACATCGCTGATTCCGATCTGCTTGCTGGCACCACTTGGGCCACCGCGGTCTGAAGACCAGGCGATTGTAACCGTTTCGCCATCTGCAACGGATAAGCCTGAAACTACAGCAGTTTGAACGGTTTCTGCAGTGTCTGCCGTTGAGTAGAAGAGCCCGGGAACTTCAACACCATCCACGGTTACCGTCCACTCCGGTGAGCGGCCCTCAGATCGGCGTTCCACTTTGCCAAGATAGCTCACTTCGATCGCCTCCAGCGTAGATCCGGTACTGTTGAGCAGCGAAACCGATGCAGAAAAGACACCAGAACTAGATGTATGCTGAAAACCAAGTACTGACGAATTTCCACGAAGTCCTGAAGAGGTACCGGTTCCCCAGTCACCGCCGTAATTATCATTGGTGACCGTCCATCCATCGGGTAGATTTTCAACCGCATCAAATGCTGCGAAATCCTGAGTATACGATCCACCATCTACAATTTCCGGAACAACAACGGGCTCGTTACCCTCAAGAATGATCGTACCATTCATGGGATAGTGTGCGGTACAGAAATAGGATGCAATCAACTGACCGAGCGCATCGCTTACCGTAAATCGCACAATATTTCCATCCTCTTCATAATTTACATCAGCGTCGGTTTCAAACGACCCGTTCAAAGAGCCCTGTGCCAATAAAATATTGTCATTGGCATCCCGAAAATCCAGAGGATGCATGGTTCCTCCATTGTTCACAAACTCTAGTCTCGCACCCGGCGCTATGGTCAATGTTGTATTCTCCTCATTCAACGTAGCCGAGGCACCATCGCCCTCAATCGAAGTAAATACCCAGGCAGAAGATCCTACATTGTTGATGGTAATCGTAGTTACCTCTGGTTCCGGCTCGCTTAGACCTTCAAAATCCGCAGAACTTCGGGCCGTAATCTGTGGAGAATCTGCATATCCTCCAATGAAGCCTATAACCGTGAAAGTTTCCGTTGGAATTGGGGTATCAATATAATCTGCACTCCAATAGTCGGTTCGAAATGTGAAAGTATTGGAATTTGCATCCTGGATGGTGTAGTTCGTTCCGGTAGAAAAGGTGCCGGTTTCCACGAACGATACATTTTCGATTCGGCCGAGCTTCCCTGTATCATCCAGTGTGATATCCGGGATCGTAAACGTTTCTGGCGTGATGGTGTTACCAGTTGATGTAATGACCGCATCGACAGAACCTTCATCCGGGGTGAAGCGAATCAATGCGCCCTGATTTGCCACGGCCAGAGTTCCTACCATTCCAGTAAGTCCCTGTCCGGGTGTGGAAAATTCAGACGGTAACAATCCGTCCTGATCCTCAATAAAAATACCTGCGCTGCTATCCTGCACGTACCGTCGGTTCCGGAACGTGTCGTAATGGTTCAACAGTACTTCCCCTGTTACTTTATAACGCGTGGTACCGTCCGCAGTTCCAGCTCGAAGGTCGGCCAAAGTGCCAACAGAAATAATTCCAGGGTCGGTACCACCTGTTTGAAAATCTTCACTGCTTCGGGCCGTAATTTGTGCAGCCTCCCCAAAGCCGCCAACATATCCTACTACATCCAATTCACCAACCGGAATGGCTGCATTGATGTAATCCGCTCCAAAATAATCGGTTCGGAATGTAAAAGCATTGGTACCGTCTGTGAGCGTGTAATTGGTTCCTGTTGAGAATGTTCCCGTTTCCGCAAAACTTACCGTAGAAATCTTAATCAATTTTCCTGTGTCTTCAAGGGTGATATCCGAAATATTTTTTTCTTCCGGGGTGATGGGATTGTCACTCGAAGTGATCACCGCATTGGCAGACCCTTCATCCGGAGTAAATCGGATAAGCGCTCCGCCATTCACGATTGCTAATGTACCTTCCATACCCGTGACTCCCTGTCCAGGCGTTGTGAAGGTTGTGGGTAGCAAACCATCCTCATCTTCGATGAAAATTCCAGCGCTGCTATCCTGAACATAACGACGATTTCTAAATGTATCGTAATGGGTGAGCAACACTTCACCGGACACTTTGTAGCGGGCTGTACCATCGGCTGTTCCTGCCCGAAGTTCGGCAAGTGTGGAAACTACGGTGGGTTCCGGAAGCTGTTCCTCCTCAGGGCCTGCAACGACTACATCACGCAGGCGTTTCCCCGACGGGCTGTCTGGCCTGCTAAATCGAATAGCTACCTGACTTTGCCCCACAACGGAAGCATCCAAATTAATGGTTTCGTTTATGTAGGTACTGCTTGTTGGAGTCTGGGAATCCAATACCTGAGCATTCCAATTGGAACCTCCGTCAATGGAGACCTCAATTTTCAGAGGGCCGTCATCACCACTCCCAAATTTGGCAACCGAGTAGGAGAGGGTTGCAGATTCAAGTCCGCTCAAATCGAATATGGAAGTTTCCAGAACGCTAGTATCGGATCCAAAAAGAGCATATCCGCCAGAAGAGGTGCGAAATTCCATGTCGGTGGCTGTCCAGCCTTCCGGTAGTACGCCAGAGCGAAGGTCTTCACTAAGTATGGTTTGTGCATGGAGTTGAGACCACCCGAAGGATAAGACGGTTATCAAAAAGGTAAAAAGAAGGGTTTGTCGGAGGAAAGGAATCATAAAGATGAGTTTTAAGTTGCAAGGTGAAATCAGAACGTTGCATCATTCATATCTCTCAAAGATGTAAGCAACAGATCTCTAATCACGTACAAGATTGCATAAGATCACAATCAAACGTGCTTGAAATCACAAATGCTCACAAGTGACGGTTTCGAGGACTGTATCACGATTGTTGCCAAGAGCCAGAGGTTGGATATTATTCCAATCACTGAAATCAACATCTATGAATGCATGAAACACGTAAGCGAAAGAATGCGCAGTGATGTAATGATGTATTGGTAGATTGCTAAACCGGTTCCTTAGACTTTGAATCCGGATAATGAGAAAGTAACCGATTTCTGTGAATTCTCAAATTAAGAATCTGTAAAATGGGATGCTTTCTTTGAATTTTGTGAAGCGATCTCAGTGGAGTAATGATGGTTTTGCTGGCAGATTAAAATGCTGCTATTGTGTGATGCTATTGTGTGATGTTATAGGATGCTATTATTGGGTGTTGTTACAGGGTGTTGTTACAGGGTGTTGTTACAGGGTGTTGTTACAGGATGTTGTTACAGGATGTTGTTGCAGAGTGTTATTGCAGGATGTTGTTGCAGAGTGTTATTGCAGGATGTTGTTACAGAGTGTTATTGCAGGATGTTGTTACAGAGTGTTATTGCAGGATGTTGTTACAGGGTGATGCTGTAGGGTGCCGTGATAGGGTGCCATGGCGGTTTA
>JGI10211J34971_10002651_pt1 | contig 14497 bp, 34 predicted proteins | sample Etolagsediment_FD_34971 | JGI IMG/M metagenome (IMG submission 34971) | reverse complement strand
ACAGAGTACGTGTTCGCAAGCTGACTGATGAAGCAATAGAAAAGTACGTCGAAAAGAGATTTAGTGAATCTGAAACTCTAAGAGCTTTGAGGGAAGAATACAAAGAGACAAATGATGCTCGAAAATAACGAAAGAGACTTTTGCATCACAATCGTAATTCCTTATCTTATAGAGAAAGGACATAAAATTGTAAATATAAATAGTTCACGGTCTGTAGGCAATGTCAAGAGTTTTGGCTGGATCAGGCCCGATATTGTCAGCATACATGAAGGTATTACATACATTACAGAAGTCAAAGTTGGACGTCAACAGAAGCGAGATGCAAGAGCTCTACAGGCAGTAATAGGTCAATTAATCATCCATCAATTTGTGCAGCAAGAGCAGAAGCATTATGGAGTTGTGTACCAAGCAGTACTTCCTGCTAAACAGGGATTCGAATATTTTCTTAGGCAGGAATTTCAGAAATTCCTTCATGAATTTGAAATAGAAGTGCTCCTTCTGTAGTGATATAAAAGGTTGGATGATCTTTATACCCTAAGTTATTGAAATTACTTAACTTTTAATTAAGCTTAATTATGTTTAANTATNNNAAGNNNNTNGTGTCTTTTTTGCCATAACTGTAACCTATTGATTTTATTAGAATAAAAATGCCTTGTTTACTTGAAAAACTTCATTATTTCCTTGACATTGCTTTTTCAAAATGTTAAAATTTTAGAAAATGGACACAACTAACATCAACTTTTAACTGGAGGATACTACATGAAATACGAAATAAAGATGTGGAACCGGCAAGGGCTACTCACCAGAATTCGATCAACTAACTTTGGTACAGTTTATGGCTTTGCTGAACGGTGGGCAAGATCGAATTTTAGGGTTGAGTTTAACATTTTTGTGGTGAATTTAATTTATGGAGGATAAAATGGGATATCGAATTACAATAAAGCACTGCGACATAGATGTCACGCTTCCTGTAAAGACACTTTGCGAAACCTTTAAAAAGTGCGACATCAAGATCGTTAAAGATCATGGGAAAAAAGCTATAAGGGTCTACACTGAGACGGAAGATGGATGGATCGGTGTATGGGCAGACTTCAATGAAGAGGAAAATTGTCACCTTTATGCTTATGGATCATCTCGAAGTTTCTATTCACGAAATGGTAGATGGTTTCTCAATACGTTGGAGCAGTTAGTAGTAGATTATGGAGGAAATCTGTTACTAATTACAAAAGAACCCGACACAGGAGGAAGCAAGACAACTATCATTTATGAAGGTGATATACTTTATGGTTGTTTCTCTCAGAAGCTCGGAAGTCCATTCGGATTCAGGTCAGTTTGGAAGTCTCAATATGATCCGATAAAGGATGTAGATACACCAGTAAACATAAAAATCTATGATATTATGAAAAACACAACAGAAACTCTTAGAATCGATTCAGCATAGAAAGGAGGATAATATGAATTATTAAGATAAAATTTAGTTTCTTACAATAGCCATCAGCAGTGTCCTGATGGCTAAGGTAAACCTTTAACTGGAGGATAACATGGATCGATCAGCAACAAACCGTCAATTGTGGGCATTATTCTGTATCACGAAAAAAGACCACAGAGATATGAATCTTACAGTTGATCAGGCAAGCGAATTAATTGCTCAAGCGAAGGCAAGCATCAACGCAAAACGTGAAGATGCCATCAATATTTACAATGAAGCTTTGAAGGCGGGTCAGAAAGCACTTGAAGCCTGCACACCTGTCCCAATGATTGTTGGACAGCATGCAAATGTATTCAATGATCACTCACCAGTAACTCAAACTTGGAATGTTCCAGATGGAGTTTGTGGATTCGCCTGGATTACCATCAGACTTAAAGATTCCAAAAGAAGAACATTTATAAATCAACTCAAAAAGGCAGGACTTGCTTCATCGGACATTAACTGCTTCGACCGTAAAGTTAGATTCAAGAAAGATGACTACTATGGTGGTTATACTCTCTGGATTCGGGAAGGTGATCAAAGCATGCAGCGAAAAGAAGCTTTTGCATATGCCTTTGCTAATATCTTGTCAGATCATGGAATCGAAGCTCAGGTGGGATCAAGAATGGATTAAAATAAAAGGAGGATAATATGAATGACAAACTTACAAGGATAATTAAAGTTGTTCTTTTACTGTTAGTCGGGTGGTTTTTAGGATATCTTCACTGTTGGATGGCATTTAATTAGGAGGATAAAATGAAATTTGAATTAACGGAAGCAAGACACTTTTATGATGCTCAAGAAGATAAGAATATAGTTGCAGAGCTACGCATGTTAGGTTTTACCTTTCACAATTATATGAACCTTCTTGCTTGTGATGATAACGAAGTAATAGTAGAAATTGACAGTATAGAGGAAATGAGAAACCTCTCAGAAGAGTTTACCTCATCTTTAATAATCAACTTTTACGTTGCACCTGCTGATGATGTTATTGGCAAGATTTGTATTTACAATGATTATGTAGAATAAAGAAGGGTGGATAAAATGATATTAAGACAAAAGTTAAATGAGAATTTTACAGATGCAGAACATGCGGTAAATTAATTGATAAACTTCTTGAAAGGAAAAAAGATGTTAAATAGAATGTTCAAGAAGGAAGAAGAACTTTTAAAGGAAGCATAACTATGTTTACAAATAAAGAAAAGAAAATAATATCGGACATAGAAAAGTTACAAGATGACATATGGAAGTTGAAAAAGAGGGTCGGAGAATCCGACCGAATGATGATCGGACCATATGATAGTATTAGCATGGAAATAGTCATAAAAGCTATTTTGGCACATCTTAAAGTTGAAGTTGTTAAGTCGTCTGAGTATCCTATAAAATTGAAAGGAATTAAAGAAAATTAACCTTTAAGGAAGGGAAGAAAAATGTTAAATAAACAAATAAAAATCTCATCCTACAATGAGATAGGAAAGTTAGTCGAGCAGGAGGAATGCGATGAAGTTCCATTCAATAAGAACGGAACTATGACTGTCGGATTCTCAAAGATGTTTAATAGAATGCTCAAAAAGGTCGAGAAAGGTGGAGCAATGTTTATTGAGAGAATCTGGAAGAACATATAAATAAGAAGGAGGATAAAATGATAGAAGAATCAAACATAAAGGTAAAAGTGAAAGGCTATGACGACCTCATTCCGGCCAGTCTCCTTTTACTTGGCAATCATCTCTTGAGTAAAACAAATGAAAGGAAAGCAAAGGCATTAAGAGATGAGGTATTTATTGGCATCGATGTTCAGGATGAGACAGTTGTTCTGCTTGAAGCTGATGAAGAAACCATTATTGACAGTATCAGTTTTGGAGGATAAAAATGGCAAAATTTCACAAACAGAACTATGAATTAGTTATGAAGATTTTGGCAAAGCATATGAATACTCTTGATACCAGATATTGGGAAACTGATTTTATAGATGTATTAAGACATGAAATTACTGAAATAGGAAAGTCTTTTGCAAATGAATTTGACAAGGACAATTCACTATTTGATAAAGACAAATTCAAGATAAAATCATTAGGAGGATAATTATGAAAAGTAAATATCAGGAACAGGTATTTAATGACTTAGTAAAAAAGGTACAAAAGGATGCTAAGGAAACTATTAAGAATCTCGCCAGTGAGCGAGATCTAATTGATCTTGCAGCGGAATTCGCTGAGACATTCTCAACAAACCACGTAAGAGGTGAAGGAGCCCGATACTCGAAAATAGTATTCTACTATGTAGGCTCAGTAAACATAATTGTATATCTTGGCAAAGAGGATAAGAGCACAGCAATCAATCCCATGATTGATGCGATGATTAAAGATTCGAGACTTAACTTAATAAAGGTTCCTCCCAAAGAGCTGTTTGGCTCTATAGCTACTTGGTCATTTTTTGTAAAGAAACTTGCAGGGAATATTGATGTTGACGTTTATTATGAACAGTCGGAATCTTGCATGATGGTAGAAACTGGTGAATATTCTAATCCCCGCAAAATTTACAAGCTGGTATGTAGTGATTAAATCTTTTGAGGAGAATGAATAATGATAAAAAGTGAAACTGTAAGAATCAGTTACGAAGGTGAGGATTATGAAGTAGAATGCGATTACTATCCAGCCTCTCGTGGATCACAAGATTCACCGCCTCACGATGCAGATATTAGTATCATAGAAATCTCTGTCGAAGGAGGTGAAATAGTATCAGATGAACTTGCCGATCTCATTTCAGATCGCTGTCAAAGGGACATTATCGAGGCAATAGAAGAATCTATAATATAAGAAGATAAAAAATGGCAAAGAAAGGATTAAGAGAGTATTCAACAGGTAGGATGAAACAGTCAATGCTTGAGCATTTATGTTCAAGTGAACAAAAACTGAAGAATCTCGTTAAGGTCTTGACAGCGTTTAGGATGGCTATCAAAATCTCGGTTAAGGGTAATCCAATGGTAGTTAATATTAAAGGATAGGAAGATAAAATGGAAGTAACTATAAGTAGCAAGGATCGAAGTGCATATACAGTAGCTGATATAGAAGTTAAAGGCTGGGTTTGGGATGATACACCAACAGCTGCTATTACTATAAAACCAAGAGATACTTCTCCAAGTATGACCTTTGATATAAGTACTACGAATTGGATAGCACTATTAAGAGAAATAACCAATGCACTGTCGAATGCAGAAAGCAAAAGGAAGATAAAATGGAATTAGATATGATATGCAATATTGAATACGGAAAGCAAAAGGAGAATAAAATGAAAGCAACATTCAAACTTGACAAAGAAGTTAAGCACTCTCGCAGATACGCTACGGAGGATGAAAAGTTCCCAATCAAAACTATTTATGTCGCACGAGAGTATGCTGACGGAAAGAACATACTTGAACTTGAGATTCAGCCTATAAATGATGTAGACTAATGAATTCAGACCCCTCGATAAGAGTTCATCTGTATAGGCCAACAGATGTATCTCTGCAAAACAGGCTTGGGTTTATCCTCCACAAGTCTGACGCATCGGGGGGTCACCCTCAAAAAGGAGGAAAAGTAGATGAATAAAGTAATTGGTTCAACACTTATATTATCTGCTGTCGGTCTTGTTGCCATTGTTGGATTCTTGATGATGAGTCAAGAAAAGAAGAATAGCGAGCATTTTTTAGAAACTTCTATTCATCACCAACAGCAGATAACCAACATTGAGAAGCGTGTATGGAAAAGTGAAAAGATCATAAAGGCTTATATAATGGTGAAAAAATGAATAAAAATCTCTATAAAGGAATCTTTAATTGGAAGGGTACATCACATATACTATATACTCATGCAAAAAGTAGATCGGTAGCTTTTTACAATTTCATTCAGCAGATGGCTGATAAGGTAGAATATTCGTTTCATCATGTTTATTATCAGTTCGTTAAAGGCGAGTGTCAATATACAATAGAGGAGGATAAAAAATGAGCTACTGGTCACACAATCCAGAGTTATACGATGAAATAACTATAAAGGCTCTACCAGAAAAATGGAGAGATCTTGTCGAGTCAGGTGAAATTGAGCTCGAAGAGGTTCCAGAGGATGTAAGATATAAAGCAACAATAGAAGGTGAAGGAGATTATTGGGGAAGCAAAATTGATGAAGCGATGATGAGAAGAAAGGAGGAGAGATAAAAATGATAAATCCAAAACCATCTAAAGTTCTAACAAAATGGAGAAGGCTTGAACATTTACATCATCATAAGTCTTTAACTTCGGCAGTAAAAAGTAGATTAAAAAGAATAAGAACTGATTTAGAGAGAAAGATTGTTCTTATCAATGTTCTCTTAGAGAAACCTACAAAAGAAGGAAGATAAAAATGAGCATGGAAGATGAACTTACAATAGCAAAGGCTGAAGAGATCATAAAGAGAATGCCTTTAGCTGAACGTCAAGCATTTCGAGAAAAGTTGAATAAAGCTGGAATACCAACTAAGAAAAAGACCAAGATTGAATTTCCCGAAATAGAGATTAGTTTCATGAACAAGGTGAGGATGTGCATTTCAAAGAAGTCTGCACTGAATCATCTTGGGGAGTTTCTACTTAATGATCTTGACAAAATGTCATCATCAACCATAAAAGCTCATGCTGTCGAAGCATTAGCAACTTTGTCGGAGCTTGAGGATAATATATCTGGAAGAAAAGATACATTAATGCGAGCAGCAAACATCGTTATGGAAGTAGATCGGTCACGCCTTATGGGAAAGATAGCTACATTGGCTGTTTTAACATAGATGAACGGAATGAAATCAACAATCAGAACTTTGACACATCGTGTGTCTAACGGATTGAATGAACGAAAGGAGGTAAATGGCTTTGCATTCAATTCTATTCGGCTAATATTAAATGCATTTAACATTAACTTAATTCATTGGAGGTTTTAGATGGAAAAGATACAAAAGGAAGTAAAGTCCAAAGGCGAAGTTGTTGATACAGTTGAGGTTCCTGTATATGAGAGTGTTTCAGAAGCTCTCAAGGCCAAGTCCGAGGCATTTTGCCTTGCTGCAATCAACAAGGTTGTTGAGGCTGGTATCGTCAATCCAGCTCGTACCGCTAAGGTAAGACCTACTTCGGCTACAGCTCAGCTTAATCGTTTAGCTAAGGACAATCCAAAAGTCCAGGCCAGAATTGATGCCATTTTGGCTGAATTCAATGCATAGTAAGTCTATTAGGGTGGCCATCATTTCAACTCGGTGGTCACCCACCCCTTAAACTTTGTATTTTCACCCGGTGAAATTACAAAGCATATATTTTCAACCATACAATAAAATTATAAAGTAAGGTAAGATGATGGCGAACGAGTTTATCCTGCGAAGAATTCCAGAGGATTTGCATGAAGAATGGACTATCTTCTCAAACTTGAGAGGCATGACCATGAGAGCATATATTCTATTTTCTCTAAAAAGTAAGATCGAACAAGACAAGGATCGTTTAGGAAGAGACATTAAGGAGGAAACCAAAAATGGTAATGGATGATGTAAAGACTGCCTCAAAAGAAGAGCTTGCTCAGTGGCTCAATGAGCTACGTGAGCAGAGAAAAAAAGGATATGAACATTCAAAAAGGTCTAAAAAAAGGACATCAGGCCTATATGCAGATGTTGATAATGAACTAGCTCAGAGGGTTCTTGACGAAATGATGAAAGATAATGGAGGATAAAATGCCAACACGTGAATTTTCATATTCAAAAATCTTGAGTTATGCAACCTGCCCATCTAAATACAAAAAACGATATGTCGAAGGAATCTATCCCGTTGCAAAAGCAAAACCTCTTTCGTTCGGTTACTGTACATCTAAAGGTTTTGAGGGATATAGAACTGAAGGAACTTTTGAGGCTGCAAAGAATGGATTCAAAAAGGCGTGGCAGGAAGATGGAAAAGTTCTATCCATTAGATTTGATCCCAATAATGAAAAAGACTTCCGCACTGTCGAGAGAGGAATAGAAATTTTGGAGGATTACATTCGTCAGTATCCCAATGATCCTTCCCAGGCTGTCGAGCCGGAAGTTAAATTTAAAGTAGAAATTGGAAAGATTGGTAATACAGACATTGTGCTTGTGGGTAGAATTGATGGTATTATTTCAATTAACAATGATGTCTGCATCATCGAGGACAAGACTACTTCAAGACTTGGACCATCTTATCTTAGAATTCTTAAGGATTCTTTACAAATTGGATTGTATCTCTATGCAGCCAATGAGTATGGTCTATTTGACATCGGAGGCAAGAAGCGAACACCACGATGTCTCATGAATGCTATTAAAGTTCACTCTAAAGAGTTTAAATATGATAGAGATATTGTTATCAAGTCCGCATCTAAACTTATACAATATAGAGATAATGCTCTTAATTGGATTCGAGCTATTATAGCTGCAGAAGAGACAGATTGCTTTCCGATGAACGATGCAGACAACTTAACCTGTACTAAGTATTCAGGCTGTGAGTATCTACCATTGCGTTACACTATGGGAACTATCCGAGAAAATCTCTTAAAAAATGAGTATGTGGAGAGAAATACGGAGATTGCGTGAAGAAGTGAATAACCAGGAAATTTATCCTACTGAGGAAAGCGAGTAATTTCTGTCGTTAGCAACCAAATTGCTTGTAACTTTGAAGCAAGATGATGCATCAAAATAATGGAGATTAAATGACCCCAAAAGGAGGAAGAAATGAAAAATATAAAAATTACAACCCAAAAAGAATTTGATGCATTACCAAAAAGTTTTGCGGAATATACCAACATTGAAATTGTTGGAAAAATAAAAAGAATAAATAAAATAATCAAAAATGCTTTTATCTCTGTCTATGGTTCAGCTATCATTAAGTATGTCTCTGATTCAGCTATCATTAAGTATGTCTCTGATTCAGCTACCATTGAGTCTGTCTATGGTTCAGCTATCATTAAGTATGTCTATGGTTCAGCTATCATTAAGTCTGTCTCTGGTAATGCCATCATTAGAGTATTAAATGAAACTGTAAAAATCATAAAAGTCAGGCAAGAAGTTATACTTATATATCAAAATTGCAAAGGTAAACCTAATAATGTTTCAGTTAATGTTTCTGTTTTGTATAAAAAGACAGCTAAACACGATATTAATTCATTCCTTGATTTTTACGATTTAAACCTCACTAAAGCTGGCTATATCATTCTGTATAAATCTGTTAAGCCTCAAAATAATTGTGATTTCCATACAGGAAAAATCAAATACGAGGGCACAGTTGAATGTCCTGATTGGAATCCTGATATTAATATTCAATGTGGTCATGGTTTGCATCTATCAGCTATCCCGGAACATGCTTTAAGATATAATCCAACTGGTGAAATCATAAAATGCAAAGTCAATATCAAGGATATAGTTGTGTATCCTTATGATATTTCAAAGGTGAGATGTAAAAAAGTAATAGCGCCAAGAATTAAAGCACAAATTGAGGAAGGAAGAGGCTTATTATGAATGACGTATGTCCAGATTGTGGACGGCAAAAAGCACATAACGTAGAGGACGTATCAAAAGGTTATTGCCCAAAATGGTGGGCGATTAGAGATGCGGAGGCAGAAGAGGATTGCAAGCGTTTCGCCTCCCAACAAGCAAATGAACCAGACCAGGCTAATCACGGGCCGAAATTAACACCAGGGGATTATTCAGGAGGCTGTTTACCTCCTGGCTCCCAAAAATTTTAATCGCCTGGCAGATTATCTAAACGTTAAATGAAAAGAAAGATACAATGAAATTAGGTACTCAAATCAGGTTTAAAGACGGTCGAGTTGGTACTATGATTTACAATAGTCTCATTGGTGAGGGCATTGTATGAACAAAAGAAGTTTTGATAAATTAGCAGGTAGGTGCGATTTTCGGAAACCAGCACCTTATTATATTATAGAAAATGGTGTAAAAAATGATGGGCCACCACATTGTATCACCGGAAAATTGTGTTCTTTCCAGAATTGTCCGTTGGCTATGTGGTTTGAAATGCTTTTCGGGTACGAACCTAACCATCACATTGAGCAGAGCGTATGATACCACGCTTGCTCATGTAAGGTGTTATATTTTTAGGAAGGTAAAATAATGAAAGAAGAAATAGATAAATTATGTGATGTTCTTTGGTGGTTGAAGGGCTTCAGGGCTGGGGCTAACAATGACTGGAAAAATTGTCCATTTGATGAAACCTATCTTTTAGCATTAAATAAGGCAATTCCTAATGAAAAAGAATTGTCATTTGGGGCACCATAACAAAGCAATGCAGCAGACAGGCTAACGCCTGCGGCTGATCGCAACGTTAGGAGGATTCCATGACAACAATCACAGAAGATCCTTCTAACAAGGCATTAACCATTTAGATATGAAAGGAGTTTTTTATGCCAAAACAAGGAATATTACACGACTATGATATCCATGCCAATTATGAAGATTCGGCGCATGGTCAATTTTGTGTTATATGCGGGACATCCGATATGTCGTTTCAATGGTCTGATTATTCAGGAGAAGCCATGTGTACGAAATGCGGATGCCCATATCAGCTCAAATGGGGGTCCAATAAACAGGAAGAAGAAAACAACTATCCATATCTCAACATGAAAAAAGGCTTTATTCCTATTGCAAAAGAATATTGGAAGGAAAAGCATTCTTTTGTCTGCTATGGAATAATGATGGGGACACGTTCAGGTATGAAGGATTTAGTCGAATGGTTAAAGGAAAATCATCCAGAAGAACTAAAAGAAGGTTAACAAGCAAGTCGAACGGAACAGCATAGAGGAGGAATGTAATGAATTTTTTATTAATAGGTCAACCTGGAACAGGAAAGACTGTCAGTGCGTGTACAAGTAGGCATCCGACTTTGGTCATAGACGTTGACGGTAAAGCTAATGAAATGTATATCCTTAAAGAAAAGATAAAAAGTGGAGATGTTACTATCTTACCAATTAAGGATAAACTTGTTGAGGACACTTTCTCTGATAGAGCACTTCATCCTGATAGACCTCCAAAAGTCCAGCCTACAGGATATGTTACCACAGTTGATATTTTGAGTAACATCCTTGAAAAAGCATTAGAGTATGACAAATATAATACTATTGTACTTGATTCACTTACAAGGCTCTCAGAGCACTTAACTAGATTACTAATCTATCATCGAGGTCAAGGTCTTTTTGGAAAGAAGATAGCAGACGATATGTCATGGCCAAGTTGGGGCAGCTACAAAGCAAATTTAGAAGAGTTATTTCATGGAATATGTAATTACCTTGATGACAAAGATTTTATATGTACTGTCCATGAAAAAATGGTGACAGAGACTACTATGTCTATGGTAGGTACTCAAGTTGTAGAGAGTGAGATCGTAAAAGGATTTAAGCCTCTTATAGATGGACAGATGCGTGACAAATTAGCTGGATACTTTAATGAAGTTTATTATATGGATGTTGTGATGTCGAAAGGAAAGAATCCGACTTATAGATTCAGAACAAGAGGTACAAAGTATGATGCAAGAACTTCATTACCTTTAGATGAATATGAGACTGCATCGATTGAACATGTCTTAAAGAAGGCTGGAATTCTTTAGTAATCCTTACTGTGTATACAAAAGATAGAATGACATAGCCCCCTTTTAGAAAAAACCCAAAAAATTTAAGTCCCTAAAAGGCCGTTTTTAGGCCGCAAACCCGCACCCACAGCGGCTTTCAAACAAGAATTAATAGTAAACTATGTAAAACCCTTTTAAAGCCAGTGTAGGGCATTTTAAGCCCTCTTTGAAAAGACAAATATATGATAGGTATAAAAGATGAAAGGAGGTGAAATTGATTGGCCTTAGATAAGGCAACAGGCTAGAGCTAAAATCTTAACTTATAAAGGAGTTAAATGATGACAAGAATTAATGTGAAGTTAGACGACATACCAGATACCGCATTCGAGCTCTTTCCCGATGCAACGTATCTCGTAACAATTCAATCATCTTCAAAGTTGAAGAAGTCCGAGGAAGGTGCTTACATCATGGTCATTGCCAAGTGTGATGAAGGTGACATGGAAGGCAAGCTCATCGGATGGAATTGCTCACTTTTACCTCAGGCATTGTGGAATCTGAAAAACATGCTCTTAGCCATGGGTATGGAATGGGATGAGGATGGATTTGAACTTGAGGACATCTTTGATGAGCAAATCATGATCGACGTCTCCTCAAGGGAGTATCCAGAGAAAAGTGGTGAATATCGGAATCAAGTTGATTCATACCACTCAGCGTAGTCGGGTATGTATTGTAATGGTGGACAAAAGAGTTATAGTCCAAGCATGTCGAATCACATTTCAAGGGCTGGTCGAACCAGATGCATATGCTGTAGTTCGTCTACTATAGCTCATGGGCCTTGTCCATTATTCCATCTTTATGCTGGCAGTGGCGGAATTACTCTGGTAAACGCACCATTATGGGTACTTTAATGATACTGGGGAAAGCCGAAAAATCTTGCTTATGCGGTATGCCGATGTCAGGCTCCAACAAGGAGATAGACTGTATTGTGAACCAGGCTTAAAGTTGCAGGTTCAAATCCTGCCTGCCAGCACCATTTATTTGCCGACGAATTTATGCAATAGGAGAACTATCGTATCTCCGATAATAGTTCGTCGGCAATTTATTTAAACTAGAAAGAGGTTAATTTATGAATATCCAAGAAGTACCAATTGAAAGTATAGTAGTTGGAGACCGTGCTAGAGAGGAACTTGGTGATCTCGAACAGCTTCAAAAAAGTATAAAACGCTTAGGGGTAATAAATCCTATTTGCATTATGGAAGGGACATACAAATTAGTTGCTGGATTCCGTCGCTATACATGTTGTAAAACTCTTAGTTTCAAGACAATACCAGCACGATTCTATGAAGAGCTGTCCGAAGTTGAAAAAGAGATCTTAGAACTTGAAGAAAATCTCCATAAGGAGCTGACGTGGTATGAACAGTCTAAACTAAGAGGTAGAATTCATACCCATCTTCAAGAAGAACATGGTAAAGCTGTTAAAGGACACAAAGGTGGATGGGGAACGCAAGAGACCGCAGACTATCTTGGAGTCTCTGTCGGGACTATATCTCAAGACATCTCTCTCGTCGAAACAGCTAAAATTGCACCTAAGATCACAGAATTTACATCCAAAAAGCAAGCTCTTAAAAGTTTGAATAAAATGCGTGAAATGGCTATCCTTACTGAGATGGCAAGAAGAGATACTGAGGAAGGTTTGGATCAAACCAAAAGTGGGCCTTATACACTCTATAATGGTGATGCCGTTAAGTTTATTAAGGATAATATTGAAGATGAGACTATCGACCTTATAATCTTTGATCCTCCTTGGGGTATAGACGTTGATAAGAAGGGTTCATCACGTGGCCTAAGAGGAGAAAAGGTATTTTATGATGATTCTGAACTTACTTCTAAAGACCTTATCAGTCAGATTATGCCTGAGTTGCACCGAGTTCTAAAGGCGAATGCTCATATGTATATGTTCATTGGGATACAATATCTTAGCTATTACATAAACTATCTGATGAATCTGAGACAAGTTATTAATGATGACGGAACTACGGATTTTAAGACTTTAGATCCGAATCGCAAGTGGAGATTCGACGTTAGAACTATACCTCTAATATGGATCAAAGAGGGAGGTGGATATACTGACTTTGAATATAAGTTCATGCCTAAGTATGAGCCTATTCTATTCTGTTCCAAAGGAACACGTAGACTAAATTATCCCACTGATGATGTTTTTAACAAACGTAGACCTCTTACTACAGAACGTATCCATCCACAACAAAAATCCCTTGAATTAATCAAAGATTTTATTAAACTTTCAAGTCATGAAAATGAGATTGTGTTCGACCCAATGGCAGGCTCAGGTGTAACTGTCGTTGCTGCAACTATCACTGGCAGAAGGTCGATAGCTATTGAGAAGAGCAAAGAAGCGTTCCTCAAAATGAGTAATTGGATTAAAGGATTTGATATAGAAAAGGAGAAAGAGGACAACGAAACATAATGTTGACAATACTTACTTGGTCACTAACAATAGCTGCTATAATTGGAGTCATCCTAAATATTAAAAAAATGAGATCCTGTTTTTACATCTGGGCGGTAACTAATTTTAGTTGGGCAGTTGTGGATTTCTATAAAGAGATATATGCACAATCAGCTTTATTCGGAATATATTTTTTATTAGCTTTATATGGAATTTTTGAATGGAGAAAAAGAAAGGAGTAAACTATGATCAAAAAATGTTTCATCGATGTTGAGACATCTGGTCTCGATCCAGAACTCAATGCCATCCTCGAAATTGGAGGCATCATTGAATACTCTGGAGTATATAAGGAGTTCTCACTCAAGTGTCGACCTTTTGAGAAGGATGAAATTACGGTTGCAGCTTTGGAAGTTAATAGACTCACGATGGACAATATTGTGAATTTCCCAGATCCAAAAGATACCTACCTCAAATTTACTGAGCTTCTTGCTCAGCATGTTGATAGATACAACAACCGAGATAAGTTCTTCTTCATTGGGTACAATGCTAACTTCGATAACCAGTTCTTGCGAAGTTTCTTCAAGAAGAATGAATCTAATTACTTCGGTTCTTGGTTCTTTTATCCATATATAGATGTAATGACTTTAGCTGCATATTACTTAATGAAAGAGCGTCATAAGATGAAGAGTTTTCATCTCGTAACAGTCGCACCTTACTTCGGAATTGATGTAGACCTTGAGAAAGCTCATGGAGCATTATATGATGTGAAGTTGACACGAGATGTCTATAATGCTATTGAAGGAGGTAAAATAATAGAAGAGGATTTAATTTAATGACATCAAATATACGTGTTCCACCAGTTGGTCCAACTGACGCAGAGATCATTTTAGTCGGAGAAGCACCAGCGAATGAAGAGATCAATTACAAGCCACCTACGCCCTTTGTCGGGAGTGCTGGAGAACACTTAAACCGCTTTCTCTTAATGGCAGGTCTTTTTAGAGGCG
>JGI10211J34971_10002649_pt1 | contig 14498 bp, 2 predicted proteins | sample Etolagsediment_FD_34971 | JGI IMG/M metagenome (IMG submission 34971) | reverse complement strand
CCCCGCCGATCGGGGTTCCCTTCCTGGGTCCGCCGTCAGGGTTGCAGGGGAAGACGTGCAGCCCGTGGGCTGCGTAGTGCAGGGCAAACTCCAGCGGGGTTTGCTGCTCGGTCTCTGTCGTCACGGGTCAAGCTCCAGAAGCGAGCGACCGGGACGGACAAGCAGGGAATGCCGCAGCCTTGACCACGAAGGGCCAGTGCTCCAACATCTATCACCTCCCGACGTCCGCCCGGACGCTCTGGGTTAGAGACCCGGTTCCCTGCTTCGTGCCTGTTGCGAGGGGGCCGGGTCTTTGCGTGTCAGGGCAGACTAATGCCCGACCCCATTCGGTCAAGGTCGCATACGATCGGACCGAGAAATACGCGCGGGCCCGTATGTGCATTTCTTTCAAGATGCACGCGACGCGGAGAACGGAAACCACATATCCGGTGACCTGTCAGGATCGCTCCTAATCGCTCCGGCTCTATCCCCTTGCTCTGGTCGAGCGACCCCGCGGGCGTGCATCCTGGGGCATCCTGGAGCCCTTCAGGGGGTGCAGAGCGCGGGACGGGACCTTCCACGCGCGTGCGGGACCTGTGGAGTTTGTTACGCGTATAAAAAGAGAATCCGGGGCCACCCTCCTAGGCGAGTTTGCCACGCGTAAGAAAAAGGGCCCGCGGGTCGAATATTCCGCGCCCCATGAAAAGGGCACCCCGCGGCGAGTTTGTCACGCCTCACGAAAGGGGCGACCCCCACCAGGAACGGAACGAGACCGCCCGATCTGGTCCGCCCGCTCGCCGATTGCACCGACCCGAATCGGTCAGCCAGACCCCGGGGTCCGCAGCGTAGATCCGGGGTCGGAGCCTGATTCCTGGAGCGGGATTGCAGGACTTAGGACCGCCCGCCCTGCTCGGCCCTGCTCTCAGCAGGAGTCCCGGTCAGCTCGCGGACTGAAGCTCGGAGACGATCCGGGACACGCTCGCCGGGGTCCAATTGCTGCGACCCTTCGCGGTCAGGACGCCCGCAGCCTCCAGGGCCGCTGCGATCTTGCGGAGGGACTGCCCTTCGTGGGCTGCGAGGATCGGTGCAGCTTCCTCCAGAATGTCAGCGCGGATCGCTGCTGCCTTGCTCGCCGCCCGCTGCGAACCCTTGGCCCGAGCTGCTGCGAGTTCACGCGAACGACCGCGACGCGAACCCGGACGAGCGAAGCCCAGCAGGACGCCGCGCCGCTGTGCAGCTTGCAGAGCCTGCGATGTCCGCTCGGAGATTAGCCGACGCTCTTCCTGTGCGATCGTGGCCCGAAGGTGCAGTTCCAGCGTGGACGCGTTCGGCGAGTCAGCGCAGCGGATCTGGGCCCCGCTCTTCAGGGTCTCGGCGACCTTCGCGACGTCGCGAGAGAGTCGGTCCAGCTTGGCGACCCCGACGACGCCGCGGGCGCGTGCTGCGAGCTTCAGCGCCTCGGCGAGTCCCGGACGGTCGTCGTCTGCACCGGAGCCCTGTTCGACGATGACGCGGACCACCTCGCCCCCGATCAGCTCGGCGAGTTGGCGTACCTGCTGTTCCTGCGCCTCCAGGCCGAGACCGCTGCGCTGCTGTTCCTTCGTGGAGACCCGCAGATAGGCGACGACCGGGACGGGCTTCGTGCTGCTCTTCATGCCCCGAACTGTATGCACCCATGAACGACCGGTCAAGGGTGTATACAAGCCCAGGAAGAGACCCGGACGGGTTCCCCAGGTCAGCGAGACCGCCCCACCTTCAGGGTGCAGGGCCACGACCCGCGGGCGTGCGTAGCACTTGGCCTTCATCGCTTGGACCTCCGGCGAGTTCCTCCGGGCTTCCGGGGTCGGCCCTGGTCTTCAGGGTCCACCAGCTCCGGTTCCGGTCGGGGGATCTGGACCGCCTGTTCTTCGCTTGGACGTCCCGACGTCCCTACGGCGTCCCTACGACGTCCCTCGGTTGTGGGACGTTCTGGCTCGGGCGGGTCCGCCTCAGCGGACGACGTCCCGACGTCCCGGGGGGTATGGGGGGTGTCTCCCCCCCCCGTTTTCGGGACGTTCACGCGGTCTCCAGCGGGGTCGGGAACCTTCCCGGCGTCCCCTGGACGTCCCGACGTCCCGCCCTTGGGGACGTCATCCGGGACGCTCAGGACGCCGTGGACGTCCCCCGGTTCGGGAAGGTGGAAGCTCGGGGCCTTGATCGTCCCGGAGTCCACGACCAGGCCGCGGGCGATGGCGTTCCGGATGGCATCCCGCCCGCTGGTCACCTTCATCCCGGCGGCCGCCGCGACCGCATCCCTGGATCCGATGCGGATCGTCCTTCCATCGGGTCCCGGCTTGCTCAGGGCAGCCACGATGCGGGCGATGTTGGCCTCCAGCTTGGCGGTGATCTCCTGGCTCTTTCGCTCCTCCCTGGTCAGCCTCTCGCCGATCGGTCGGTCTTCCTGGACCAGAATGCACGTCGTCTCGCTCTCCCCGAACTCGCCGGTCCGGTCGGTGTGGACCAGGGTCCGAGAGAACCTCGCCAGGAACCCGCCGCTCCCGTCCTTCTGCTTCAGGGCGAGCAGCTCGAACGCCGTCGGGTCGTCCGTCGCTGTGATCCCTAGGACCGCGTCAGCGTTGCGTGTCAGGGTTGACGATCCGCGGGCGTCGTCCAGGTTCACCGATCGGGTGCCCCGCTCTCTGTTCGTCGGCTGCTGCTTCCTGGTGTGGTGGACGATCAGGACCGTGCAGCCGTAGTCGCGCCGAAGGTCGGAGAGCACACGCATGATGGCCCTAGTCGCCGTCGCGTCGTTCTCGTCCGCCGTCATCGCCTGCGAGAGCGTGTCCACGATGACGAGACCAGGTGCGTGTCCCTTCAGTCGCTTCGCATCTTCGATGACCTCACGGATGGCGGCTGCTGCTGCGTGCGGGTCGCTGCCCAGCTCCGGGACCTCGTCACCGAACAGGACGTAGCGGTCTTCCGCGTCCGCGGGGTCCACGTTGTGCTGCTGCTTCCATCCACGCACGCGGGACGTGAGACCGCCGACCCCTTCGCCGGGCAGATAGAGCGTGCTGCACGGCCTGGCGACGTGGCCCATGAACTCCATGCCGTACTTCAGTCGAAGGGCCAGGTCCAACGCGACGAACGTCTTGCCCGCCATCGTGTCGCCGACCAGCAGGGCGATGGACGCATGGGGCAGAACCTTCAGGACGTGCCAGACCGGAACCGGCATGTCCTCGATCTCGTCATCGTCGCGAAGGACGATCCGCCGCCGTTGTGCTGCGTAGGGGGGCACCCCCCCCAACGAAAGAGCTGGACCCCCCAATACCCCCCCGACGTCCGGGGTCGTGTTCTGGAGATTCGGACCTAGCGTGACCTGGTGCCCCGTCGCGAGCGGGCGCCAGCCGTGCTGCTTCGCGTGATGGAAGAGCGTTCCCTTCCGCACCTCGCCGGCCGATGCGTCCGCGTAGACCTTCCTCGCTTCGCCGGGCTTGTATTGCCCCTCCACGCCCGAGCGACTGGACCAGTCCTCCACTAGGGCAGCACCTTCCGCGGACCCGTGCAGCGCATCGTGGACCGCGTAGATGCACTCCAGCCACGTCGTGCGATCGCAGCTCGGCGAGATGGACGAGAGCGCATCCTCTACTTCGACGAACAAGGTCGGGGCGTCCTGGTAGAGCTCTAGGTTCCGCACCTTCGCGGGCTTGTCCTTCCGTCGAAGGGCGGGGTCCGTTGCAGCGCGGGCGAGAACCTCGGCGCGGACCTTCCCGTCCAGCTCGCCGACCTGGTCGAACGGGAACCCCAGGTTCCGCCATGCTCGCGAGCCTTGTCCGTTCGGGATGACCAGGTAGCCCCCGTCGCCGCGAACGTCCACGCCATCCTCACCGCTCACCGATCGGAACGCCGCGGGGTCGTCGGTCCTGAAGACCAGGTGCATCCCGCTGCTGGGCGTGTCGGCGACTAGGTCGGTGCCTGGTGCATCGTCGCCGAGTAGGTCGGCCCACTTCGCGACCCCGTCCTTCCCGTTCTTCCGGTCCAGGTCCACCGCAACGAACCCGTCCGCGGCGAGTCGCCAGCCGATCGCTGCGTCGGGGTAGCGGGTCCACCAGTCGCGGATCTGCTCCGCGTCGGTCGTCGCTGCGTAGAACCCTCCGCGTCCTTCTGCGTCCTTCACCCCGCCGATCGGGGTTCCCTTCCTGGGTCCGCCGTCAGGGTTGCAGGGGAAGACGTGCAGCCCGTGGGCTGCGTAGTGCAGGGCAAACTCCAGCGGGGTTTGCTGCTCGGTCTCTGTCGTCACGGGTCAAGCTCCAGAAGCGAGCGACCGGGACGGACAAGCAGGGAATGCCGCAGCCTTGACCACGAAGGGCCAGTGCTCCAACATCTATCACCTCCCGACGTCCGCCCGGACGCTCTGGGTTAGAGACCCGGTTCCCTGCTTCGTGCCTGTTGCGAGGGGGCCGGGTCTTTGCGTGTCAGGGCAGACTAATGCCCGACCCCATTCGGTCAAGGTCGCATACGATCGGACCGAGAAATACGCGCGGGCCCGTATGTGCATTTCTTTCAAGATGCACGCGACGCGGAGAACGGAAACCACATATCCGGTGACCTGTCAGGATCGCTCCTAATCGCTCCGGCTCTATCCCCTTGCTCTGGTCGAGCGACCCCGCGGGCGTGCATCCTGGGGCATCCTGGAGCCCTTCAGGGGGTGCAGAGCGCGGGACGGGACCTTCCACGCGCGTGCGGGACCTGTGGAGTTTGTTACGCGTATAAAAAGAGAATCCGGGGCCACCCTCCTAGGCGAGTTTGCCACGCGTAAGAAAAAGGGCCCGCGGGTCGAATATTCCGCGCCCCATGAAAAGGGCACCCCGCGGCGAGTTTGTCACGCCTCACGAAAGGGGCGACCCCCACCAGGAACGGAACGAGACCGCCCGATCTGGTCCGCCCGCTCGCCGATTGCACCGACCCGAATCGGTCAGCCAGACCCCGGGGTCCGCAGCGTAGATCCGGGGTCGGAGCCTGATTCCTGGAGCGGGATTGCAGGACTTAGGACCGCCCGCCCTGCTCGGCCCTGCTCTCAGCAGGAGTCCCGGTCAGCTCGCGGACTGAAGCTCGGAGACGATCCGGGACACGCTCGCCGGGGTCCAATTGCTGCGACCCTTCGCGGTCAGGACGCCCGCAGCCTCCAGGGCCGCTGCGATCTTGCGGAGGGACTGCCCTTCGTGGGCTGCGAGGATCGGTGCAGCTTCCTCCAGAATGTCAGCGCGGATCGCTGCTGCCTTGCTCGCCGCCCGCTGCGAACCCTTGGCCCGAGCTGCTGCGAGTTCACGCGAACGACCGCGACGCGAACCCGGACGAGCGAAGCCCAGCAGGACGCCGCGCCGCTGTGCAGCTTGCAGAGCCTGCGATGTCCGCTCGGAGATTAGCCGACGCTCTTCCTGTGCGATCGTGGCCCGAAGGTGCAGTTCCAGCGTGGACGCGTTCGGCGAGTCAGCGCAGCGGATCTGGGCCCCGCTCTTCAGGGTCTCGGCGACCTTCGCGACGTCGCGAGAGAGTCGGTCCAGCTTGGCGACCCCGACGACGCCGCGGGCGCGTGCTGCGAGCTTCAGCGCCTCGGCGAGTCCCGGACGGTCGTCGTCTGCACCGGAGCCCTGTTCGACGATGACGCGGACCACCTCGCCCCCGATCAGCTCGGCGAGTTGGCGTACCTGCTGTTCCTGCGCCTCCAGGCCGAGACCGCTGCGCTGCTGTTCCTTCGTGGAGACCCGCAGATAGGCGACGACCGGGACGGGCTTCGTGCTGCTCTTCATGCCCCGAACTGTATGCACCCATGAACGACCGGTCAAGGGTGTATACAAGCCCAGGAAGAGACCCGGACGGGTTCCCCAGGTCAGCGAGACCGCCCCACCTTCAGGGTGCAGGGCCACGACCCGCGGGCGTGCGTAGCACTTGGCCTTCATCGCTTGGACCTCCGGCGAGTTCCTCCGGGCTTCCGGGGTCGGCCCTGGTCTTCAGGGTCCACCAGCTCCGGTTCCGGTCGGGGGATCTGGACCGCCTGTTCTTCGCTTGGACGTCCCGACGTCCCTACGGCGTCCCTACGACGTCCCTCGGTTGTGGGACGTTCTGGCTCGGGCGGGTCCGCCTCAGCGGACGACGTCCCGACGTCCCGGGGGGTATGGGGGGTGTCTCCCCCCCCCGTTTTCGGGACGTTCACGCGGTCTCCAGCGGGGTCGGGAACCTTCCCGGCGTCCCCTGGACGTCCCGACGTCCCGCCCTTGGGGACGTCATCCGGGACGCTCAGGACGCCGTGGACGTCCCCCGGTTCGGGAAGGTGGAAGCTCGGGGCCTTGATCGTCCCGGAGTCCACGACCAGGCCGCGGGCGATGGCGTTCCGGATGGCATCCCGCCCGCTGGTCACCTTCATCCCGGCGGCCGCCGCGACCGCATCCCTGGATCCGATGCGGATCGTCCTTCCATCGGGTCCCGGCTTGCTCAGGGCAGCCACGATGCGGGCGATGTTGGCCTCCAGCTTGGCGGTGATCTCCTGGCTCTTTCGCTCCTCCCTGGTCAGCCTCTCGCCGATCGGTCGGTCTTCCTGGACCAGAATGCACGTCGTCTCGCTCTCCCCGAACTCGCCGGTCCGGTCGGTGTGGACCAGGGTCCGAGAGAACCTCGCCAGGAACCCGCCGCTCCCGTCCTTCTGCTTCAGGGCGAGCAGCTCGAACGCCGTCGGGTCGTCCGTCGCTGTGATCCCTAGGACCGCGTCAGCGTTGCGTGTCAGGGTTGACGATCCGCGGGCGTCGTCCAGGTTCACCGATCGGGTGCCCCGCTCTCTGTTCGTCGGCTGCTGCTTCCTGGTGTGGTGGACGATCAGGACCGTGCAGCCGTAGTCGCGCCGAAGGTCGGAGAGCACACGCATGATGGCCCTAGTCGCCGTCGCGTCGTTCTCGTCCGCCGTCATCGCCTGCGAGAGCGTGTCCACGATGACGAGACCAGGTGCGTGTCCCTTCAGTCGCTTCGCATCTTCGATGACCTCACGGATGGCGGCTGCTGCTGCGTGCGGGTCGCTGCCCAGCTCCGGGACCTCGTCACCGAACAGGACGTAGCGGTCTTCCGCGTCCGCGGGGTCCACGTTGTGCTGCTGCTTCCATCCACGCACGCGGGACGTGAGACCGCCGACCCCTTCGCCGGGCAGATAGAGCGTGCTGCACGGCCTGGCGACGTGGCCCATGAACTCCATGCCGTACTTCAGTCGAAGGGCCAGGTCCAACGCGACGAACGTCTTGCCCGCCATCGTGTCGCCGACCAGCAGGGCGATGGACGCATGGGGCAGAACCTTCAGGACGTGCCAGACCGGAACCGGCATGTCCTCGATCTCGTCATCGTCGCGAAGGACGATCCGCCGCCGTTGTGCTGCGTAGGGGGGCACCCCCCCCAACGAAAGAGCTGGACCCCCCAATNCCCCCCCGACGTCCGGGGTCGTGTTCTGGAGATTCGGACCTAGCGTGACCTGGTGCCCCGTCGCGAGCGGGCGCCAGCCGTGCTGCTTCGCGTGATGGAAGAGCGTTCCCTTCCGCACCTCGCCGGCCGATGCGTCCGCGTAGACCTTCCTCGCTTCGCCGGGCTTGTATTGCCCCTCCACGCCCGAGCGACTGGACCAGTCCTCCACTAGGGCAGCACCTTCCGCGGACCCGTGCAGCGCATCGTGGACCGCGTAGATGCACTCCAGCCACGTCGTGCGATCGCAGCTCGGCGAGATGGACGAGAGCGCATCCTCTACTTCGACGAACAAGGTCGGGGCGTCCTGGTAGAGCTCTAGGTTCCGCACCTTCGCGGGCTTGTCCTTCCGTCGAAGGGCGGGGTCCGTTGCAGCGCGGGCGAGAACCTCGGCGCGGACCTTCCCGTCCAGCTCGCCGACCTGGTCGAACGGGAACCCCAGGTTCCGCCATGCTCGCGAGCCTTGTCCGTTCGGGATGACCAGGTAGCCCCCGTCGCCGCGAACGTCCACGCCATCCTCACCGCTCACCGATCGGAACGCCGCGGGGTCGTCGGTCCTGAAGACCAGGTGCATCCCGCTGCTGGGCGTGTCGGCGACTAGGTCGGTGCCTGGTGCATCGTCGCCGAGTAGGTCGGCCCACTTCGCGACCCCGTCCTTCCCGTTCTTCCGGTCCAGGTCCACCGCAACGAACCCGTCCGCGGCGAGTCGCCAGCCGATCGCTGCGTCGGGGTAGCGGGTCCACCAGTCGCGGATCTGCTCCGCGTCGGTCGTCGCTGCGTAGAACCCTCCGCGTCCTTCTGCGTCCTTCACCCCGCCGATCGGGGTTCCCTTCCTGGGTCCGCCGTCAGGGTTGCAGGGGAAGACGTGCAGCCCGTGGGCTGCGTAGTGCAGGGCAAACTCCAGCGGGGTTTGCTGCTCGGTCTCTGTCGTCACGGGTCAAGCTCCAGAAGCGAGCGACCGGGACGGACAAGCAGGGAATGCCGCAGCCTTGACCACGAAGGGCCAGTGCTCCAACATCTATCACCTCCCGACGTCCGCCCGGACGCTCTGGGTTAGAGACCCGGTTCCCTGCTTCGTGCCTGTTGCGAGGGGGCCGGGTCTTTGCGTGTCAGGGCAGACTAATGCCCGACCCCATTCGGTCAAGGTCGCATACGATCGGACCGAGAAATACGCGCGGGCCCGTATGTGCATTTCTTTCAAGATGCACGCGACGCGGAGAACGGAAACCACATATCCGGTGACCTGTCAGGATCGCTCCTAATCGCTCCGGCTCTATCCCCTTGCTCTGGTCGAGCGACCCCGCGGGCGTGCATCCTGGGGCATCCTGGAGCCCTTCAGGGGGTGCAGAGCGCGGGACGGGACCTTCCACGCGCGTGCGGGACCTGTGGAGTTTGTTACGCGTATAAAAAGAGAATCCGGGGCCACCCTCCTAGGCGAGTTTGCCACGCGTAAGAAAAAGGGCCCGCGGGTCGAATATTCCGCGCCCCATGAAAAGGGCACCCCGCGGCGAGTTTGTCACGCCTCACGAAAGGGGCGACCCCCACCAGGAACGGAACGAGACCGCCCGATCTGGTCCGCCCGCTCGCCGATTGCACCGACCCGAATCGGTCAGCCAGACCCCGGGGTCCGCAGCGTAGATCCGGGGTCGGAGCCTGATTCCTGGAGCGGGATTGCAGGACTTAGGACCGCCCGCCCTGCTCGGCCCTGCTCTCAGCAGGAGTCCCGGTCAGCTCGCGGACTGAAGCTCGGAGACGATCCGGGACACGCTCGCCGGGGTCCAATTGCTGCGACCCTTCGCGGTCAGGACGCCCGCAGCCTCCAGGGCCGCTGCGATCTTGCGGAGGGACTGCCCTTCGTGGGCTGCGAGGATCGGTGCAGCTTCCTCCAGAATGTCAGCGCGGATCGCTGCTGCCTTGCTCGCCGCCCGCTGCGAACCCTTGGCCCGAGCTGCTGCGAGTTCACGCGAACGACCGCGACGCGAACCCGGACGAGCGAAGCCCAGCAGGACGCCGCGCCGCTGTGCAGCTTGCAGAGCCTGCGATGTCCGCTCGGAGATTAGCCGACGCTCTTCCTGTGCGATCGTGGCCCGAAGGTGCAGTTCCAGCGTGGACGCGTTCGGCGAGTCAGCGCAGCGGATCTGGGCCCCGCTCTTCAGGGTCTCGGCGACCTTCGCGACGTCGCGAGAGAGTCGGTCCAGCTTGGCGACCCCGACGACGCCGCGGGCGCGTGCTGCGAGCTTCAGCGCCTCGGCGAGTCCCGGACGGTCGTCGTCTGCACCGGAGCCCTGTTCGACGATGACGCGGACCACCTCGCCCCCGATCAGCTCGGCGAGTTGGCGTACCTGCTGTTCCTGCGCCTCCAGGCCGAGACCGCTGCGCTGCTGTTCCTTCGTGGAGACCCGCAGATAGGCGACGACCGGGACGGGCTTCGTGCTGCTCTTCATGCCCCGAACTGTATGCACCCATGAACGACCGGTCAAGGGTGTATACAAGCCCAGGAAGAGACCCGGACGGGTTCCCCAGGTCAGCGAGACCGCCCCACCTTCAGGGTGCAGGGCCACGACCCGCGGGCGTGCGTAGCACTTGGCCTTCATCGCTTGGACCTCCGGCGAGTTCCTCCGGGCTTCCGGGGTCGGCCCTGGTCTTCAGGGTCCACCAGCTCCGGTTCCGGTCGGGGGATCTGGACCGCCTGTTCTTCGCTTGGACGTCCCGACGTCCCTACGGCGTCCCTACGACGTCCCTCGGTTGTGGGACGTTCTGGCTCGGGCGGGTCCGCCTCAGCGGACGACGTCCCGACGTCCCGGGGGGTATGGGGGGTGTCTCCCCCCCCCGTTTTCGGGACGTTCACGCGGTCTCCAGCGGGGTCGGGAACCTTCCCGGCGTCCCCTGGACGTCCCGACGTCCCGCCCTTGGGGACGTCATCCGGGACGCTCAGGACGCCGTGGACGTCCCCCGGTTCGGGAAGGTGGAAGCTCGGGGCCTTGATCGTCCCGGAGTCCACGACCAGGCCGCGGGCGATGGCGTTCCGGATGGCATCCCGCCCGCTGGTCACCTTCATCCCGGCGGCCGCCGCGACCGCATCCCTGGATCCGATGCGGATCGTCCTTCCATCGGGTCCCGGCTTGCTCAGGGCAGCCACGATGCGGGCGATGTTGGCCTCCAGCTTGGCGGTGATCTCCTGGCTCTTTCGCTCCTCCCTGGTCAGCCTCTCGCCGATCGGTCGGTCTTCCTGGACCAGAATGCACGTCGTCTCGCTCTCCCCGAACTCGCCGGTCCGGTCGGTGTGGACCAGGGTCCGAGAGAACCTCGCCAGGAACCCGCCGCTCCCGTCCTTCTGCTTCAGGGCGAGCAGCTCGAACGCCGTCGGGTCGTCCGTCGCTGTGATCCCTAGGACCGCGTCAGCGTTGCGTGTCAGGGTTGACGATCCGCGGGCGTCGTCCAGGTTCACCGATCGGGTGCCCCGCTCTCTGTTCGTCGGCTGCTGCTTCCTGGTGTGGTGGACGATCAGGACCGTGCAGCCGTAGTCGCGCCGAAGGTCGGAGAGCACACGCATGATGGCCCTAGTCGCCGTCGCGTCGTTCTCGTCCGCCGTCATCGCCTGCGAGAGCGTGTCCACGATGACGAGACCAGGTGCGTGTCCCTTCAGTCGCTTCGCATCTTCGATGACCTCACGGATGGCGGCTGCTGCTGCGTGCGGGTCGCTGCCCAGCTCCGGGACCTCGTCACCGAACAGGACGTAGCGGTCTTCCGCGTCCGCGGGGTCCACGTTGTGCTGCTGCTTCCATCCACGCACGCGGGACGTGAGACCGCCGACCCCTTCGCCGGGCAGATAGAGCGTGCTGCACGGCCTGGCGACGTGGCCCATGAACTCCATGCCGTACTTCAGTCGAAGGGCCAGGTCCAACGCGACGAACGTCTTGCCCGCCATCGTGTCGCCGACCAGCAGGGCGATGGACGCATGGGGCAGAACCTTCAGGACGTGCCAGACCGGAACCGGCATGTCCTCGATCTCGTCATCGTCGCGAAGGACGATCCGCCGCCGTTGTGCTGCGTAGGGGGGCACCCCCCCCAACGAAAGAGCTGGACCCCCCAATACCCCCCCGACGTCCGGGGTCGTGTTCTGGAGATTCGGACCTAGCGTGACCTGGTGCCCCGTCGCGAGCGGGCGCCAGCCGTGCTGCTTCGCGTGATGGAAGAGCGTTCCCTTCCGCACCTCGCCGGCCGATGCGTCCGCGTAGACCTTCCTCGCTTCGCCGGGCTTGTATTGCCCCTCCACGCCCGAGCGACTGGACCAGTCCTCCACTAGGGCAGCACCTTCCGCGGACCCGTGCAGCGCATCGTGGACCGCGTAGATGCACTCCAGCCACGTCGTGCGATCGCAGCTCGGCGAGATGGACGAGAGCGCATCCTCTACTTCGACGAACAAGGTCGGGGCGTCCTGGTAGAGCTCTAGGTTCCGCACCTTCGCGGGCTTGTCCTTCCGTCGAAGGGCGGGGTCCGTTGCAGCGCGGGCGAGAACCTCGGCGCGGACCTTCCCGTCCAGCTCGCCGACCTGGTCGAACGGGAACCCCAGGTTCCGCCATGCTCGCGAGCCTTGTCCGTTCGGGATGACCAGGTAGCCCCCGTCGCCGCGAACGTCCACGCCATCCTCACCGCTCACCGATCGGAACGCCGCGGGGTCGTCGGTCCTGAAGACCAGGTGCATCCCGCTGCTGGGCGTGTCGGCGACTAGGTCGGTGCCTGGTGCATCGTCGCCGAGTAGGTCGGCCCACTTCGCGACCCCGTCCTTCCCGTTCTTCCGGTCCAGGTCCACCGCAACGAACCCGTCCGCGGCGAGTCGCCAGCCGATCGCTGCGTCGGGGTAGCGGGTCCACCAGTCGCGGATCTGCTCCGCGTCGGTCGTCGCTGCGTAGAACCCTCCGCGTCCTTCTGCGTCCTTCACCCCGCCGATCGGGGTTCCCTTCCTGGGTCCGCCGTCAGGGTTGCAGGGGAAGACGTGCAGCCCGTGGGCTGCGTAGTGCAGGGCAAACTCCAGCGGGGTTTGCTGCTCGGTCTCTGTCGTCACGGGTCAAGCTCCAGAAGCGAGCGACCGGGACGGACAAGCAGGGAATGCCGCAGCCTTGACCACGAAGGGCCAGTGCTCCAACATCTATCACCTCCCGACGTCCGCCCGGACGCTCTGGGTTAGAGACCCGGTTCCCTGCTTCGTGCCTGTTGCGAGGGGGCCGGGTCTTTGCGTGTCAGGGCAGACTAATGCCCGACCCCATTCGGTCAAGGTCGCATACGATCGGACCGAGAAATACGCGCGGGCCCGTATGTGCATTTCTTTCAAGATGCACGCGACGCGGAGAACGGAAACCACATATCCGGTGACCTGTCAGGATCGCTCCTAATCGCTCCGGCTCTATCCCCTTGCTCTGGTCGAGCGACCCCGCGGGCGTGCATCCTGGGGCATCCTGGAGCCCTTCAGGGGGTGCAGAGCGCGGGACGGGACCTTCCACGCGCGTGCGGGACCTGTGGAGTTTGTTACGCGTATAAAAAGAGAATCCGGGGCCACCCTCCTAGGCGAGTTTGCCACGCGTAAGAAAAAGGGCCCGCGGGTCGAATATTCCGCGCCCCATGAAAAGGGCACCCCGCGGCGAGTTTGTCACGCCTCACGAAAGGGGCGACCCCCACCAGGAACGGAACGAGACCGCCCGATCTGGTCCGCCCGCTCGCCGATTGCACCGACCCGAATCGGTCAGCCAGACCCCGGGGTCCGCAGCGTAGATCCGGGGTCGGAGCCTGATTCCTGGAGCGGGATTGCAGGACTTAGGACCGCCCGCCCTGCTCGGCCCTGCTCTCAGCAGGAGTCCCGGTCAGCTCGCGGACTGAAGCTCGGAGACGATCCGGGACACGCTCGCCGGGGTCCAATTGCTGCGACCCTTCGCGGTCAGGACGCCCGCAGCCTCCAGGGCCGCTGCGATCTTGCGGAGGGACTGCCCTTCGTGGGCTGCGAGGATCGGTGCAGCTTCCTCCAGAATGTCAGCGCGGATCGCTGCTGCCTTGCTCGCCGCCCGCTGCGAACCCTTGGCCCGAGCTGCTGCGAGTTCACGCGAACGACCGCGACGCGAACCCGGACGAGCGAAGCCCAGCAGGACGCCGCGCCGCTGTGCAGCTTGCAGAGCCTGCGATGTCCGCTCGGAGATTAGCCGACGCTCTTCCTGTGCGATCGTGGCCCGAAGGTGCAGTTCCAGCGTGGACGCGTTCGGCGAGTCAGCGCAGCGGATCTGGGCCCCGCTCTTCAGGGTCTCGGCGACCTTCGCGACGTCGCGAGAGAGTCGGTCCAGCTTGGCGACCCCGACGACGCCGCGGGCGCGTGCTGCGAGCTTCAGCGCCTCGGCGAGTCCCGGACGGTCGTCGTCTGCACCGGAGCCCTGTTCGACGATGACGCGGACCACCTCGCCCCCGATCAGCTCGGCGAGTTGGCGTACCTGCTGTTCCTGCGCCTCCAGGCCGAGACCGCTGCGCTGCTGTTCCTTCGTGGAGACCCGCAGATAGGCGACGACCGGGACGGGCTTCGTGCTGCTCTTCATGCCCCGAACTGTATGCACCCATGAACGACCGGTCAAGGGTGTATACAAGCCCAGGAAGAGACCCGGACGGGTTCCCCAGGTCAGCGAGACCGCCCCACCTTCAGGGTGCAGGGCCACGACCCGCGGGCGTGCGTAGCACTTGGCCTTCATCGCTTGGACCTCCGGCGAGTTCCTCCGGGCTTCCGGGGTCGGCCCTGGTCTTCAGGGTCCACCAGCTCCGGTTCCGGTCGGGGGATCTGGACCGCCTGTTCTTCGCTTGGACGTCCCGACGTCCCTACGGCGTCCCTACGACGTCCCTCGGTTGTGGGACGTTCTGGCTCGGGCGGGTCCGCCTCAGCGGACGACGTCCCGACGTCCCGGGGGGTATGGGGGGTGTCTCCCCCCCCCGTTTTCGGGACGTTCACGCGGTCTCCAGCGGGGTCGGGAACCTTCCCGGCGTCCCCTGGACGTCCCGACGTCCCGCCCTTGGGG
>JGI10211J34971_10002648_pt1 | contig 14506 bp, 13 predicted proteins | sample Etolagsediment_FD_34971 | JGI IMG/M metagenome (IMG submission 34971) | reverse complement strand
CAAACATAATGTGGTTAATAGCTTCGTCATTAGGTACTTTACTATTAGGTGGAATGGCTTATGGTATTAAGATAATGATTGATGTAATTGCACCAAATTAAAGAAAGGTAAGTAATGACTATATTAAATAAGATATTTGGATTAGATGATACTGCTGGTAAGGTAGTTGACGGAGTAATAGATGGTATAGATGCTTTAGTCTATACAGATGAAGAGGAAGCACAAGATAAGCTAAAGTTCCTAACCCAAAAGACAGATGCTACACTAAAGCTTATAAAAGCTAAAGCAGAAGCAAAAGAATCATATCATCCATATAAGATAACACAAAGAGTAATAGCTTTATCATTTACATTTATATACTTGTTCTTGATACTCAATGGTATTATGGCTATATTGTGGGGATTTGGTAATATTGAGAATGTTAAAGAAGCTGTTAAGTTTGCTAACTCTATGTGGCTAGGTGAGATTACACTAGCTATTATATCTTTCTATTTTGGTGATAGTGTATACAAGAAATATACTGACTATAAAGAAAAACAAGTTGGTAAAGTTGAGGGAAAGTAATGGGGAAAATAAGTAAAAACTTTAATAGACAAGAATTTGCTTGTCTATGTGGTTGTGGGTTTGATACAGTTGATGTTAAGTTAGTAGAAATACTTCAGGATGTTAGAGACCATTTTATGAAACCTATCAAAATTAATTCAGGTTGTAGATGTGTCAAACACAATAAAGCAGTTGGTGGTAGCCAAGGCTCTAAGCATGTTTTAGCAAAAGCTGCAGATTTTGTAGTCGAGGGTGTTCATGAGAATGAAGTATATAGCTACTTAGATGACAAATATTCAGATACTTTAGGCTTAGGCTTGTATAAAGGTAGAACTCATGTTGATTCGAGAGAACATAAAGCTAGATGGGTAGGGTAGTAAAGTGGCTGGACAATTCGGTATTACTGGCGCGGTAAGCCCTAAGAAGGTTAAAAGAGCTTTAATGAGAGCCTCAAGTGCTGCTACAGTCTCTCATACCCATAGTAATAAATCACTACTAGACTCTATTAGCCAGTCTGACTTTGACGCTATTACAATTAACCAAAATGCTATTAGTGCGATAGCTAATGTGCTAGGTATAACTTTTAATGCTAATGGTACTTTAAATGCTGAGAGCTACACATCGCATACTCATGGCTATGATAATAATGGAACGCCAGATAATACAGAAGGAGTAAACTAATGAATATAGAACTAGAAAACTTAATAATTGAAACTATTGAAGATGAAGGTGGAGTATACATTGATGAAAACCAGAAGATAGTAGACACAGAACTGGATAGTTTTGGTGTTACTATGCTACTAGTAACTATTAATGAAGAGTTTAAATTCTTTGAGGAGTTTAAAGAGTTAGACTTTGAAAGCTTAACCTTTAGTGATATAGAAAGGCTAACTAATGTATATAAATAACTACTTTTATACTCATAGCACCATAGGTAATAGGCTCATAGAAGATGATAATATCTATATGACTGATTACTATACTAAACTGTTTAAGAAAGAGCTTAGTAGTATAAAATTAGAGGGCAGAACGGCCTTACTTTATGCTATAGGTGTTAGTGTATCTCAGAGTGAGGCTAGGAATTCTGGAGTAGTCACAGTAAATTCTAGCGTAACTATAAAGGAGTTAACGTCTTACTCAGCACATAAGTACGCTAAGGTATTTAATAAAAGTAATAACATTACCTATATGAACCTTAATAGTAACACTTGCGCTAGCAGTATGTTTTCTTTATATGAAGCAGAAAGATTATTAAAGCTTGGTGATGTAGACAATGTTATTATAGTTACTGAAGAACGAACTTCTAGCAAAACAAAAACTGTATTTAAAGAAAGTAATATAGAACTTGCACTAGGAGAAGGCTTTGCTTGTGTAGTTTTATCTAATAAAGGCGAGGTTAAAATAACAGACACTAAATGGGTAACACATTATGATAACAACCCTTTTAAAGTTACTAAAGAAGGATATGATAAAATATTTACAGAGTGTGATATGGTAAAACTTCATGGCACCGGTACACCAGTTAATAATAAGGCTGAACAAGAAGCATTTGGGCACTTACCTACTATACTGTATAAAGACACTATAGGCCATACACAAGGAGCAAGCTCTTTAATAGAAGTTTGTAAGGTTATTGATGATAATAAGGCCAAAGGGAAAGTATTATGTGTAGCTAGTGGATTAGGTAGTTTTTATGGGAGTTGCTTAGTATGGAAAAGCTAAGAAGTCGATTAATAGCTTTATTTGGAGACCCCACTATGGTAAGCTATTGCTTAGGTAAGTCTACTATATTTATAAATAGAGTAAATTGTATAATAGTTGGTAATACTGAGTATATATACTATATCTACTTTAAAGGGACTAAAAGTGAAAAACTTGCTCTTCTTGGTAAATATTATTCTAAGCTGTCTGGAAAGATAGCTTATACAAAAATAAAAGCTATAGTGCAGTTTTTTAGCTCAGAAATACTATCAGTATCAAAAGACAGTATAATAGAGTTTAGGATAAGATAATGAATAGTATAATACAATTATTAATTTATTTCTTTACCCCAATAAAACTCTATGGTGGTGATGGAGGGTCTGGTAGTGAAGGCAGCGATAACGATAGCGTATCTGATAAGGAGTTTTCTGATGCCGAAAGATCAGTTGAACAGAATGAAGCGCGAGGTACAGATGAAGGGGGGCTAGATGGCACAGGTGATACTTCGTATGGCAACTTAACAGGGGAGAAGAAAGCTCAAGCAGATAAAAATACTGAGGCTTCTAATGCCTACGATTCTGGTGGGCTCATTGGTTGGCATAACTATATGCAAGCCAACCCAGTAAATGGAATATCAGAGTCAGAGTTTCTAGAGGCTCAAGCGCAATTTGATGCATTAGATAATGATTATGCTAGCCGAGCATCATTTAGTGATTTAACTGGATATGACAATATAGCTTCTATGATGGAACAACAAGCTTTTGATGACCTTATAGGCTCAGCTGGTAAACCAGTAGGTATGTCTGATATTAGTGTAAATAGAATGTCAGGTATGCTAGGACTATCAAAAACTACTACAGTGTCGTATCAGAATGCTTTTGGTGGATGGAATGTAGAAGTAAATGACCAAACCTTTGGTATTGAAACTATGGATAGCTACTCTACTGCTATGGATGGGTCTATAATGGACCATACTACAACCATAGGAATAGGTAACTCTTCATTATCATATAATACACACTACTGGAATGGTAATAATACTCAGTTTGGTTTTGGAGCAGAAGTAGCTGCTGATGCACTAGAGGCTTTTGGGGCTACTCGTAATACAGTTAGAACTGCGGCTAGAGCAGTAGAAGTAATAGGAGTATTTGCTGGTACTCTGCTAGGCTTCGGTATGATAGGTCAAGGGTTTAGCGCTATGTCGTTTAGTAGAACATATGGGTTACTATCTATGTCAATAGGATTACTTGGTACTTATAACACATTAAATGCACTAAGTAATTTTGAAGACCAAAGAGGTGATATATCTCCAGGGAGTATGCCTTCATTTAGAGGTGATAGTATACGTTCAGGTGATATAGGGGAAGTGTCTAGAGGTACAGAAACTGAAGATACTGTATCAATACAAACAAGCTATGACGGGATGAACTTATCTATGATATCGTTACCTCCATCACATACGCAAAAACAATTAATCAAACCACAAAAGGATTTTATAATGGGACAAACACAACAAACAGTATTTATAGATTATAGAGGAGGGTTAAGTGAAGTATTAGACCCTCATTTAATAGGCGCAAATGAAGGTAGTAAGTTCACTAATATAGCTATCACAACTGCAACAATGAAAAGTAAGAAGAAGGGTAATTCTATAGGAGCTTATGCTTATAACCACTTTAAGTATTTACCTAACGGTTATAAATTTGGGGACACTTATCCATTTAGTATGGTAAAGCTCGGTAATTTTATGTATTTAACTACTGAAAATCCTGCCTATACAAAGGTGTATCAAGTAGATTATCAGTCATTAACTGCCGATGCTACAGTAGCAGATTTAATAGAAATTACATTTGATGCTCCGGCTACCGACCCTGATGTTGATGCAATAGGCACAGATGAGTTAGAAGATGAACTGTGGGAAGAGTATACATATGCTTATACTTACTATGATAGAGATACTGGATTCGAATCAGCGCCTAAGTTTAGCACTACATTTTTAAAGAAAACTGAACAGCTAAAGGTGGACAGTTTAAGCTATTCTACTAATGCAGACGTTGATGCAATTAGACTATATCGTATAGGAGGGTATTCTCAAACCTACAGACTAATAACAGAAATAGAAAATGATGGTACAGGGGTAACAAGTTATACTGATAGCTTAAATGAAGAGTATAATGTAAATATCTTAGACTCTCAAAACTTAGCTATAATAGATAACTTAATTGGTCTAACAGAGCATAAAGGAACATTTTTTGCGTTTAAAAATAATGAAGTATTCTTTACTAGACCTGGTAAGCCGAATACATGGAGTAACTTTAATAGTATAAGAGTTGGAGGTTCAGTATCTGGGCTAGCTTCTACACCAATAGGGTTACTCATATTTACTGATAATAACCAAACATATCTATTAGGTGGGACAGATAAGTATAACTATGTTTTATCTACTATATCTAAGACCATAGGTTGTATAGATTATAAGTCTATAAATAATGTAAAGAATACCGCAATATGGCTAGACTACGAAGGCCTAGTAATGTCAGTAGGTTCAGCTATTAGTAATATATCGAAAGAGAAAGCAAACCTAGATAACATAGGTGAGATATTAGGTACTAAAGTATATAATAATGTTTACTATTTAATAGGTACAAACTATAGTATTGCTATTGATTTTAGATATAACATGCCTTCATTTAGTAAGTTAGAGTATGGGTTACTTAGTATAGATAGCTACCAAGGTAAACTATATGCTAAGCTTGATGATGGTAATATGTATGAAGATACACTCGCCTTAGCTGGTGATGAGCTAGAGCTTACATACAAGACTCCTATGTTTATAGGTAACTCATATGATATGCCTACAGAGTTTGAAAAGATTAATTTAGTATATAAAGGTGATTTTGAGTTTATAGTTTATATTGACGGAGTTGAAGTATCAAGAGGAGACTTGAGTTCGGCTATTATCGTTGTAGAAGAGATTAAACTACCTTCAGGAAATAACGAAGGACTAAGCCTGGAAATGGAGCTTATAGGTACTGGTGAAATAAAGTCTTTTAGATATTTATTTTCAAATATAAATACAAATTAATTTTATTTTAAGATAAAATTAGATATAATAATACAATAAGGAGATATTATGAGTTTATTAGGATGGGGGAGTCTAGCATTAGGAGCTTACACAGCTTATGAAGGAAGCAAAGCATCTGATGCCCAAGCTGAGGCTATGAGTAGCGCTACTAATGTATCGCAAAGCCAACTAGATTTTTCAAAAAGTCAATATAATAGAGCATTAGATATCTATGGTGATGCAGAAGAAAACCTAGCTACCTATTATAAATCTCTTACTCCAGAGAAATATAAAACAATGGGGCTAGATGCTTATGATGAGCAATTTAAAATGGCTGAAAATACATACCAACAAAATCTAGCACAAAGAGGATTAGCTGGTTCAGGTGTTGAGGCTGAAGGTATGATGGGTATGCAAATGCAAGGGGCTAAAGATAGAGCACAAATATCTGTACAAGCAGACCAGCAATGGGCACAAGAACAATTAGGTTTTGTAGGCATGGGAATGGGACAAAGTAATATTGCTCAGCAAAATATAGCTTCTAGCTCTACAAATATGGCAAATACATTAAGTAACCAAGCTTCTGTTTATGGACAACAAGCATCGGCTGCAGGTCAAGGTGTAGGTTCACTAGTATCAGGGGCTATGTATGCTAATGCGTATAATCCAGGTACTGTAAGTTTATGGGGGAATTAAGATGTTTGTATCAGGAATAGCACAAGGCCTTGGCCAAGGTATGCAAATGCAGGCTAAAGGTGAATTAGATAGAGAAAACATAAACCAGCTCAAAGAAGCTGGGAATATGAGAAGACAACAGTTTAAGCAACAACAAACTCAAGGTAACTTACAGAATGAACAACTAATGATGCAAGTAGATGAGCTTAAAAATCAGATGTTACAAATGGATAAGAAAAGAGTGCAAGAGTATTCTTATGACTCTATAACTAACTGGATGAATAGCAGTGATGATAGATACCTACAATCAGCGTATGTTGAAAATCCATTGCTTAATAAAACTATGGCTAAAAGATTAGGATTAAAACAGATTACTGATGTTCAATCTGATGGTAATGGAAATTTAGTATTTAAAGACTCTATGAGTGGTAAAGAGCAACAAATACCAGTTGCTACATTTTTACCTTCAATAGGTTACTACCAACAACAAGATAAAGTAACTAGAGAAAAAGCAGAAGAAAAGTTTTCTAAGCTAGAGAAGCAATGGAAATTAAAGAAAACTATGGCTGAGACTGCTAAGCTTGAAAAAGAAGCTACGACAGCTGGGCAACCTAGTTTAAAAGACCAATTAATTATACAAGAAAAAATGTTAAAAATAAATGGCTTAACTAATGAAAATAAAATATCCGAAGCAGTTAATGAAATAGATAGTTTAGCTAATGAAGGTAAATCAGAAGAGGTATATAAAGCTGTTACAAGTAATAGTAAATTATATAAAGAAATATTACCAGATGAGTCAACTAAGAAAGTGGTTAGAGAAGGTAGAACTGCAGCCAAGTTATCACAAAGAATTGGTGACTTTAGTGAGTCACTAAGTGCAGCTATTAAAGAAGATAAAGTAGGTGGAATTACAAATGCGCTAACTCATATCTTTACGAAATATGGTATAGGTACAGAAGAAGCTGAAAAGACTGCAGCCGAGGTTGAAGGTTTAGTTTCTAGAGGTGAATCTATAACTGCTGACCAACTTAAGTTGATTACTGGTGCAGCCTTTAATGAAGAGGAAATGCGAGTTAGATTAGATTCATTAACTTCAGCTATGAAAGGTTACACTGGTAAAGTTGCAGTTCAAAAATTAATCGATTCTATGCAAGAATGGAAAGCTACTGCTACAAACTATACTGCTAACCTATCTAGGGTACAACAAGAGTTTATCAAGGGTAGTTTAAAGCAGTCTGATAATGAGTTTGATAAAACTGTAAGTATAGATACTGGTAAGCCTAAAGCTGAAACTATTGAGGTACAAGGTAAAATGATACCTATTAATACCCCAATAAATTATAAAGGCCAGATGATAGTTATAGATAAAGATGGTAATGTATCACCATATAAAGGAGCTAAGTAATGGAAATAGAAACACTACAAGATTACTTCTCTATAAGTATGGAAGCTTACCAGCCTTCGAGAAATGAAGCTTTGGAAATTATGGAATTTTATCATAATAGACACTATACTAATACTCAGTTAGCTACTCTTAGATTAAGACAACAACCGGCTGAGACTTTTAACATTATTAAAATGTATAAAAGAATGATGACTGGTTACTTAAGTACAGTTATAAATAATATAGTTGTTAGAGCTACGGATATTGATGGTATATTATTAGCTTCTATAGGCCAAGATACTATAGACCACACATTAAAAGTTAATAACTTTAAGAGATTAAAAACTAAGTTAGAAAGTGATATTATTTTAACTGGTATGTGCTGTCGTAGAATAGGTATTAAAGATACAGGTAAGCTAGATGACCTTGGTATGCCAATTAAACAGATAACACTTGACCATGTTCCATGGGAAGAAATATCTCTAGACCCTATGCACAGAAAAGATGATTATTCAGATGGTAAGTATATACATAGATGGAAATGGGTAGGTGAACAAGACCTTGTTGATTTATATGGTAAAGAAAAAGTATCTCAATTAGCTGATAACCAGAACACAGAGAACATTGCTGGATATAGTTTAACAGATAAGTTTAAAGGTAACTTTACAGGTAGGTATAAAGTTTATAATAACTATTTAGTTATTGAGACTCAAGTTAAAGATAAAGAAGGTAAGATTACTTCATATATTTGGAGTAATAACACTATTCTAGAGACTATCGACTTATCACATTTAGATAGATTTGAGTATCAGCCAACACTATTAGAATATCATACTAACTCAGAATATTCTGGTGTTATGAGAGAATTAATTGAAACACAAAAATCTATTAATCAAGCTCTTATTCAAATACAACTATTAGTTAATACTAATAAAGTATTCGTACAAGATGGTGCGGTAGAAGATTTTGAAGAGTTTAAAGTATCGTTTGCTAAAGTTAATGCTATACTAGAAGTTAATTACCTTGATGGTATTAAGATAGAAAATATGTCATCAGAGATAGTTGAACAGTATAGACTTATAGATGCCGCACTAGAAAGAGGGCAAAAACTAACTGGTATGAATGATAGTTTTCTAGGTTCAGCTGGCTCATCTGCTTCAGGTAGACAAGTTAAATTACAACAGAACTCGGCAGTAGTTGCTTTAAGGTACTTAACTGAAACTATTGAATTTCTATTCGAACAAACTGGTGAACAAATATTAGAAGCTGCTAAAGTATATTATTATGCTCACCAATTCTTATTATTAACAGATGATAAAACTGGTGAAAAGTGGACTGAACTAAATAAACCTATAACTATGCCTAATGCTATGGGACAAGAAGAGATAGTTTACTACGATGACTATGAGTATGATGATAACACAGGTAAAGTGTACATGAAGCCTGTTATTGACCCAGATACAGCTCTTAGCAAACTAGAGTATGAACTAAGTATTACTACAGCAGTATATAATGATACGGATGATATAGAGAGATTAACATTAGAAGCTATATTAGCTGGCCCAGCTGGTCAGTCTTTATTGAACGCTAATCCAGGAGATTACTTCCAAATAGCTGGTATGCATATTCAATCGCTTAAAGGTAGAAACTCTGATGATATAGCTAAGTTATTCTATAAGAATGCTAAAGCTTTAAATACAGTACCTACAACTGACCCTAGATTAATGAATCAACAAAGTGGGTTAAATGGTACTAACGGTCAATCAGGACAAGGCCCAGCGTTATTAAGTGCTATGGGGGCAACTAATGATGCTAAACCAGAAGGTTATAATAGAGGTAATAGATAATGACTATAAATGATTTAGACTTAAATGCTTTAGAAATACCAGAACAAGGCAGTTTACCAACTAACATTAATGATTTAGATGTTAGTGGGTTAAATATAAAAGACTTAGATATTACCCAATTAGATATTGGTGTACAAGAGGGTGATACTTCACAAATGCCTGAGTCTTTTATGCAACGAGCATCTCAGGCTACTAAGATACCAATGACAGAAGAATCTAAAATCCAAGCTGATAGAGATAATAGAATAGCTAATGTTAAAGCTGGTAATTATGGAGATGAATCTATAATAGATAATTTTTATAAGTTAACTATGGGTGAAGAAGCCTATAAAAATAAGAAGTTATCTGAAGCAATGAAGTATGGTAAGGAAGAAGTAGAATTTGCTGGTGGTGACACTAGAGCTCAAGATTTTACTAGAGGTATAGCTGCAACTACGTATGGATTTCAACAAGCAGGATTAGACTTAAATGAATTAGTCGGACTAGAGCAACCAGAGAAGATAAAACAAGTAGAAAGTAAAATAGCTAATATTAATGACGCTATAAAAGATAAAGACTTTTTTAGTTCTGCGACATTAGGTAGAATTATACCTACTTTAATTACTTTACCTATACAGTATCAATCTAAAATGGTTGCAGCTATAATAGAGGGGTCACTTGCTTATGGTGAAGCTAGAGGTTCTGGATTATCAAAAGGCGAGTCACTAACTACTGGTGTTATAGCTGGTGGAGCTACTGCAGGTATAATGAAAATCCTAGATTCATTAGGAGCTGGAGCAAATAGAGAATTATTTCAATATATGAAAGAGCATAATAATATAGCTGATGATGAAGCTGAGGCTATATTTGCTAACTGGTCTAAAGTTAATGAAACTGATGGTAGTTTTGCAGATAAGACTAAGGCAATAGTTGATAGCTTAGGTGAAAAAGGAGCGGTACTTACAAAAGAGTCTGCTCAGTACTCACCAGAGGCTACTAAAGTAGTTGAGGGTAATATTAAGGCAAGGCGTAAAGCTATAGAAAAGGCAATAGCTACGGATTTTAATACTCAAACGTTTGCTAATGATATAAATAAAGGTGTAGACGCCGTAGGTAAAAACTATGAGGCTACTAAACTAAAAATAAGCAATAATATAGTTAAGCCAATTAAGACTTCTATTCCTGATGCTTTAGATGACATAACTGCTAGCGATGCTAAGTCGGCTAAGGATATATTATCTAAAGAGAATTTACAAGTAGCAGATTTAGTTGACGCTATGCCTCATATTAATAGTATGATTAATAGGTCTAAAGGGGTGAATAAAAATAACTGGGTAAATGTTAAAAATGAAGTTGATGCAAACCTTAAAAAATCTTTATCTAAGTCTGAGTATAATGAGTGGAAATTAGCTAATGAGGACTACTCTAAAATGATGTCAGTTAAGGAATCAGCAATAGGTAAAACTATATTAAAAACTATTACTAAAGGTAAAGACCAGATAACACCAAAAGCTGCGATACAAAAGCTTAGACAAATGAATGTAGGTAGTGCTACTTTTAAAGATTTAGAGTTTTTAGTTGGTACAGAGAAAGTAGCTAAATTAGAAAAAGAAGTTATTAGATCGGCTTTAGGTAGAGCTCAAGAAGATATTGACTGGCTACAGATATCTAAGGCATTAGATAAGAAAGGTTTTATAACTGAAGAGGGTAAATCTTTACAAAGTTTAATTGATACCATATCTAAAAGCTTTGCTACTGATGATAAGTTAAAAGCTTTAATGTATAAGAATGGAGGAGCTGAAGCAGGTTTCTCTGATAGTATATTTAATAAAGCTAAATACCTATTAGTAGGCAAAATGTTTAAATTCTTAACTAAGCGTATACCATTTAGCGATACAGCTAAGCATCTTAGAATGATGGATGACCTGGGTGATGTTTTAGCTAAGCCTGATAAACTTAGAAAGTTTGAAACTCAATTACAAGAGCTACATCCTGCAGTGAAAGAAAAGATGCTTGAAGATACAGTTAAGCAAATAGAGTGGAAACCTGATAATCCAGATAATATAGATTACACAGATATTATGTATGCTACTGAAAAAGGTACAGTATCTCATGATATATCACAAGGTATACTGAATGAGAGAGCTGATGATTTAATTAAAAATTTTATTTCTACTAGTGATATTAAAAGCAGCAAGGTAGTAGATAATGTTTCTAAGTATGTTGATAATAAAAGATATGAGAATCTTATGAAGATGACTAGAAGTAAGATTAAAACAGAAGAGATAGCTAAGAATAGAGAAGTAGTTAGAAAAACTATAGAATCTGAAACTGGTATTCTTATTAATAGAATAGAAAAAGACCTAGGCGTTAAGATGCCTGAGTCTGAAGCTAAGAAGATAGTTATGACTAAAATGAAGGAGTTATTCGATGCCTGTAAATAATTGTGACTACTTATTAAAAGATGCTTTTAGAGGAATTGAGCTAGAATATAAGCTTAATTCTGTTATAAGTAATCTTCAGCCTAATCAGAAGTTTTCATGGGACCAGTTAGAGGGCTATCTTAAGAAGCAAGGTGTTTCACCTTATGAAATTAAAGCTAGTAGATTACCTGAGCAATTTAGCTCTGATAATAGAGTATTCACAGGTAGAGAGTGGGACCAAATGAACCTAGGTGAGCAGATGTTTGAGAATAAGTTTACAACTTTAGGAGATGGTCAAGATTATGCTGATATATCATTAGGCGGTAGAGGGGCTGAAGTTGATGATTATACTGTTAAAGAATTCATGACTACTAAACAAAATAAATCTACTAACTTAAGGCATGAGTTTGGCGATACTGAACTAGATGAATCCTATATAGAGCAGTTAAGCGATGAGTACAATGAAGTAGAAGAGGAAATGACTGCTCTATTTATAACTGATGAAACTAGAGCTGAAGGATACAGAATTACTGACCATGCTAAGGCTGATGAGCTTAAAGCAAGAATGGATGAGATTAGCAAGCAAATAGAAGCGGAATATGGCGGAGCTTACTCTAGCAAATCACAGCTAGGTTGGAATAGAATACATCAAGATGAAATTAACGGTAAACCTACAACAGTACTTAATGAGTTACAATCTGATTGGATGCAAGCTGAGCGTCAAGGTGCAGGGATATTTGAAAGCAAAGTACAAAGTATAGATACAGAAAAAACCAAACAACTTGTTGAAGAAAAATATGGTTTTCTGCCTGATAATTGGAGAGAAGTAGCAATTAATAATAATTATATAGTTGAACCAAAAGCAATAATAGCTGATTTTCCTATGAAGCCTGAAAAGTTTCAACAACTAATGATAGTTGATGCAATTAATGAGTCTATAGAAAATGGAACTAATAGAGTAGTTATTCCTATTGAAAGAGAGAATGAATTAGCCGGTAGTGCTGGAGTTACTAAGTTCTACAGAGCTTTAGATAAACAAATTAAAGCTATTGAGAAAAAGTTAAGTAAACAAGGGTTAAAGCTTAAATTAGGTAAAGAAGACTATAAAAATAAAACCTCTAACTTAAATGAGGATGATAAAAGTAAAATTAAAAATATCTTACCTAACTTAGATATTGATTCTGCTATAACATTAGCAGAATTAGAGTATAGATTGCCTGAATCTGAATATAATAAAATAAAAAACTTAGATTTTACTACTATGGCTAATGAATTACATACTATTGAAGTCATAGGTAAACCAGAATCTAAGGTTAAGTGGGATGTATACTCATTAATAGGTTCTTTAGGGTTAACTGAGGAAGCTATTAGGCTATCATTAGAAGTAGAAGATAATGATTTGTAATAAGTTTTATGAGGAAGCTTTCCTAGAGGAATATGCTGACGAGTTTGGTATGTTTGAAATTAAACTACCTAATAATAACCATGCTGTTATTATAGATAATATGGATGGCACAGTATCATTGGATTTATTTGGTATTAAAGATAGTGGTAAAGGCTATGGTACAGAAGTAGTTGAGAAAACTATAAAGAAGTACCCAACCAAAAAGATTAGAGTTGATACAGACCTAAGAGGTAATTCACCTAGCTTCTTTAAGAAGATGCAAGATAAATATCCTAGTAGGTTTATATTTGAGGACGAGAGACTATTAGGTAACTAAATCTCTTCGCGATTAAAATAGCTATTAACAAAGTTCTTTTTATTCACCGCTACTGTTTCATATACTTGGCTAGAGATAGTATTTTCACAAAGTAAATAATGAACGTCGATTGGCTCATCTCGCTTCATGTTGCATTGTCTAGCTCTACGCTGTGTATATCTTGCGGTACTAAAATCCATAGAATAGATTACTAGCGTTTTAAACATTGATAAATCAACACCCTCAGCAAATGACGTAGCTTGTAATATAGTTGCTTTTTTAAAGAAACTCTTAAGCTTATGCTCTTCTTGTTTATAATGATAGAATATAACTAAGTCATTTATATCACCAAACTCATTTAATATAAAATCTATCTTTTCTGTGTTATCTAGTAATATAGATTTATCATCTAGCTTCAATGTTCCGCCTTCTAACTGATGTAATCCCATAAGTAACTTCATAGGTGTATCAGCCATATACTCTAAAGTTTGTATACAACTATATTGCATTAGCTCATTATATAGTTCTTTAGTTTCTTTTTGTAACTCCACTAAATGTATTATATCTTCAGGTTCATGTTTAAAGTCTAGCTCTGCTCTAGTATAACTAAGGAATAAATGGTTACAATCTTCAAATGCTTTACTTTTAACTTCATTATACTGTTTAACTTGCCTACCAGATAAGTATATAATCTTTTCTATGCCATACGCTCTATGCCAATCATAAAAGTTTTTATATGTTTTAAACGGTGACCAACTAGATAATTTAAGTTGGTGATATAGCTGACCATATGTTTGAGCGCTAGGTGTAGCTGATAAGAATATAATAGGCTTATCTTTTGTAAATCTATAAACTAATTTCCATATCTTACCTATCTTAGGGAAGGCTGATAAATTAGCATGAGCTTCATCAACTATAATTAAATCATAACTCTTAGTATTATCGAGCTTATGTAAAGACTCATAATTAATAACAGTATAATCTTTGCTTGCTTCTTTGTAGTTCTCAAGTGTATCCTCCCATCCTGGAATAGCCTTCTTTTTTGTTATTACTAATATACTAATAGCTTTAGACATCTCAGCTATTAGTATAGAAGTTAAAGTTTTACCTGTGCGTTCTTCCATAGCTAAGTATACTAAACCGTTGGCTTTTAGTATATTATAACCTTGTAAAGCTATTTCACTTTGATG
>JGI10211J34971_10002645_pt1 | contig 14510 bp, 8 predicted proteins | sample Etolagsediment_FD_34971 | JGI IMG/M metagenome (IMG submission 34971) | reverse complement strand
TTCCAGGACATTTCTACTGGCGAAACTTTTTTGACTCGTTCAACTATGACTAAAACTTCTGGCGATACAATTACTTTAGAAGGTAAAGATTACCCTCTAATTCGTGTTGAAGTTTCTAGCGCTTCTCACCCTTTTTACACAGGTAAGCAAACACTTGTGGATACTGAAGGACGTGTTGAGAAGTTCAAGCAGAAATACGCTCGCCGCTAGGCAAACTCGTTATAAGCAAGGCTTTGCTAGCTTGCTCAAACGACCAAAAACGCTGTTTTCAATTGGGTATAACCTATTTTGAAGCAGCGTTTTTTTATGTCCAGAATAAAGCGCACACAATTGCAATTCAGCTACAAAAAAAGCCAAATTAGCAGGCCTGCTAATTTGGCTTTTACTTAAAACAACCACACCTAAAATGGCAGTGGTTGATAAGACCTTGAAAGATTAAATGGTAATCGGCTCTAGGTGCCAAATATCATCGTTGTACTCTTTCATGGTTCGGTCGGTTGAAAAGACACCGCTACGCGCACTATTCACAATACTCATCTTAACCCAATGCTTACGGTCTTGATACGCTTCAGCGGCTTCTTGCTGCGCCCACACGTAACTATCAAAATCGGCTAGGGTCATCCAAGGATCGCTCGGGCTTTTAATTGAGTTAATAATATCGTTAAAGATCCCCTCTTCAAACTGACTAAAGTGCCCTGATTCTAACAATCGCATGACCGCTTGCAAGTTACTGCTTTGGTTAATGTAGTGATGTGGCGAGTAGTTGTGCTTGAGCTCTTCCACTTCTGGTGTATGCAAACCAAACAAGAAGAAGTTATCATCCCCAACCGCTTCACGAATCTCGACGTTTGCACCATCTAAGGTACCAATGGTCAAAGCCCCGTTCATCATAAACTTCATGTTACCAGTACCCGACGCCTCTTTACCTGCGGTTGAAATTTGCTCTGACAAATCCGTACCCGGGCAGATCACTTCCATCGCTGAAACACGGTAGTTCGGAAAGAACACCACTTTTAATTTATCGCCCACTTCTGGATCGTTATTCACAATGTCCGCCACATTGTTAATCAGCTTAACAATCTTTTTAGCCATATAATAACCTGGTGCGGCTTTACCACCAAACAGCACGCTGCGGTTGGTCCAGTTATCGGTATCGCCACGCTTAATACGGGCGTACAGGTGAATCACATGCAATACATTCAGTAACTGACGCTTGTATTCGTGAATACGTTTTACCTGTACATCAAACATTGATTTGGTATTGAACTTAACGCCGGTCTCTTTCAGAACTAAATCAGCTAAACGTTGCTTATTGGCTTGCTTAACCTCATACCACTGTTTTTGAAACGCTTTATCTTCGGCAAATGGCTCTATCTTACTTAAATCGGTTAGTTGCGTAATCCACTCCTCACCAATTTTGTCTTTTAGCAACGCACGTAAACCTGGATTACAACCCGCTAACCAACGACGTTGTGTGACACCATTGGTTTTGTTATTAAACTTCTCTGGCCAAAGCTGATAAAAGTCATTAAACAGGCCATCTTTAAGCAGTTGCGAATGCAGTGCGGCCACGCCATTTACCGAGTGACTGCCTACAATCGCTAAATACGCCATACAGACATTGTTGTGTTCATCAATAATCGACATACGACGCTGACGGTCGATATCCGCAGGCCACTTCATGGAGACTTGCATCATAAAACGGTGATTGATTTCGTAGATAATCTCTAACGGACGCGGCAAGAGTTTCTCAAACAGGCTAATCGACCATTTTTCAAGCGCTTCTGGCAACAGAGTATGGTTGGTATAGGCCATGGTTTTAGAGGTGATATCCCAAGCCTTATCCCACTCAAGCCCTTCTTGGTCAATTAATAGACGCATCAGTTCAGCCACCGCTAAACTTGGATGGGTATCATTTAACTGAAACGAATTAAACTCGGCAAAGTCGTCAAAACTGCCGTTACGCGCTTTCCATTGAGCAACCACATCTTGCAAACTGGCAGAGACTAAGAAGTACTGCTGTTTTAGACGCAATACTTTGCCGTTCTCACTGGTATCGTTTGGATACAACACCATGGTAATGTTCTCGGCTTCCGCTTTTTCAGCGACCGCTTCATGGTAAGAGCCGGCATTAAATTCAGATAAGTTAAAACCTTCTTGCGCCGCGGCTGACCATAAACGTAAGGTGTTGACTGTTTCGTTTTTAAAGCCCGGAATCGGTACATCATGGGGTACCGCTTCGACCTCTTCAGAGTTCTCCCAGTGCACAATTAACTGTTGCGTGTGTGGGTCGCGATACTGTCGAGTGTACCCGCCAAACATAACAACACGTGTGTACTCAGCACGTTGTATCTCCCAAGGATAAGCACCCAGCCCTAACCAATGATCGGGCTCTTCAATCTGGAAGCCATTTTGAATGAGCTGGCGAAACATACCGTATTCATAACGCAAACCATACCCCATTACTGGCAGCTGCAAAGTGGCACAACTGTCCATGAAACAAGCGGCTAATCGACCTAAACCACCGTTACCTAAACCGGCATCCCGCTCTGCTTCTTCAATCTCTTCTAGGTTTAACCCTAAATCATACATTGCCTGCTCAGTTTCATTCTCAATACCTAAGTTCAGCAAGTTATTGGTTAAAGAGCGACCAATCAAAAACTCCATCGATAGATAGTAGGCTTTTTTAGCTTTAGTCGCGTTATAGGCTTCCCAAGTTTTTTTCCAGTGCGTCATAAGGCGGTCGCGCGTGGCGTAAGACAAGGCTTTAAAAAGGTAGTAATCTTCTGAACTGATATTGCGACCGAGTGTGTGACATAAGTATTTTAAAAAGTCAGTTTCAATGTCCTCCTTTTTCATACCGACATGCTGCAACATATCCGCAATCACTTCAAATCTCTTAGCTTCAATTGTGGTGGGCATTTAATTTTTCTCCATGTATAAGCTGACATACGCTTGTGCGCTGGCTTTCCAATCAAAAGACTGTTCCATGCCAGTTTTCTGTATTTTTTGCCAGGTGCGTTTTTTATCAAATAGATGTAACGCATGTAATAAGGTTGATTTTAGGGCGTGGCGACTTGGATCGTAAAAAACAAACCCCGTCGCTAAACCGCTTTTGATGTTACTTTCCGTGGCATTAACAACGGTGTCAGCCAGTCCGCCGGTATGGTGAACAATCGGAAGCGTGCCATACGCTAAACTGTACATTTGATTTAGGCCACACGGCTCAAAGCGTGACGGCATTAAAAACATATCCGCCCCCGCTTCAACACGGTGCGCCAAAGACTCCGAGTAGCCAATAAACACCCAGATTCGGCCTGGGTACTTTTTAGCCATCTGTTTGATTTGATTTTCATAAAATTTATCGCCAGTACCGACAATCACAAAGTTCGCCTTAGACTGCTCAATCAGCTCGGGAATCACCTCTAAAACAAGGTCAATGCCTTTTTGCTCAACCAACCGTCCAACCAACCCAATTAAAGGCTGTTCAACACAGTTTGCCAAGCGTTTTTCAGACTTTTTCTCAGACTCACCGCGATACAAACATAGGTCGCTTAACAAGGTTTCTTTATTAGCCAGTTTGCCCGCAAGACGGCCTTTTTTTGCCGAATAGTTTTTCACAATCAAATCGTCTACCGCAGGGTTCCAAACGCTGTCGTCAATGCCATTTAAAATACCCACTAAACGCCCCTCTTCAGCTCTATCTTGCAATATGCCTTCAAAGCCATAACCGTGTTCAGGGTGACAAATTTGAGTTGCGTAAGTTGGGCTAACCGTGGTGACCCAATCCGATTTAATCAATCCTGCTTTAAGCATGGAGAAGTGCCCCCAAAACTCAACGCCTTCTTGATTCCACAATGACCATGGAAGCGCTAAAGCTTCAAATAGCGATTTAGGAAAGTTGCCAGGGTAAGCCATATTGTGAATGGTAAATACACTTTTAGGCGGGTGCTTTTCAACACTTAACAGGGCGGAAACTAAACCAGTCTGCCAATCATTTAAGTGCACCACATCAGGCTGCCACTTTAAAGCGGCTCGGTTCATTGAAAGCTCGGTAATTACTTTAGAAAATACCCCAAAGCGTTCGCCGTTATCCCACCAATCAGTGCCATTTTGGGCTAAATACGGATTACCTGGACGGTTAAATAAGTCTGGAATATCAATCAGCCAAACGGGAACTTCAATACCAACAATCGCCCCCACTTTAACCTGCAAGACGCTAACCAAGTAGTCACGTCCACAACCGCCAATCGAAAACTCGGCGACTTTTTTATAACTTTTTTTCTCTTCTAGCTTCTCCATCACACTCTGATATGCGGGTAAAACCAGTCGAACTTTGTGTTTTAAATCTGCGAGTGCATTCGGCAAACTGCCAGATACATCGGCTAAACCACCGGTTTTGATAAGCGGATGTGCCTCGGTCGTCGCAAAAAGTATTTTCATACCTGTCCCTGTGATTAATAACGTTGAATAATTAAATGGTAAATTCGATTGTTTAGGATCAAAACGATAAGTTAAGCGGTTTTTGACAGGCCTGCTAACTATGTATCCAACTTTAGCACCAGCACGGCTAAAGGCGGTAAATTAACCTCGGCAGAATAAGGCTGGTTCATCCAAGCTAATTCATCGCTATGAATACTGCCTCCATTACCAACATTCCCCCCGCCAAACAGCTCTGAATCGGAGTTAATCACCTCTAAATATCGACCACTTTCAGGCAAGCCAATGCGGTAGTTATTACGAGGTACTGGGGTAAAGTTGAAGATACAAATCAACTTCTCATTTTCTGAGTGGCGAATAAAGCTCAATACCGCTTGCTCATAATCGTGGCAATCAATCCACTCAAAGCCACTGCTGTCAAAATCACGCTCATATAAAGCTGGACTGCTTTGATACAGGTGATTCATCTCTTTCACCAGCAGTTGCACACCTCGATTAAGCGGTGCATCGCAAAGATGCCAATCCAAGGCTCTGGCCTCTGACCACTCGCTCCACTGAGCAAATTCACAGCCCATAAACAGCAATTTTTTACCTGGGTGCAGAATTTGATAGGACAACAATAGACGTAAGTTGGCGGCTTTTTGCCAGTTATCGCCAGGCATTTTCTCAATTAACGAGCCTTTTAAGTGCACCACTTCGTCGTGTGACAGCGGCAACACAAAGTTCTCGGTGTAGGCATACATCTGGCTAAAGGTTAGCTGATTGTGGTGGTAAGGTCGGTATATGGTGTCTTTTTCAAAGTAGTCTAAGCTGTCATTCATCCAGCCCATGTTCCACTTCATCGAGAAGCCCAATCCCCCCATCCAAGTGGGACGAGAGACCATTGGCCAAGAGGTGGACTCTTCGGCCATCACCACTACACCCGGGCATTGAGCGTGCACCTGCTCATTTAGGCTGCGTAAAAAGTCAATCGCTTCCAAGTTTTCACGGCCACCATGCTCATTCGGTAACCACTGCCCGTCTTCTCTGGAGTAGTCTAAATAGAGCATGGAGGCGACCGCATCAACACGCAGACCATCAATATGCAGCTCTTTAATCCAGTACAGCGCATTACTAATTAAGAAGTTACGCACCTCATTCCGACCAAAGTTAAAGATGTAGGTCCCCCAGTCTTGATGTTCACCGCGGCGAGGATCTTCATGTTCGTAAAGTGCGCTGCCGTCAAAACGGCCTAAGGCAAAGGCGTCTTTTGGAAAGTGCGCGGGCACCCAATCCAAAAATACGCCAATGTTATTTTGGTGACAGTAATCGACAAAATAGCGGAAGTCATCGGGCGAGCCAAACCGACTGGTCGGTGCAAAATAGCCCGTGGTTTGGTAACCCCAAGATTGATCTAACGGATGCTCAGAAACGGGTAAAAGTTCAATATGGGTATAACCCATCCACTTCACATACTCGACCATACGGTGCGCAATTTCTCGATAATTTAAAAACGTATTATCGTCCGCACGTTGCCAAGAGCCTAAATGCACCTCGTAGACATTAATTGGCGATTTTTGCCAATCAAACACTTTTAACGCATCTTGCCAGGCCTGGTCAGACCACTGATACTGAGAGTCGTAAACAATACAACCGGTGTCTGGTCGATACTGCATTGACTGCGTGTAGGGATCTGTTTTCGTAAAGATGGCACCACCATGATGGCTGCGAATTTCAAATTTATATAAATCACCACTTTGCAGGCCAGGAATAAACAACTCCCACACACCCGACTGGCCATTGGTGCGCATAGGGTGACGCAGGCCGTGCCAACTATTAAAGTCGCCCACCACGGAAACCCGTTCCGCAGCCGGTGCCCACACGGCAAATTGCACGCCTGCAATGCCATCCACCACTTTGGGATGCGAACCTAAAACGTTGTACACATTCCAATGTTGGCCTTCCGCAAACAGGTGTAAATCCAATTCACCAATTTGTGGCATAAACGTGTAAGGCGACACAAGGGTGTGCTCTGATAAATCCGACTCTAACCACGTGACTGAAAAATGCTGCGGCAACATCGATTTCTGTTGCGCATTAATTTGTGCCGTAAACAGGTCGCTACCAATCACTCTTAATAAGGGCACCGAGGCCTCTTTATCAGCGGGGTCTTCTAATAATACCTTTGCATACTCTGCCGTTGGCAACCAAACACGTAAAACCCATGACGTTACCTGACCACGCGTTGATTGAACAGGCTGACAGCCTAAAAACATATGCGGATCATGATGACGGCCATCAATTAAACGCGTCGCTTCATCTTGTTCTATTGGTTTTAATACTTGCCATTCAACTTGCATAAATAAGATTACTTTTTGTTAGGTTTACATTAAAAAAGGGAACTATTTTGAGTACTGACAACGCTTTGTCTGCTCAATCAGTGAGGCGATTTTATCTGCTAAATTATCGGGTATTTGAGACTCATTAAGCTGCCAGCGCCAATTATCTTCAGGCGTACCTGGTATGTTCATGCGGTGCTCTGCTCCAAGCTCTAACCAATCTTGCATCGGAATAATCACACAATTGGCCACACTTTTTAAGCCGGCAACAATCAAGAGCCAAGGCATTGATTTTGGCAGGCCTGCTTGTTTTAATATGTCTACCGAAATGGGCATTAATTGCTCAATTATCCAATTTTTAGCCCCCTCATCCAAACTATCAAACCAGCCCAAAGTGGTATCGTTATCGTGTGTTCCAGTGTAAGTAATCGAATTGGTGACTTGCTCGTATATTGAGTGAGGATTATCTGGCAAACCGTTAAAACCAAACTGTAAAACCGACATACCCGGCAAGTTAAACTGATTTTTCAGCGCTACCACCTCTGCCGTAATAATGCCAAGATCTTCAGCCACAATCGGTAAATCAGGAAAATCTTCTTGCAAGGCTTTAAGCAACGCCTCGCCCGGTACTTTTTCCCAAGTTCCGTTCATCGCCGTCTCTTCAGTCGCTTGGATCTCCCAAGAAGCTTCCAACCCTCTAAAGTGGTCAATGCGCACCATATCAAATTGCTCTAACGAAGCGGCCATTCGTTTGCGCCACCAAGTAAAGCCATCCGCTTGCATTTTATCCCAGTTGTAATGTGGATTGCCCCAGCGTTGCCCGGTTTCCGAAAAGTAATCAGGCGGCACCCCTGTAACCACAGTGGGGCAATGGTTTTCATCCAACTTAAACTGCTCGGGATTCGCCCAGACATCGGCACTATCAAATGCCACAAAAATAGGGATATCACCAAATAGCTTAATACCTCTATCATTCGCATCTTGCTTCAGTTGTTGCCAAAGCGTTTGTAATGCAAACTGCTGCTGTTTTAAAAAGGTAACTTGACTGTGGTGCGTTTCTGCAAAGGCCTGAAGCGCGGTTTTATCATGGGTTTTAAGCGCGTGCGGCCAATTGACCCATGAGGCTAAATTTTGTTGGTTGCGTATTGCCACAAACAGCGCGTAATCATCCAACCAATGCGGAGGCGAAAGTAGATAGGCTTCGAATTTAGCTTGATCAAATTGCTCAAACCAGTTATCAGGCAGTAACGCGGGGTTCATTGCAAAAGCCGACACCGCTTGGTAAGGCGACAAATCTTCATGGGTATGAGTCAGCGGCAGGGTCTGCCAAACGCATAATTTAGCGCGCGCCATCCAGTCCAAAAACAACCAGGCCTGCTCATTGAGCTGACCAAGTTTACCTTCAGCATTGGGCAAAGAGGTAGGGTGAAGCAATACACCAGCCTGTTTCTTGTTCACTTGCATACTCTATACCTACTTTCTTGGAGTTTTAATAAATAAAAACCATTAATTACGTCGCATTGTGCCGGAGTTTTCCATATCACCACCACCAAACGAAACTGGATTATTTAGAGCTGCTGGCGGTGTCAGCTTGATTAATTGATACAACTTCGTTAAGTGGCGACGATACAGTTGATCAAAGTCACGCACACTGCCAGAAGGGTTGTAGTCGCCAAACCACCAGAACCAATCTGAGCCTTCACAAATCGCCAGTTGTTCGGTCGCCGCTTCAATTTGTGGTTCGGTTAAACGGCCACCTTTAACCATTTTGTCGTAGGCTTTTTTCGCATCGACCAATAAATCCCAACCCAAATTTTTGTCTTGGTCACCAATCCACGTTGAAAAGGAGCCGTATACCCAACTCCCCGCTTTTAAAATAGGCAAATGGCGAGTTTTAGCCCCATTGGCAAGGGATTCACTAAAGGTCGTCATCTCAACGTGAGGGGCTTCGGAAAGCTCTTTATATAAGTCGGCCAAAAAGTTTGAAGCATTATCGGGGTAGTATTCCCAAGCATTCTCACCATCCAAAATCACACTTACAACATGTTCTTCGACCGCTTCATCAACAAAAGCGGCAATGTTTTTCATATGTTGCGAAAAGTCTTTGGCGGCATCCGACGAATTCCAATCTTTATAACGGAAACCAATCATGTCGGATAAACCATCGTCTCGGAAAAACAGCGCACACTTTTGCGAGGCGTGTTGCATCGGCTGATAAAGCGCTTTCTTACTGTGAATATCGTGTTCATTAAGGCGCGAAGCTTCACAAGAGTGTCGCCAAACGCCCTCACCCGAAGCACTCCACTCAATGCCAAATTCGTCTAGCAGACCAATTGCAGCGCTACTGACCGCACCTTCCGATAACCAAACGCCCTTAGGCCGCGTACCAAAGTGCTGCTCATAGACCTCTAAGCCATGTTGCATATGCCATTTTGCACGTTCATAACCATCGGGGTAGCCACTGGCTTCTGGGGCAGGGGCGTGCGGCAGAGCGTCACGCATGCTCTTAAAGTCAATGAGCAACGGAACAATTGGATGGCCGTAAGGGGTCATTGAAATTTCAATTTGGCCACGTTCAAGCAAGCGACGATAACGTGGAATAATGCCAATTACCGCATCCGCCATAATACGCATTAACTCTTTTTGATCTTCCGAGCTAAAGTAGCGTTTTTTGGCCATTAAACGATTCACACGCGAATCCTGTTTACGCAGACTCACGCCCATCCAAGAGAGGTGGTACCACATTAATAGATCGGTATAAAACTGCTTATTTAAGTAGCTTAAACAGAGTTTATCAATGCCATCCGAAGCGCCCTTGTATTTAATAATATCCACCAACTCTCGAAAATTTGGCAATATATCAATCATAGTCGGAGCATGAGCACGCAAACACGCCTCGACGATCTCTAAACGACCTTTATCATCACTTGGAATGGCAGTCACGCCTGAAACTAAATTTAATAAAGGGTCTCGCATAGCCGCACCGGTTTTTAACCAATCTTGCATCTGTTGCGCATAGTCATCCAACTGTTCAAGTAATACCGGAGCAAAATTCACCACCACTTTCGCTTCTGGACAATTTTCAATGTGCCAAGCCATGTCGGTGTAGTCTTTAATCGCGTGTAAATACACCCACGGCAATCGGTACTCACCATCTAAACCATCTCGGTAATGCGGTTGGTGCATATGCCAACACAGTACGACTTTAATTTTTTTATTTTGTTTCATGATTTTCCCAATCTTTAGGATGTTGTAAAGAACCGATTGAATTGAAAAGAGAAATGCCCAGCAAGTAATCTAAACCCTTCTAATCGAATTAGTAAGGGCTTAAATTGAACAGAAAGACTAACGTGTCATATGCAAGTTCTGACCGAACATATCGGGCGTGACTAAAACAATGCCACTTTCAGGTTCCACATAAAAACGTTTTGCATCGGCTTCAAGATCTTCACCGATAATCGTTCCATCCGGAATAATTGTGCCTTTATCAATTACGGCATTTTGAATACGACAGTTACGGCCAATTTCGCAACGGGATAAGACAACAGAGTCTTTAACAAGCGTGTAACTGTGAACACGACTGCCACTACCGACAACCGAACGTTTAATTCGAGCACCCGAGATAATACAACCTCCGGCAACCATTGAATCAATTGCTTCGCCTCGGCGACCTTCATCATCGAAGGTAAATTTAGCGGGAGGTGACTGAGCCTGATAGGTCCAAATTGGCCAATCACGATCATAGAGGTTTAACTCTGGCTCAATAGAGCATAAATCTAAATTCGCTTTCCAGAAGGATTCAATTGTACCCACATCTCGCCAATAGAGGGGTAAATCGGTTTTTTCATCCACAAATGGATAAGCCTTAACACGCCAGTCTTCAATCACCGACGGAATAATATCTTTACCAAAATCACGTGAAGATTCTGGATTATCGCGGTCTTCAATTAACTTTTGATATAAAAATTCAGTTGAGAAAATATAGATTCCCATCGAGGCTAATGCTTTATCCGGTTTACCTGGTACGCAATCTGGATCTGCGGGTTTTTCTGTGAATTGAGTAATATTGAACTCTTCATCCACCGACATAACACCAAAACCAGTCGCTTCCATTCTTGGCACTTCGATACAGCCAATCGTTACATCCGCACCAGACGCGGCGTGTTCCACCAACATTTTACTGTAATCCATCGAGTAGATATGGTCCCCCCCCAGCACCATAACGTATTCAGGTGAGTGACGGCGCATAATATCTAAGTTCTGATAGAGCGCATCAGCGGTGCCTTTATACCAATCTTTATCAATACGTTGCTGAGCAGGTAAGATTTCAACAAACTCTCCTACCTCATAACGCATAAAGCTCCAAGCACGTTGAATATGACGAATCAACGAGTGCGATTTATATTGAGTAAGCACGCCAATCTTACGAATACCCGAATTGACGCAATTGGATAGAACAAAATCGATAATACGGTATTTACCACCAAACGGCACCGCGGGTTTTGCACGCCATCTTGTCAAATCTTTTAATCGAGACCCTTCACCCCCAGCTAACACTAATGCTAAGGTTTTACGGGTCAATTCGGTTGACGACTTTGTCTCACAATAATATTTCATTTATATCTTCCTCTACTCTGTATTTTAGGCAGCTTATAGCTGCTCCCTTTTTTTATTTTTTACGATTATTCTGTTCGAAATATTGGCTCACTTTTTATCAATTTTGCCGATTAAAGTGCATTGCTCCTTTTAAACCCAGCGCTTCACTGGTCACTAAATAGATAGGCATGGTTTTAACCAACGATGCCATACGACCTTTCTCTAAAAAAGCAGTTAAAAAATAAGGGCGCGTTATCCAGTCAACTATCTTGCTGGCAATTCCGCCGGCTAAATAGATGCCACCAGGCGCATTCCAAATAAGGGCAGCCGCACCAATATAAGCCCCATAAATCGTCACAAATTCTCTTAAGGCCTTAACCGCTGTAGGCTCTCCGCGCTCTGCTGCTTGGTAAACTTGCTCTGCAGAATATCTTTTTTGGGGAAGACGATTTTTTTCGTCAGCAATTATCACACCCATACTGGCATTTTCAGCCAAACTTAATGTGGTTTTTTGAAGGTTTTGTGAATCCTGAGAAATAAATGTGGCTGGGCAATCGGTTAATTCAAAGAAAGCGTACAGTGTTTCTAGACCAGGGCCAGATAATACCCGTTCATAGGAGACGTGATCCCACTGGTGCCACAACCACTGCAAAATGAGCTGCTGAGTCATTGAGATTGGCGCAAATTCAAAGTGCCCACCTTCAGAGGCTTGTGGTAAGTAACGTTGACCATCAAAAAAAATGGGCGCTACTCCCAAACCGGTACCCGCTCCAACCACCAATCGATTCCCCTCAGGCTGCTGTGCAGAAGCGGAATTTGACCCTACATAAAGCGGTGTCAGCTCATTAGCGGTTAAGCATATCAATGCCATTTGCAGCCGCGTAGAAGTCATTAATAAGCTCAACTCGTTTAATTGAGCAGGCCTGCTCAATTTGATCGGCATCAACCATCCAAGGAAGATTGGTTAATGCCACTTTACGACTGTGCACCGGACCTGGTAAACCTAAGCAGGCCTGTTCAATTTGATTTGTCACCTTCAACTCGGCTAAAAAACCACTCAAAATACTCTCTAAAGTATCAAAATCTTTACACAGGTAACGTCTCTCTCCAATCACATTAACAGACTGATCGGCCTGCTCCTCAATCAACTGAAGTAGGACCTTTGTCCCTCCCACATCACCGGCAAGTAACAACACGCTTAACCCTCATACTCAAGAGACACAATTTCAAATTCTGATAAGTTAGACCGCTTTATAGTGACTAACAAAACAACTCAAACAATCTAAAACGGTCATGATTAAATAAGTCTACAAAACACTTAAATCATCTCTAGATTACACCACTTTTAACAAAAAAAGTTTTAACAAAAAACTTAATTTGAATTATGTTTTGAATCTTAATTCATAAAAACGCTCAATACGGAGTTTAACCTATGTATGGCCTCGTAATTGCTAAGCATTTTTAGTCCTTAATTTTAAAGGCATTTGGCTTCCTAACTCAAAAAACAGTACAATTTGAACATGAACCTACAGCACCGATTATATTTTTTTATTCGCGCCATTATTGGACTCAGCCTATTCACGACTAGCGTTTTTGTTTATGCCGACGATTGTGCGGCACAGAACAAGCTAACTTGGGTTAAAGCCAGTTATGCCCTCAGTGGCGACAGCGTGATAATTCAAGGCGGAAAATTCAAATTAATCGGCATCTACGCACCGCAAATTCCTCGCACACAAAAATTTAACACGCCGGGACAACCTCTGGCTAAAGAAGCGCAACTGTTTTTAAATAAACTGCTTGCCAATAACGACATGGAAGTGGGCGTGGAATATGACGCCACTCAAGTTGATAAATTTAACCGCCAACTTGCCCATCTCTTTTTAAAAGATGGCACTAATATTCAACAAAAAATGATTGCAAGTGGTTATGCCGTCGCATTTACCAGTTCAGGCAATACGCTTCATGAAACCTGCTACTTTCAGGCTGAAAAGACCGCTCGTGATAATCAGTACCAACTATGGGATTTGGCTGCAAAAAACCCTAATATGCACTTTCCAATGGTTAATAGCACCGATATCAAAAAAGAGGATGACGGCTTTCGGATTATTCGTGGCAAGGTCGAAATGGTTGATAAATCCAGCAATAATTACATTATTAACTTAGACACCACCGGCATTCGCATACCCAAACAAAACTGGGAAAACTTTGATTACAATCAAATCAAAAGTCTTGAAGGCAAAGAGATTGAAGCGCGGGGCATCACCTACTTTTACAAAGGTGCTATGTTTTTAGTCATTGATACACCCAACGCCATCAACCTGTTTAACCCACTAAACCGCCAAGATAAAAAATAATCAACCTTAGCCACGCCTTAAATAAACATCACAAAAACACCTCCAGAATGTGGTTATTCAAAAAGCGACAGGCCTGCTGACTTTTAAGGTTTCTAAGCTTGGCGGTTTCCGTTAGAATACTCCAACTTAAATTTTTTAAAGCATTGGGCATATTGCACTGTTAACGCACTGCAACTTACCAACCCAAATCGAACGAAGGAATTTCCATGGCAGAGCTTCAAAACGACCGTTTTTTACGTGCACTTCTTAAAGAACCTGTAGACCGCACGCCTGTATGGATGATGCGCCAAGCCGGTCGTTACCTGCCAGAGTATCGCGCCACACGTACGAAAGCAGGCTCTTTTATGGATCTTTGCAAAAATAAAGAACTGGCTTCCGAAGTCACCTTGCAGCCACTTGCACGCTACCCTTTAGATGCGGCAATCTTGTTCTCAGACATTCTAACCATTCCAGATGCCATGGGTCTTGAGTTACGTTTTGCGGAAGGTGAAGGGCCTATCTTTGACAAGCCAATCAAAACGCAAGCGGATGTTGATCGTCTTTTTGTGCCTGATATGGGTACAGAATTAGGTTATGTAATGGATGCGGTGAGCACCATTCGTAAAGACCTAAATGGCAGCGTTCCGTTAATTGGTTTCTCAGGCAGCCCGTGGACATTAGCCACATACATGGTTGAAGGCGGTTCAAGTAAGCAATTTGGTAAAGTTAAAGGCATGATGTTTGACCAACCTAAAATGATGCACCAAATTTTAGATGTTCTAGCTGATTCGGTTACCGCTTACCTTAACGCTCAAATTGAAGC
>JGI10211J34971_10002644_pt1 | contig 14513 bp, 15 predicted proteins | sample Etolagsediment_FD_34971 | JGI IMG/M metagenome (IMG submission 34971) | reverse complement strand
TCTCAAAACTTGCTAAATATCGCTCGCCAAAAGGATTTTGAACATGGATAGCACATTCTCCCAAACAACGAATATCTCCGCTTGCAGACACTATAGCTTTGTCAATACCTTGAGATTTTAAATACTCTATAACTTTATCAACACCATAGCCCTTCCCCATTCCGCCTAGGTCCACCTTTATACCTTCATCTATAAAAGCTTTTGTTTTGCTTATATAAAGACCTGCAAAACTAACTCTTGCTTTTTGAAGTTCACTTTCTTCTGGCACGCGTTCTTCTTCACCAAAATGAAATAAATCTTTAGTGATGGATCCAACCGTAATATCGAAGTGCTTATCTGTTTGTCTATAATACTTTGTGCTGAATTTCAATGCTTCGTAAGTAAAAAAATCCAAGTCTATCTGTTTGTTTTTATTAAGCTGGTATATTTGAGAAGAAGGGTTATAAGAAGAGAGTGAGGCTTCAACATCACTCATGATTTTAAAAGAATTTTCAAGATGATTTTTGTATTCTTCACCCACTGAGATTGTGATGAAAGTTCCCATCCCCACTTTTGTTCGTGAGACCATAGAAGCATGAAGAGAAAATGCTAAAATTACTATAAGAAATAAAGATTTTAGCATCTTAAAAATGTTTGACTAAACGTCTATAATCTCATTCACTTCAAGTCCAAACCCACTGAGACCGACAAAGTCACTTTGCTTCATTGAAGTGATAAGGTTCATTTTCACAACGCCTAAAGATGTGAGTATTTGCGCACCAGTACCTATCTCTTTCATAACAGCATTATCTTGATGATGTGTTTTGTTTATAAAAACAAGCACACCCGAATTTTGTTTTAAATACTCTATGGAAGCAACAAGATTGTTGTATTTTTTCTGGTTCAATAGAAGCTCTATATCTGTTATCACATTATGCACTCTCACATTTGCAATTTCACCGGCTTTATAAAAAACTATGGCAGTATGCTCTATTTTATCATGGTCTATAAATGTATGCTGCTTTACCTTCACACCAAAAAACTCAAGATCTTCAACTTTAGTCTCATGAACAAGTCTTTCATTTGCTAAACGATACTCAACAATATCTGAGATAAAAACTGTTTTAAGATTATGTTTTTCACCAAAAATATCCAAGTCATCACGTCTAGCCATTGTTCCGTCTTCTTTGATGATTTCACAAATAACACCTGCTTCACTAAGACCTGCTAAACGGCAAATATCTACAGAGCCCTCTGTGTGACCAGTACGAACTAATGTACCACCGTCTTTTGCTATAAGAGGAAAAATATGCCCAGGTTTCACAAGTTCTACAGCTTGAGAAATTGGATTTGCTAAAATCTTGATAGTGTCATCACGTTCAGCTGAAGATATTCCAGTCAGTGCATCTCTTGCATCCACAGAAACAGTGAAGGCTGTTTCGTACGATGAAGTGTTTGAGCTTACCATCGGGTTCAAATCAAGTCTTGTTGCTATAGTTTTACTCAATGCTACACAGATTAAACCTCTTGCATGTGTCGCCATAAAGTTAACATTATCAGGAGTTGAAAATGCAGCGGCATATACTAAATCACCCTCATTCTCTCTGTCTTCATCATCAATCATGATGACCATCTTTCCTTTTTTAATCTCTTCTATAGCCTCTAAAACTCTCTGAATCGGTGTCATATATTCTCTTTTTAATAATTTAGGGGATTATACTCAAATAATTATTAATAATATCACTCAAGTCGGTATAATCACAAATATACTCTATAAGGATACCCAATATGCACGATAACAAAACCGATGAAGAAATCATTGAAAGTTTTAAAACATTTGAAAATGATAAACTGAGTCTTATACTTTCCACTACAAATTTAAACAATGAACCTCTTACAAATTATTCACCCTTTGTAACACTCGATGGCAAGTATTTTATCTGCATAAGCTCACAGTTACCCCATTATGAAAATATCATTCAAACAAAAAAAGCACATGTGCTTATCATAGAAGATGAGGCTAAAGCGAGTAATATCTATGCAAGAAAACGTTTATACTTTAGTGTTGCTTGTAAACTTTATGAAACAGATACGGAAAGTATTTTCAAACTTTTTGACGAACGTTATGGAGATTCTCTTTCCTTTCTTCGAAATATGAAAGATTTTAAAATAATAGAATTGGATCCTGGTGAAAAAAGCTTAGTCTTAGGCTTTGGTGCTGCTTATAAAATGGATGCTAACGGTAAATTGGCTAGTAAAAATATTCAACATAAGTCTTAAAATAAAATTTTACAAAAAGTGCTGAAAAACCTTGACATTAACTAACATTTTGTCTATAATTTCGGCTCACAAACACACAGTTGTTTGTTTAAATACCGCGGAATAGAGCAGTTCGGTAGCTCGTCGGGCTCATAACCCGAAGGTCACAGGTTCAAATCCTGTTTCCGCAACCAAATTATAAATTTTAAAACTTTACAAACTGGGGTATCGCCAAGCGGTAAGGCCGTAGCTTTTGGTGCTACTATTCGGGGGTTCGAATCCCTCTACCCCATCCACCCAACAACATTCCAAACAATCCCATCCTAACGATTTTCTTTAAATATCAAATATTTCCACTCTAATATTTCGTGCTAATCTCCTGCTAATTTAATATGCTCAGATTGTGCTCAAGAGATAGATCAGACAACTAAGACGTTAAGACATTAAGACGGTATATTCACTATCACAAATAAATCAAATTCACTGAATTTAAAATTCAATTTTGAATTATTTATCTCTCCTCTTCAATAAATAGGTTATGTTGATAACAACCAACTCCCTAAAGCGATTTACTCTTGTCTAAATCTGTATCATCACTACTCACAATAATTAAAATATGAACAATTGGTGGAAATTATAATTGATAATTGAAAATGTTGAAAACTCACTCTCCCAAAATTCTATGAATTCAAGAAGAAAATGATTCAAAAAGATCAAGGCTGTAGCACTTGCAAATTCAACCAAACAACTAGAACTATAAATCCCAATCCTAATAACGAAGAAGCTCGCGCTAACTATATATCCTGTCTTAACGTCTTAACGTCTTAATGATATCACTCTTGAATTATGATCGACTCAAAATCGCTAAACTCCCTCCCCTGTCTCAATGTCTTAATGTCTTAATTGGAAGTTTTAAATATATCAATATTAAGCAAAGAAACTCTGATCCTTATATATGTATATAACATTTAAGAGAGGTGAGTTATGTCAAATGGAAAAGTTAGGATAGCAGAAGGTGTTTATAGAAGAGTTGATAAGAAGAATATATTGACTTACTACATTTCATATACAGATAATAGCGGTAAACTAAGATGGGAGCGCGTAGGCAAGAAAGATGATGGGATCACTCCTCAATATTCTAAACAGCTACGAAGTAAAAGAATAAATGAAAAGATGCACGGAGAGGATGTCTCCTCAAAAAGGAGAAAGGATATAGTCCTATTTGATGATTTAGCTCATGAGCATTTCGAAATAGCAAAACTATCTCAAAAAGATTATGCCAGAATAAATAATAGGTACATCAATCATGTAAAACCACATATTGGTCATATGAATATCTTAGAGATTACAAAATGGGATATTGAAAATATAATAAAAATCATGATTTCAAAAGGGTTAAAACCGGCAACAGTAGATAAAGCACGACAAATCATTTCAGTAATCTTTAATTTGGGTATCTACCATGGCAAGTGTAAAAACAATCCAGCTTCAATATCAAGAAGTGATAATGTATCTATCATGCGAAGAAATAAAAAGAATATCAATAATGGTAGAGAGAGGTATTTATCAAAAGAAGAAGCTGCACAACTATTACATGAATTGAGTATCAGAAACCATAAAGTTTACATGATGACACTTATTGCACTTACTACAGGAGCAAGATCTGGTGAGATACTATCAATAAAATTCAAAGATATAGACTATAATAGTAAAAATATCACTCTTAATGACACCAAAAATGGAGATAGTCGTAAAATAAAAATAACACCAAAAGTTGAAGAGCTATTAACTAATTTAGAGCAAGGTAAACCAAATGAATATCTATTTCAAACATACGCTAATGAGAAATTCAGTAAAATACCAAATACTTATATAGCAGTTGCCAACAGACTCTTTAACAAAGATTTAGAAAGCAACGACTCGAAGAACCGTGTTGTGTTCCACACGTTGCGCCACACGTTTGCAAGTTGGCTAGCACTTGATGATGTACCAATCTTTACAATACAGAAGTTGATGGGACACAAAGATATAAATATGACCATGCGTTATGCAAAACTAAGTCCTAATGCTGGAGTTGATGCTGTTATGAATATAGAAAGGAGTTTGATTGGCAAACAATAAGAAGCCTAAACTTAGAAGCCTAAACAAAGAGAGAAATAATATTATCTATACCCAGTTTGAACACTTTGGAAATTATGAAATTGATAATAACTTTCTCTTTGAGTTATTGTCAAGATCAAAATTTCGTTACATCTTAAATATCATCAAACTTATAGCAATTGAAAATTATAACTCTAAAATCATTTCAAACTTTGAAACAAGTAAAGAATTGCCAGTTAAATATAAACACTATACAGAATTAGATTTAGAGCGCAATATATTGATTTCAAGTAAAATAATCAAGCGCATCAGGCGATTCGGTTTAAAGGATTTAGACTCACTTGAAGTTGTATTAACAAACCAAATGGGTTTAAATTTTCAAGATGTATACAGTTATTTTTATCAAAATGTTCCATCATTCAATATAAGTAATAATACGCTTCAATCTATAAAAAATTATAAAAAAAGCATTGAGTATATAAACGATGACATAGAACTAAATCCAAAAAACGGAGAGATACTAAAATATTCATACAAAATATCTCAAACAATTTCAAAATCACAAGAAGAAGTGAACCAACGACATGCTGCAGCTGTAATGATTCCTTTAATGTATAAGAAACCTACAGTAAGATTCAACAGACATGACACCATTGCACTAGAAATAAATATATCTCAACCAAGTCAACATATTACAGAATATGTGGAAAATCTACTTAAGTCATACACTAAAGATAATTTATTTGGGCTGGAACTTTTAAAAACTGATATATTTGATGGCACTTATGAAGTATCAAAAGAATATAAAAAACAAGAATATTATGCGGATTTACTCTATACATACGACAATATGAAAATTAATAAATTTGATAAAAGTGCACTAAAAAGTATACGAGAATCCTTACATCAATATAGAAAAGCTCATAAATGGCACTATGGATTTAAATATGCAATAGATGACTGTAAACCAAAAACAAAGCTCATCAAAGATAGTTATGGTAACTTTGTAAATAAAAGCAAATCAGAAGCAGAGAAATTAGCTAAACAGGAGCTTGAAAGAATTGAAAAAAAGCATTTAAAGTCAAATATATATAAATATAATATTGAAAAAATGATATTTGAAATCAGATTAGGTGATTTCAAAAAGATGGATAGTTACATTACTCAGCTAATAAAAAACCTCAATAAAATACTTAATTAAATCTTAATAATGCAAAATTCGAAACTTTAATACTGCAAAAACACCCCATTTTATTTCACTATAATTTTCTTATGTATCGATACTAAAATTTATCTAAGGAAATTATTATGACTTATGAAATCCAAAACAAAACCGCAAAATTCATTGCAAATACAGAAGAAAATGTTGTTGAGATAACTCAATTAAAAACAGAAGTAATTACAAAAGTTGATATTGGCAATTTACTAACTGTACTAAAAACAGATATAAGTCAAACTGGTAAAACATCATTGTACTGTTCTAAAGCTAAAATGGAAATTACATTAGGTTCGAATTTTCACTTAAGAACATCTTTAAACTCAGTTAATACTTATTTAACAAAAGGTTTCGACCAACAGTTATTAAGCTATATTGAAACAATGTTTCCAAACATAGACAAAGTAGACAAAATATTATCTATATCAGAACAAAAAACTCATATACCTAAAAAAGAAGAGCTTTCAAAAGAGAAAAAAACAAAAAAAATTCCAATTATAAAAATGGAAGAGTATTTTGAACCCAATTATGATGATGCAAATTGCAATGGATATCCAAATATTAATTTCATTGGTATTAAGGGTAATCACGGAGAGACAGTAGAAATATCATTTAAAGCTCATGAGGATTTATTCGATCCTTATGGTGGAATTAATAAAAATTATTTGGTAGGAAATGGATTTAATTTATACGATAATAACAGAAAAAATCTTGCTTATGAGAATAACATAGGTTTAATTTGTACACACAATAAAAGTGAAGCTACTTTTAAAATTAAATTAATATCTACTATAGATAGAAAATATTTCGGTACCAAAATCAAAAAGCACCAACCTATAACAATTGTTAATGGTAGACTCCCTGAGCCTATAAAATATAAGAGCTATATGTCTCAACTTATTGATGATGAGCCCATACAAACAGAAGTCTCAATGACTAATAATGCTGATGAGGAATTACCATGGTAACGACAGAACAAAAATATTTATCGCCAAAACAAGCCTCTTCATACATAAATGTATCGACAGATTTATTACAAAAATGGCGTTCCGAAGGTCTTGGAATCCCATATATAAAGCTAGGAGAGAGCACTAGCTCTCTTATCAGATATGATCGTGAAGAGTTAGATAAATATCTAAAATCAAAAACAATAAAAACAATGTAAGGGAGAGAAAATGGAAAAGTTAGAGATAGATAATATAGGACTATATTTAAAAGAGCTAGTAATAGAAGTTAAAAAGCATATAGATTCAGATGAGATTATGATAATCTCCACAGCCTTAAGCATGATGAGCACTGTATTAGGAAATAAAATACATACATATAGTGGTGCTCGTCAAAGATTAAACCCCAACGTATGGATGCTACTTGTTGCACAAAGCGGATTAGGAAGTAAAAGCACAACAATCAAAGCAGTAAATGAAATGATTTTAGAGCCAATTTTAATTAATGCTCATAAAAAATATCAGCAAGAAAAAAAGAAGTATAATGCTCTTTCAAAAAATGAAAAAGAGGAAGTAAATCCTCCATCGTTCAATAAACCACTAAGTGGTCAAGGTTCAACTTTTCAAGGGATGATAAAAAGCATGGAGAAAAATTCCCATGGAATGCTATCAATTTATGATGAAGCTGGAGAATTTCTTAAAAAATTCAGTAAAGATACTGAGCAAAAATCAGCTTTAATATCACTCTATGATCAAAAATATTACGGAAAAGACCTTGTTGGCTCAGGAGGAGGAGAAAGTATTTATATTGAAAATCCATTCCTCTCAATACTTGCTGTTACTAACCCTCATTCACTCATCGAAGAGACAACAGAAACAGATTATCTTAGTGGATTTCTCAATAGATTTTCTATTGTGGAAATTAAAGGAAGCACAAGACCTATACCTTTTAAAACAAAAGAAGCATCAAATAATCTTAAATTTCAAACAATAGCATTAAATTTATGGAACGATATTCAAAAAAACTACACAAGTGAAAACCCATTTATATTAGAAACTGATGAGATTGAACAAGAATATATTGCTTGGTATAATAAACAATTTGATAAATATGAAAATGATGCAGAGTATATGACATCATTCTTGATGAGGCAGGTAACATCTGCACTAAAATACGCAATGATTATACAGCTCTTTGATAATATATTCAATGGTAAGCAAATTGAAGCATATAAAAACATAAAAATCGAATATCTGAGAATTGGATGCTATTTATCAGAAAAGTATATCGAAGCATTTAAAGAGCATATAAATAGTATCGGACTAAATGATAGTGATGGATATGCGGAAACTAAAAAAGTTAACAAAATCAAAAAGCTAGCAGAAAAAATTAATCGATACCTTACAAAAAATGAACATCTAGATGGATCATTTACGCGTTCAGATTTAACTAATAATATTCGCGGAGTTTTTGCAAAAAATTTTGAAGAAGTAATTGACCACGTACTAGAAAAATATGACTATATATCAGTTTTCACATCGAGTAACGGCAAGAAAGTAGATACATACTATACAGCTAAATCACAAGATGAAGATTCTAGTTTAGACAACTATAAAGTTTATCCCAGTATCTTTGATGATGACGATGCTAATGAATTGTTTGAAGATGACTATGTTGCTTAACTTGTCTTTAATGAGTTTGGAATTAGTTCTTTAATATCAATTTCAAACTCATCAGCAATTTTGAGAAGATGGCTAAGATTGTAATTAACACCATCTCTAAGCTCAATTCTTGCCACATAAGAAGTAGAGTTGTGACCTAAAATATTCGATATCTTAAGTTGGCTAATCTTGCGCTTCTTTCTCTCAGCCTTAACATTCTCAGTAAGCTTATCAAAAAACTCTGTATACTCTTCTTCAATCAACCCTACACTCACCTATAAGTAATAATGTAGATATTATTTGAATAAGCATATTATTCCAATCACTTATAAGTAAGTGAAAAGAAACAAACAGATAAAATTTTCCAAAACAATCACTAATAAGTGAGTGAAAGGAAGAATATGTCGGTAAGAAAATATATTGGTGTAGATTTAGGAACATGGTATAACACAACAAATAAAACAAGTATTGCTGTAGGATACGAAAAAAACAACAAGCTCTTAATTGAAGGAATCTATAAAGAATATACCAAGAAAAATAGTGATATCACTACTATCTATCAAGAAAATGAGCTGGTTGAAATTCTTGAAAAATATAAAAAACAAGTTCTAAATGATACAAATTGGAATTTACACTTGACAATTGATGAAAAAAACTCAAATTTAAAAAGATTCTTAAAAAAAGAAGCTGGTAGCAATGCGCTAATTGGTATTGATGCTCCTTTTGGGATTCCAGGCTGTCTATGTGATAAAAATAAATCTGAAATGGCTTATGTACCAGAAACTAAAGATATTAACTTGCCAAATGAGCTATCAAATCCGTATATATTTGATAATTCATCAAGGTTTGTTTATGAACATACTAAGCAAATTGCTCTAGCACCAGCAGGAGATAAAATTGGAAAAATGACTGCAAGAATGATACATTTATATCAAAATTTTGAGACCTCTATAAATATTAAAAAATCTCCAAATGATGTTTACAAAAACAATATTATGACCTTTGAAGTATTTCCTACAGCTACATTATATTTATATATCAAACATAAAAAATTAGAAAGCACATATTTAAAAGCATATAGTAATAAAGAAAAAAATACTTCATTACATACAAAATTGCATTCATATAAAAATGACAATTGGCAGGAAAGTAGAGATAGAATGTTAGAATTATTAAAAGATGATATAATTATTGATAAATCTATTATAAAAACAGATGATGACTATGATGCCGTTATTTGTGCATTGACAACATACTTAGTTGATAAATATGGATATATAGAGCCTACAGATAAAGAACTCTTCCAAGATAGCTTTATATATTTACCAAAATTACACTAAGAATAACAATTTGAAAGACACTTTGCTATACAATGGTAAGCTATAAACGCCTTAGCTTATCTCTTCACGTTAAACAGAACGCAAAAGAAATCCAAAAAACTAAAAAGACAAAACTGATGAAAAATAAAATCGCACTGATATTTGACTTTGATATAACACTAAGCCCTTATTACCAGCAAAGAAAAATCATAGAACATTGGGGTATAGACGAGCAAAAATTTTGGAAGCAATGCACCAATAAAGTTCAAAAAGAGGATTATGACCTAGAACACGGCTATATAAAGGTATTACTAGAGCATATCGAAAGTGGCGAGTATAAACTAAGCAACGAGGATCTCTTTATATTAGGACAGAAGATAGAATTATATGAGGGACTTAGCAGAAAAAATAATAACAGCATATTTGATGAACTAACAGCGATTACAAAACAAGAACAATACAGTGAGCAAAACATAGAAATAGAATGTTATTGTATCAGCGGAGGGCTTGAGAGGATGATAGCAGGTGCACTCCAAGCTCATAAACTAGATAATCATTTCAAAAAAATCTATGCGTGCAGGCTAGATGAAGATAGAAATAGAAACATATCCTATGTAAAAGAGACAGTAGGACACACTATTAAAACTCAAAAAATATATCAAATAGCAAAAGGGCTAGAAAAAGATGTCAATGAAGTAGTAACAAACTATGCCATACCATTTGAAAATATGATCTTTATTGGTGATGGACTTACAGATATACCCGCATTCTCACTTATAAACTCAATGGGAGGAACAAGTATAGCGGTATATCGTGAAAGTAAAAATTCAAACGGAACAATAAACCAAGAAAAAACACTTAAAGATTATGAAGCTGGATATAAATTGGCAGTGGAGTCACAACGTGCAAAACAACTTCTTCCAGCAGATTATAGCAGTGGCAAGCCTTTAAATCTTGCACTTAAAAACTACGTCAAAGAACTCTGTGAAAGAGTGAAATCTGATACTATTTGTAACACTTAAATCTTAAAACTCCCCATAAATCCCGTTTGGGGTTAAAGATTAGTACCCCTAATCTGTATATAGGAGTATAGAGGCTATCTCTATGCAAATTATTTACAAAGGTACATTATGACAACTACTACAAAAAATGGTGACTATTCACTAGATGAAATTGCAAAAATTTTGGGAATTTCAAAAGAACGTGTAAGACAAATTGAGACTCAAGCACTTAAAAAGCTAAAACATCCTAAACTTGGGAAAGAATTAAAAGATTACATGAATATATAAAAGGAGCACAAAATGAAATCAATTGAAGAAAAAGAAGAGGATAGCATGGAAAGACCACTAGAAAAGATAGGGGCTACTTTAAAAGTAACCCCAGAAAAAATAAAAGAGCTAGAGAGTACAACACGCATACCAAAATACCGTCATCCATTATTTATCTACAAAAACAATACAAGAAAAATAAAAAACATTGGAAGTTGTAAAAACTTCTTATGTGCAAAAGATCAAAGCCAAATAAGCGAGCTACAAAAAAAAGTAGATGCCTACCTCAAAAATCAAAAAGAGATAGAAAATTATCAGTACTTCAATACAGAGTTTCTTATTGAAGATAGAAATATTTATGTAGTAAAAATCAATATGCTTATTACATACAAAAACGAGGATAGAAATATTATAGATGTTTACTCGAATATATTTAATGAAAATAATACCTTAGCTTCTTGGTTCACAGATAAAGTAGCATTCGGTTTAGGGAAAGTTTGGCAACAATACTTATCACATCCAAAGAAAAATGATATTTATGAAAGCCAAATAAACTTTCAAATTGAAAATGGAAAAATTATATCTCAAGAGATGATTGACAATACAAAAATCTATGAGCGAAAAATTTACATTGAAGAGTAGATATTTAAAAAAACTTATTGTGTGTATCTTATAAGTAAGCTTACTATATATGTAGAAAAAGAATTTTAAAAACGCTCCCTACGAAATAAGGGTAGCTATATCAGCCTTAGCCTCTCGTGCTAAGCCCGTGCTAAGGAACTTTTATTGAAATAGCAATAAATAGAAATAAAACGATTTATCAAAGACCCCTTAAAATGCGTAAATTATGCTATAATGTCAATAAATATAAAGAAGATGTCGTGGGGGTTCGAATCCCTCTACCCCATCCACCCTTTCAATACAAAGAAATTACTTTCAAGCATTAATAATTAAAATATATACTACCTTTAACAGATCTCGAATTATTGAAAATATAAGCACATAGAGGAAGAGAATTATGAATGAATCTGAAAAATTAAAGATATACTTAGAAAAAATAAAAGAGATTGCCACGTATGCTGTCCAAAATAATAACAGTTCTGCGATTGACGCATTAAAAGAAGCTATTCATTTTGTTGAAGGCGAAATGATTGGTTATTAAAATAATCACCCTCTAAGGATATACATTATGTTATATATGAATACATTTGAAAATACAGAAGATGCACAAGAGAAAGAAGAATACGACTATTTTAACGAAGAACCTTTATTAGATGAAGATATATTTGAATATGACGAAGACAAAGACGATGAGTATTGTGATTAATTTTACAAAAAATTACTGATATATCTTTGAAAGCTGTAAAAGGTAAGAATCAAAAATAAAGTTATACTTGAGCATTACATCTTTATTGATGTAAGGCTTTGTTGATTTTCCTATATATATTGATGCTAAAAATCCATACTTCATATGTCCTGAATCATATGCAAAACTTACTATATGGTTTTGGTTTGCCCAAGATGCAATATTTTCAAGTTCTTCATTGTTGTTTGAAAGAACAATGATCATATCTACAGCTTGCTGCCTAATTGTTTCATATGTATCAAGACGTATATGCATTTCTTTATTTCCTAACTTTTTAGGATAATTTGACATGATTTTATCTTTAAATGCACTTGCCTCATCTAAATCTAACTCTTTTGCAACTATGCTAATTTGAAGCATACTTAATGGATCATTTTTTATATGCTGCTCAAGTAAAGCTATTTTTGGAAATAGTTTTGCCTCAATAGCCATAACTGTACTGTCATATTGTGTGGCAAACAATTGCACTGATAGGAAAAAGAATAAAATGAAATGTTTATGCACTATAGTCTCCACCCCACTGAAAACCAAAATGTACGGCCATCACGAATAAGATCATTTTCATAAGTTTTCATTTCTGCTGGAAATACAATTGCCTCGTTAAACAGATTTTTGATTGCTGCTTGAAATGTAAAATCTTTATGCGAGTATGTGAAAGTTTGATTCACTCTTTTATAGCCATCTAAGTCAGTTCGGGTGTCTGCAGCTTCTCGGTGCTGTTTTGAAATATAGCGCAGTGTTGTGCCACTGCTGAATTCTCGTGTCCATTGGGTGAAGAGCATTACATTGGCTAAATGATTCGCTATAAAAGGCAATCTTTCTCCATTTTCATTTTCAATATATATGTAGCTGTAATTACTTTTAAACTTGCTAGAATCAAGTATGGGAAATTGCCACTCTAATTCTGTTCCAAGAGAGCGAATTTTTTCATCGTTGAAAAAGACAGATCCATTTTGACGATTCACAAAATTTTTCATATCTGAATAAAATATATTCCATGTAAAACGATTATTGAGAGAACTTTGATGCGAATAGGCAAACTCGATTGTGTCAATCGTCTCAGATTTAAGAGACTCATCCCCCACATAAGGGCTTTCAATTCCATAAAGTTCAATAAAAGACGGGGTGCGAAAAGATCTCTGATACATTAATTTATAACTGTCTTCATTACTTTTATTATAAACCAATGCGAGTTTAGGTGAAAAACTAGAATCCGCATCACTGTAATAATCATAACGACCTCCAATATTGAAAGTCAACTCAGGTGATATGGAATATACATCATGTAAATAAAATGCATATTGATCCCGCGACACACCCNGCTTTATGTTGGTCACTCTTATATTTGTCGCTTCTGAGCTAGTGATATCATTAATATCATATGTAATTGAAGCAATCTTTGAAGTCGATGCATATCCGCCAAAAAGTATCTGATGTTTATCTTTCTTATGTGTAAAAGCGATATCACTATAGAAGCCCTCTTCTCTATAATAACCTCTAATTATCAAATCGTGAGGATTCCCCAATATAGAAGTTGGAACATATCGGGATTTCCCTGCAAACTCGTACTCTCTATAACCCACTTTTAAATCCATCGATGTATTTTTANTCAGTTTTGGTGAATAGCGAAATTCACTTGTGATAGATGTCGCCTTCAAACGTTTAGGGTCTTGTACGATNGGCCNATCAGCATACCCATAATAATTCTCGGCATCTCTTTGAAGCACTCTAGAGTTTAAAGATATATCATTATCTAGTTCAATATTCACACCCACAGATTGCACATCAAAATCTTCATAAGAGGTGAATGAAGATTGCGAACTAATACCAGTGTATGGTCCATATTCACGACTTTTATTATTGTGTGTGCTAAAGCCATCGAGTGCCACTTTTATATTACCCAATGTGAACTGCTTCTCAAATCCTAAGGTTGCGTAGCCCTCTGAGTTTATCTTTGTAAACACCACACCATTGCTGTCTGTTGCATTTTTAGTAATCACATTGACAACCCCTATATTTGCAAAAGAACCATATAAAGCTGAAGCCGGTCCTCTAATAACCTCTATACGTTCTATAAGTTCTATAGGATAATCCAAATAAAAGAAAATACTTCCTGTCAACTCGATATTGACACTCACACCGTTTATCATAAGCTTTAGTTTATCACGAATGAGAGATTTATTACCTCTCATATTAATCTGTTTCCCTCCACCAGTACCCATAGAAACTTCTATTCCAGGTACAGTTTCAAGAGCTTCATACAAAGTAACTATTCCTAGTTTTTTCAACTCTTTAGCATGTAAAATCGAAACGATAGCTGGTGTTTTATCAATATTGAGTTTGCTTCGGGTAGCTATTTTCGATGCATTTTCTAGATCATCTAAAAGATTTAAAGAATCA
>JGI10211J34971_10002643_pt1 | contig 14514 bp, 5 predicted proteins | sample Etolagsediment_FD_34971 | JGI IMG/M metagenome (IMG submission 34971) | reverse complement strand
ATAAACATTTTTATTCCAGATAGTTCCGCGTGAACTTTTGCATAAGAGGAAAGGACCGCCTCAAACTCCATTTTTTTTAATACTTCTTTTTGATAAACTTCTAGACTATCTTTTAGTTTAGAAGATGCAGAGTTTGGCTCATTTTCATCACAATTATTATTATGTTCTACAAATTGTAAAAAATTTTTTATAGTTCCTTTCCAATTATTGTATTGCTCAATTAATTTATCTAATTGTGTTTTAATTACTTCCATTTCTATTGCCTTTTTGGATGCATATTCTTTTATTTTTGCCTGATTTATTAAATGTTCATCAAAATTCATATCAAGTTCTTTGCTTAAATGATTTACTATATTTTCTGGTTCAGCATATTTTTCATATAAGTCTTTCTTATAAAATGGTGATGAGAATAATCCTTCTCCATTTTTCTCTATTATATATTCCTCCACATCATTTTCTAGGTAGGTATCTTCAAAAAAAATATCTAATTTACTGACTAGATTTTTGTCAAAATCATCCAAATATTTTTGTATAGAAGATGAATCAAAGTAATTTTTTTCAACTATAGGATTAGGATTTTCACTTTTTTCTTTATTTTGTTCTGATACTAAAATAGGGGAATTGCTAGGTACTAAAGGAGATGAAATAGTATTTATTTCTCCATCATAATCATATTGAATACTATGTGTTAAAAAAGAACCTCTTAAAAAAGGTGAACTATTATCTTCATTATTCATTTCTTAGCTATTATATTTTATTTTTTTGAAAATAAAAGATATTTAATTAAAAAATATTTTATGGGAGCTATAAAAAATCTTCAAACGTGTTTGAAGTTTTCTAATACACAAAACGTAGTTTTGTGTATATTAAAGATAGAATTATGGCACTTTAGTGTCCTACTCTACTTTAAGATATATTTGTAAGGTCCATTGCCTTTAACATTTACTGAATTTTTAAGTGGTTCTACTTCTATCTTATCGCGGGAACCATATACGTGCCAATAAAATTTTCCATTTTTTCCAAAAACTTTAAAAGCACCATCTTTTACTAACGAACTTCTATAATTTCCTACTTCCTCATCTTCATCTTCTTGTATTGCTGTTATTTGAATAGTAAAATCTTTGGCTAATTTATCTACATAATTTGGTAATTCAATAGTAGTTGACTTATTATTTGTTATTTCTCCAATACCTCTATAATATACGCCCGCTTCTGGTCCCTCTAAACACGCGTGGACAAGATATTTATCTTCATCTGTTGGATGTTCGATAACAAAAGTTTTAGAGGTATTGTATGTAATTTCATTTGTTGTACTATTATATACTAGTGCATTTCCATTATCCGATGTTTGAGTACGCATTGGAGTTATGTAAACACCCGAAGTAGAAGGAGTAATAGCATTACCGGATGCATTTAATATAATACTATTTGCGGCTTGTCCCGTTGTACCTGCTTGATAACCAATTGCAATAGAGTTATTACCTTGACCGGTAAGACCTGCATTTTTCCCTATTGCAATTGAATTAATTCCTTGAATATTACTTCCTGCATTTGCACCTATAGCAATAGAGCCACCATTTTGTGATGTTGCACCAGCATTTGAACCAATTGCAATACCATCTATATTTTGATTTGTATTTCCTGCTTGTTGACCAATTGCAATTGCAAATGCATTTTGTCCAGTTCTTCCAGCATTTGAACCAATTGCGATAGAAGCTATATTTTGCCCAAATTCACCTGCTAAATTACCTATTGCAATTGATTCATTTAATTGACCAGTTCTTCCCGCACCATTTCCAATTGCTACTGAATAACCTCTTTGGTCAGTTTTACCTGCATTTGTTCCAATTGCAATACTATTTCCCATATTAGCAATAGTTCCAATTGAACCTTGGTTTGTTTCTCCAGCATTTTTTCCTAATGCAATTGAATTACTTGATTGAGTTGTTTTACCAGCTTCTTGGCCAATAGCTAATGCATAACCGACTGAACCAGCAGAACCTGTTACACCTTGATTACTGGTTCCAGATAAATACCCCATAGCTATTGAGTGAGTTGTTTGTCCAGTTTGACCCAAAACGTTGCCATGGTCGCCAATAGTAATTGCATATTCTCCTTGATTTTGATAAGCTGAACGTGTCCCTATTGCAATAGAATTTGCAGATTGATTATTTAGTCCAGATTCATTACCTATTGCAATTGATTTTTCTCCTTGACTATTTTGTGCTGTACGATACCCTATTGCGATAGATTTTTGTTGTTGTAAACTATTGCCCGCACTATATCCAATACCAATCGTACCCTCTGAACTTGAACCAAACGCAGTTGAATTATATCCAATTGCTACTGCATTTTCACCTAACCCAGTATTTCCCGCTCGATCACCAACTGCGACTGAGTAACTTAATTGAGAATATTCTCCCGCATTTGTCCCTAACGATACTGCCCTTTCTCCTTGACTAATACGTCCGCTATTAAGACCAATTGCAATAGCATAACTTTGTTGTGCAGTATAACCTGCATTTTCTCCTATACCTATTGCTCCACCACTAACTCCTCCTTGGTCATCTCTACCAGCCAAATGTCCGATTGCAATACTATTTGGTCCCTGGTTACTTGTTCCAGCACTTGTACCTATTGCAATAGTATTACTTTTATTAGTACCACTGAATCCAGCTTGATTACCAATGGCAATACTATCATCTCCTAATCCAGATGTTCCTGCAAAAGAACCTACAGCTACTGAATTATCTCCTTGATTATTCTCACCCGCTCTTATACCAATTGCAACTAATTCTGTTCCAGGATTATTTAAACTTGCATTTTTACCCAAATGAACATTTATACTGCCCTCTTCCCAACTATTTGTTGCATTGTTCCAAAATAAATAATCTGAATAATCTGTACCAACTATTCCAAAAGTTCCTGTTGGTCCGGTTGGACCAGTTGGTCCTTGTTGTCCAATAGCACCATCAAGATTGACTTCCCATGCATTAAATGTACTTGTACCAGAAACTTGTAAGACATTTACTGACATTACTCCTGTAGTAGAATTATAATTACGTACCTCTGCAATAAAATAATCAGTTGTACTATTTGCTACTATTATATCTTGCCCAACTGAATAGGCTAATCCAGTTTCCAAAGTGATAGTTTGTAGTCCGGTTAGTCCAGATAAAGTAAATGTATCTGTTGAAAAAGTTTTGTATTTATCTCCTCTTTCCCCTGTAGGACCTGTTTCTCCTTGTGGTCCAGTTGGTCCTTGCTCACCAGTTGGTCCAGTTTCTCCTGTAGGACCTTGAGCGCCTGTAGCACCAGTGTCACCTTGAATACCTGTAGAACCTGTAGGACCTTGTGTTCCTGGAGCTCCTGTTAAATTAACTTGCCAGCTATTAAATGTTCCAGTACCTACTACAGATTGTACATCAACCACCAATGTACCGACTAAAGATGTAGTAGTATAACTGACAACATCTGCTGTAAAATTCTCAGTATTACTATTTGCTACTATTACTTCCTGACCAGGAGTATATGATAAACTAGGGTCAACTAATAACGTTTGTTGTCCAGTTAAGCCAGATAAAGTAAAAGAAGCTGATGACGTTGTTTTATAAATATCTCCTGATTGACCAGTGGAACCAGTATCACCTTGAATACCAGTTGCACCAGTTAATCCAGTTGCGCCAATTGGACCAGTTACACCTTGTGGTCCAGTTGTGCCTTGAGGGCCAGTAGGTCCAGTATCACCCTGTTGTCCAGGGGCACCATCTAAATTTACATCCCATGCTGAATAAGTACCACTACCTGTTATTGATTGTACTTTTACTTCCATCTGACCAGTATTTGTATTATAAAAATCAATAATTGCTACAAAAAAATTAAGGTTAGTATTTGCAACTATAACTTCTTGTGCTGTGGAGTAAGCTAATCCACTTGCTACAAAAAAAGTAATAATATCATTTACATTTAATGAAGTTAAATTTATAGTATTAGTGGAACTAGTTTGATATTTATCCCCAATAGGTCCCTGAGGTCCAGTCGCACCAGTTTCACCCTGGGGTCCAGTAGGTCCAATTTCACCACTATTTCCGGGTTCACCTCTTGCTCCAGTAGGTCCAGTATCACCCTGTTTTCCAGGTGCTCCATCTAAATTAACCTCCCAACTAGTATAAGAACCTGAACCCGCTATAGTTTGCACTTTTACTTCTAATTCACCATTTACTGAATTATATGAATTCACAAGACCAACAAAAAAGTTTGTAGAATTATTTGCGACTATTACTTCTTGCCCTAAAGTATATGCCAAAGTAGTATCTACAAATAAAGAAACTAAATCATTTATATTTATATTATCCAAATCTATACTACTACTTGAACTAGTTTGGTATTTATCACCTTGAGGACCAGTATCACCTTGTATACCTTGAGGACCGGTTTCACCTTGAGGACCGGTTGGTCCAGTAACTCCTGATAAAGAATCAACGTATTTTTTCGTAACTAATTCATTTGGTTTAGTTGGTGTCTCTTCGCTAATTGGAAGTTTGTTAAAAATTGCACCATCTGTAGAATAAAATTTATTAACTGCTAATTCTTTAACCACTGAAATATCAGTCTTAATATTTTTATCAACTCCGACTAATAATTTTCCTTTAACTATTACATCTTTGCACGCATTAATTGGTTTCTGGAAATAAGATTCCTTTTTTACAACATTGCAATCTTTTTTCATATAATTATTATATATAAAAACGTTTATTTTTCCATATTTTTTTAGAGTAAAAATTAATGGTTTCAATATGTTTAAATATGATAGTCAAAAACGAAGCACATATTATAGTAAAAACTCTAGAAAATATTTTACAATATATACCTATTACTTATTGGGTAATCTCTGATACAGGTTCCACCGATAATACCCAACAAATAATTAAAGATTTTTTTAATAAACGAAATATTCCCGGTGAATTATATCAAGACGCATGGAAAGATTTTGGATATAACCGCTCTTTAGCTCTTAAATACGCATATAATAAAACCGATTATCTATTTATTTTTGATGCAGATGATACTATAAATGGTGATTTAATTTTACCAAGTAAATTAGATAAAGATTGTTATTTTTTAAAATTTGGTACAACTTTTACGTACAAAAGAATATTACTTATTAATAACCGAATAAAATGGATTTTTAGAGGAGTTCTTCACGAATTTATACAAGCATATGATGTAAAGGATTTTCAGGAAGAAATCATTGAAGGTGAATACCATATAGTATCTGGGAAATCTGGTAGTCGTAGCAATGACCCTCAAAAATATTTAAAAGACGCAACTATTTTAGAAAACGCATATCAAACAGAAACCGACGAAAAAATAAAAGATAGATATGCATTTTACTGCGCACAAAGCTACAAAGATAGTGGCAAGAATGATAAAGCGATTGAATGGTATAAAAAATGTTTAGAAAAAAATTGGAACCAAGAAAGATACGTAAGTTGTATTGAAATTGGTAATCTATCTGAAGAGTGGAAAGATAAAATAAATTATTGGATAAAATCGGCAGAATATGATTCCGAAAGAATAGAGGGAATCGTAAAAGCGTGTGAACTTTTAAGAACAGAGGGTAATCATTTAATGGTTAATTTATTATATGAACGATTCAAAAATTATAAAAATGTTTCAGATAAGCTTTTTTTAACAACTACCTATTATAATGATGAGCTAGAATATAACAATTCTATTTCCGCTTATTATAGTAATAATCATAATTCAGCATTTGAATGTTGCAAGAAAATTTTGACCAACCAAATATTGCCCAAAAATAAATTAGAACAAACTATTAACAATATGTTTTTTTACAAACAACATCATAAAAATGATGAAATATTTCAAGCAATTAATAAATATATTCAAAATAATAGTAGTATTAACCAAAATACATTTAAGTTGTGGAATAATAGTTTTAATGAAAAAATTTATACTCAATACAATCCCATCCAATTAAATGAAAGAAAGAATAAAGAAATTATTTTGACCATGACTACTTGTAAAAGATTTGACCTCTTCCAAAAAACGATTAATTCTATTTGCAATACTTGGTTAGATTTAGACAAAATTGACTTTTGGTTTTGTGTTGATGACAATTCAAGTAAAGAAGATAGAGAACAGATGGCGAATAAATATAGTTGGATACATTTTTATTGGAAGAGTGAGGAAGAAAAAGGACACCGAACGAGTATGAACATTATATGGGACAAATTAAATGAATTGAAACCTAAATATTGGATACATATTGAAGATGATTTTCTATTCTTTTTAAAGGAAAATTATGTAAGTAATAGTATCAGATTCATTGAAGAAACTGGTTTTCAACAAATTCTTTTTAACAGAAATTATGGAGAAGTTATAGAGGATTATCAAATATTAGGTCACAAAATAGTAAATAATGAGGTAGTAGAACATCAATATAAAATGGGTAAATTTCCATATAGGAATTGCCATTATTGGCCTAATTTTAGTTTCCGTCCAGGTGTAATAAAAGTAGATGTAATACTAGACCTCGGTAATTTTAATTCTACCAATACCTTTTTTGAAATGGATTATGCTGAGCGATGGACTAATCAAGGGTATAAAACTGGATTCTGGAATAAAATTTGCTGCAAACATATTGGAAAATTAACTAGTGAAAATAAGCCAAATGCATATACTTTAAATAATCAACAACAATTTGGAACCACTATAAACATCGTAAATTTAGCCAAGAGAGTTGATAGGAAAGAAGAAATGGTTAAAGAAATGCACAAAATACCTTTCAATTATAAATTTTCCGAGGCAGTTGATGGTAAAAAATTAGATCTAACGTTGGAGATTAGAAACCTATTCTTAGGAAATGATTTTAATAGTAGAAAAGGGGTCATCGGTTGTGCCTTAACACACTTAAATTTATGGAAAAAACTATTGGCAAGCAAAGAAGAATATATGATTATATTGGAAGATGATATTAAATTTGACAATAACGCTGGAGAAGTAATGAGAAATATAGATTATCAAAGAAATGAAATACTATTTTTAGGTTATCATATGTTTGAAAATGATAGGAAAAGGAATTGGAAAAAATATAATGAAAATAACGGAACTTCTACCATTGGAGAATTAGATAAGAAATTATACATTGGTGGAACTTTTGGTTATTCAATAAATAGAAAAGGCGCTGAAAAATTAATATATTATATAGAAAAAAACGGCATTAAACACGGCATTGATTATTTAATAAAAATTAGTGATGTCAATTGCAAAGAACTTTGTCCCCAAATCGTATTTTCGGAATGGAATGAAAATGGTAAAAAAATAGATACAGATATTCAAAGGGATTATGAGCATTTTAAACTTTTTGATGATTTTGTTTTTGTTGCCGAGTGTGACCAAATAGATTTTGATATAAATTGGTTTTCAAATCTTAAATTAGAAGAGATGTTTAAAAAGGCGAAGGAAATGGATGAATGTGTTGCATTTAATACGATGGGATATTTTAAAATAAAAATTAAGAACTTAGTTAGACCAAGCTATTTTAAAGGTCATGGTATATTTATCAAAAAATCTTATTATGAAAAAATAAATAAGTTAAAAAAGGTCAAAATGATATGTGATTGGACTAATCCGAAAGGAATATGTAATGAATGGAAAACAATGTGTAAAGAGGGATTAACTTGGAATAATTTGGAATTAACTTGGGGTGATAATGCGGATTATTATGTTATAATTAATAAACCAAGTGGTTGCGAAACATACGAAGAGAAAAAAACAATAGTTTTTCAAATGGAGCCGTGGGTAAACAATGCAAATTATCATTGGGGTGTTAAAACTTGGGGTGAATGGGCGACACCCGATGAAAAAAAATTTTTAGCAGTTCGTGGAAGAAAAACCGATTGTCATAATAATGCATTTTGGCAATTAGAATTAAATTATAACCAACTCAAAAGATTAAAATATAAAAAGCAAGATAAGTTATCCAGTATTTGCTCCTCAAAATATTTTGATGAAGGTCATATTGCCCGAGTTGATTTCTTAAAATTTTTAGAAGAAAAAGGCGACATACCAATGGATATCTATGGATGGGATAATAAACATAATTTTAAAAACCATATTAGGGGGCTAGACTTCTATAAAGATAAAAGCGAAGGGTATGTTCCATATAAATATTACTTTATGGTTGAAAATAATTATGAGAAAAATTTTATAACAGAAAAAGTCTGGGAGCCAATTTTGTGCGAAACATTAGTATTTTATTATGGCTGTCCTAATTTAAAAGATTATATTGACGAAAGAGCATATGTTCAACTTGATATGAACGATTTTGAAAAATCATATAATATTATAAAACAAGCTTTTGAGCAAGATTGGTGGAGTCAGCGATTACTATATATACAACAAGAAAAACAAAAAATAATGGAAAAACTTGGATTTTTTCCAGTAATTGAAGATATTATAAATAAAACAGAGGAGACAAATAGTAAATTATTCTAATAAAAAAATAATTTACAAGAAGTTCGCTATATATCCATATGAGGTACGTAGGTATTTATCGCACTATTCGCACTAGAGAAAATTATCAAAAGAGGAGGAGACTGAAGAATATGCAAAGGAGACTTCGTAGGGAAAAACTTCGTGCAGCGAAGAGAGAAGAAACTCAAGCAGTTGCAGAAGTTACTGATGCCGTAGAACAGGTAGATGTTCCAGAGGCTTAATTATAAAATAGGCAAGAAAGAGAAAATGTTCCCAATAATTTTTGATTATTGAGATTACTCTACAATTGTGCCAAAAGGCGGTCAAATTCCGTCTTCAGATTTTCGATGTTGTCATCGTAGCCAACGGAAAACCTGCAAACTGCTGCAGTATCTCCCCTTCTTCCAGGCCACTGGTCAGAGACAACAAAAAAAACCTAAACAGAAAACATCGGTAAGTCGTTCATTTATGGATAGTAATAATGTTTTGAGGTGGAGGATGTAGTAATTGTTTTATTTTTATTAATTTTATACTTTAATTAAATTGGGATTTGAAAGATATAAAAAACAATCTAAAAAAATTGAAAATGTTTTTATTTATTCCAATAATTTGTTTTTATACTAATGAGTTTGCGTAATTGTCAAAAACTTGCAATTGAAAAATATGAGGAAATTACCAAAAATAATACCAAAAAATACACAAATATTTCAATGTGTACCGGTTCTGGTAAAACTCGTGTTATTCAAGAAATCACAAAGTATCAAAACAAGCGTATTTTGATAGTTTTTCCTTGGTTGGCATTACTTAAACAATTTTGGGAAGATCGGCTAAACCCATTTCGCTCCCACATTTGTGTAAGGTATTATGCAACCGAGGGTATTTTACTTTCTGTAAAAAAATTAAATATGGATGAACTCCAAGAGGAAAGTTACATTATATTAACTACCTATATGAGTGCTCCAGATATTTATGCTAAAATTTCAGATGCAAATGTAATTGATTTAATTATTCATGATGAAGCCCATCGCGCTGAAAGAGAAATTTATAGTGCTGCATTCGCAAAGATTGTAGACAATGTAAAACATTATCTCAACTTATCCGCAACATTACCAAATAAAGATGGTTATGAGGCGGACTATAAATATTCTTTATTACGTGGTATTAAAGATGGTGTTGTCAGGGATTTTAATATGCATATGTTCCTATGCGTAGATATTGAACGCGAACAATCAAAAACATTTATTGAAATCGTTGATATTTTGAAAAAAATACACCCAGAAGTGAAACTTTTAGTTTACACTGCGGAAGCGAACACAGAAGAATTTAATAGTTCTTCGGTGAAAACTTTTCTCAGTCTAAATGGCAAAGAAGTTGAACGCAAAGGATGGTGGATTCAGGGATTAAACGAAGAAACCATGAAAGAACGTGATAGTATTTTGAAAGATTTTCAAGTTCATCGTGAAGTATCAATTCTAGTTAGTTGTAAAACGATTAGTGAAGGTGTTGATCTTAAAAATGCTAATTGTATGATGGCATGGGATGCTTCTAAAAGTCCCATAGATAATATTCAGCGAGTTGGTCGTGTCCTACGTTTGTATAAAAATGCAAATGGAACTATTGCTTCCAAGGAAAAACAGACTCCTTCAACTATTATGATTCCTATCTTTCTCACTCGAAGTAAATTTGAAGATTGCGGTGGAGATAGACAGCGGATTCATGATACTCTTTCTCAAGAAATTGGTTTGAACTGCAGAGGCAATTTTATGCCTTTTGTTGAAGTTTGTACTGCTCTTAAAAGTGAGTTAGCAGATGAAGATGAAGACTTGTTTAATGAACTGATTAATATGCCAGTTAAAGTCAAATCATCCCAAAATATTGTTGAATGTATATCCAGTCATCTCAAAAAAGAGAAAAATGTTATTTTGAAAGAAATAGCAGATTCTCTTGATGATGAAGAAATGTATGAAATGATATTGGAAAATGATTGGGATGAAGAAAATTCTTATGAAGTTTTAACTGCTTTGGCGGAAACTCAAAATATTAAACTTATTGTTAACGATGGCGAAAGCAAGCCTCAATATGGAAATAGTGAGAATGTAGTTGTTGTTGAAAAAAATGAGAAAGACGATGGGTATAAAATCGTCAAAGGAAAAAAAGCAGAAAAAGAGAAAAAAGCTGCTGAACGTATCAATAACCGAACTGATTTAACAATTAGTAGTAATGCTAAAATATTTCTTGGTTTAGATACAGCAGAAGCAGATATTGAAGAAAAGGAGTTTGTTATTCGTAAAATCAACGCAGAAGTTCAACCTGATGCATGTTGGGTAAAACGAAGAACCGCTTGGGTTGAGTTTTATCAAAAAAATGGAAGAACGCCAAAAGAAAGTTCCAAAAATCAAGAAGAAAAATCTTTAGGAAGTTGGGCTCAACATCAAAAAACAAACTACAAAAAAGGAAAACTTTCCCCAGAAAGAATAGATATTCTTAATAAAACTGAAGGTTGGGTTTGGGATAAAGAAGAAAGATGGAATGAAACTCATCAAAAATGGGTTGAGTTTTATCAAAAGAACGGAAAAACTCCATCACATGGTTCCAAAAATACAGAAGAAAAATCTTTAGGAAGTTGGGCTCAACATCAAAAAGAAAACTACAAAAAAGGTAATCTTTCCCAAGAAAGAATTGATATTCTTAATAAAACTGATGGATGGGTTTGGGATGAATTAGAAGAAATTTGGAATGAAACTCATCAAAAATGGGTTGAGTTTTATCAAAAGTATAAAAAAACTCCATCACAAAATTCCAAAAATAAAGAAGAAAAATTTTTAGGAAAATGGGCTCAACATCAAAAAGAAAACTACAAAAAAGGAAAACTTTCCCAAGAAAGAATTGATATTCTTAATAAAACTGATGGATGGATTTGGGAAGTTGATTTAGACAAAATTTGGAATGAAACTCATCAAAAATGGGTTGAGTTTTATCAAAAAAATAAAAAAACTCCATCACATGTTTCCAAAAATACAGAAGAAAAATCTTTAGGTAGTTGGGCTCATCATCAAAAAACAAACTACAAAAAAGGTAATCTTTCCCAAGAAAGAATAGATATTCTTAATAAAACTGATGGATGGGTTTGGGATGAATTTGAAGAAATTTGGAATGAAACTCATCAAAAATGGGTTGAGTTTTATCAAAAGAATGGAAGAACGCCAAAAGAAAGTTCCAAAAATCAAGAAGAAAAATTTTTAGGTAATTGGGCTGGAACCCAAAAAAAAAACTACAAAAAAGGTAATCTTTCCCAAGAAAGAATAGATATTCTTAATAAAACTGATGGATGGGTTTGGGAAAAAGATTTAGATAAAATTTGGAATGAACATTATCAAAAATGGGTAGAGTTTTATCAAAAGAATGGAAAAACTCCATCACCTCATTCCAAAAATACAGAAGAAAAATCTTTAGGTATTTGGGCTGGAACACAAAAAGGAAATTACAAAAAAGGAAAACTTTCCCAAGAACGAATAGATATTCTTAATAAAACTGAAGGTTGGGTTTGGGATAAAGAAGAAAGATGGAATGAAACTCATCAAAAATGGGTAGAGTTTTATCAAAAGAATGGAAAAACTCCATCAGTAAGTTCCAAAAATACAGAAGAAAAATCTTTAGGAAGTTGGGCTCATGATCAAAAAACAAACTACAAAAAAGGAAAACTTTCCCAAGAACGAATAGATATTCTTAATAAAACTGAAGGTTGGGTTTGGAGCAAAGAAGATGATGAAACCAAATCAGTATCTTCTTCTGATAGTAGTATTAAAGAAGATGAAGCAACCCAATCTGAAACATCTGTTCAGGTTAGTATCACCAAAAAGGTACGTCCATCTAAGCGGAAAATTAAATCTGTTGATGATGAACCCAAAGGTGATGGTTCTTCTATGAAACATCAAATGGGTCTTCTTGAGAAATATCATCAAAGATTTAAGAAGATGAATGCATCTACTTATGTTAGTAAAATAACAAAAGAAGAGTTCAATGCATATCATGATATTGCAGATGAGCACGATTCACGTGATAAAGTAGGGGAAGGACCAAATGATAAAATGGCACAACTTTTGAAAAAGTTCAATCGTAAATCGTATAGTGCGATTGATTTGGGTTGTGGACGTAATCGTTTCAAGACTCGTCCAGAAGTTAATAAAATGAAATGGACGAGTGTTGACGCAGTAGCAATAGACGAATCAGTTATTGAAGCAGATATTGCAAATCTTCCCTTTGAAGAGGAAGAATTTGATTTTGCGATTATGTCAAGGTCATTATGGGCTGTTAATTATCAAGATGTTTTGAAGGAAACAGCAAGGATATTAAAACATAATGGAACCCTCTTAATTTGTGAAGCCTATTCAAGGTGGTGTAAAAAAGATGCCAATGGCGAAAACATATTACCTCAAGCAATTGAAAATGCAGGATTTAGTATTGTCAACGAAGAGGGAACTTCTGAAACTGAAGAGTTTGTTAATACCTGGCAATATATAATTGCTAGGAAAATATGAATCATCATTTCTTTAATACACACAAAAACCATAAAATTTTATAAAGTAAATGCAAGTAACTATTTGCCTCTCGTGAAAGAGACTTAAAAAGTCTCTCATCTCATAAAGCAAAAAATTTTCTGCTTTAAGACAGAAACCATTTTGTAAAATTTTTCCCCAAAATTCAAATAATTGCATTAAATATTTATAAATTTTTTCAAGAATATTGCGAATAAATCTCCTCTTCAATGGTGTCCTTGATAATAAGCCGCGAGACATTACATTTCTCTTGCTGGCCAATTCTCATAATTCTCCCAACAACCTGCTTCTCAACTTCTCGCAAGAAAACATAGTCTCCCTTGATCGGTTCAAAGATTACAATATTTTGGCAAAATTGTAGATTCAAACCAGAAGAGTTCATCATTGATGACAATATCAAAACCCTGCATTCCGCAGAACGAAACTTCGCAATCTTCTCCTCAATATTTCCATCTAGAAGCAATGCATTAATTCCCAAACTATTTAAGAAATTTTGCAATTTCTCAATTAAATCCGGGAATTGTGTAAAGATGATAGTCTTATTATTTTTCTCAACGATTCCCTTCAACTCATTCAATTTTGTTGAGTACAATTGCTGAGGTATCTCATCATCTTTTATCTCATATGCATTGGAGAATTGCTTTCTGCACATGGCACAATTCCGATTATTCGAAAATTTCAACCATCCCTCGTGACAGCTATTATGGAAATAATGTCCACAAGAAAGAATGGTATAGTTTGTACCAATGTCCTCACAACATATTGCACACATTTCCTTTTTACCCTCAAAACTAGACTTCAAGAACAAAAATGAGCGCTTTCTATCTTCATAATCCTCTTTGCATCGGTTAACCTCGGATATAAAACGATTTTTCGTCATTGCGAGTTCTTCTCTATCCTTCGCGGACAAATATTCCTCTAACTTCCTTTCCACACTTTCCAACTTCGCGGTTGCAGCATCCAACTGATACTTTTTGTCATCCATTTTCTCACTAAAATAGGCCAATACATTCTCCATAAATTGTTTCTTAGTGAATGTATTTTGCTCTTTAATCTGGAATTTCAAGATGACATCGCAACAAATCTTTCTCAAAGTGTCAACATCAGCATTGGTTTTCGCCAGTAGTTCGGCCTGGTAGATATTCCTTTCAATATCGGAAAACTCCAGAATGTGGTTGTGAATCTGACACTCCGGCAATTCAATAATACTCTCCGCCTTATTCCTCACGAAAAAGTTCTTGTAGATATCTTGGTAGTAAATATATTTCACAATGAAATTAGTTTTAAAACCACCTTCCGTCAAGAAATTCAGGATACTGAACAAGGGATTAATGGAGATATTATTGAATGCCGTGCCACTGACACCCCACTTATATTTGGCACCAGTCCTGCACAATTTTGAAAACAAAACCTGGTTTAGTGTCAATTCATGGAATTCATCTACAATAATCCTTTCGTA
>JGI10211J34971_10002642_pt1 | contig 14516 bp, 12 predicted proteins | sample Etolagsediment_FD_34971 | JGI IMG/M metagenome (IMG submission 34971) | reverse complement strand
TCCAAAGAACCTGAAGAGCGGACGGGGCAAATTATGAACGCCGTTGATTCAGCGCAGGCCTTGGCCACCAGTCTGATCTGGCCGGATTTCGTCATTATCGCTGTGGTGCTGTTGTCGGCAGCGATCAGCTTTGTGCGTGGATTCCTGCGTGAAGCGATTTCGCTGGCAGCGTGGGTGGTCGCGATCTGGGTCGGTTTGGCCTTCTCGGAAGGGCAGGCGCGTCTGCTTGAGCCTTGGGTGGAAACCCCGTCGATTCGCATTGGCCTGGCCTTTGCCGTGTTGTTCATTGCGACGCTGCTGATTGGTGCGCTGGTGAATTATCTGTTCCGTCAGTTGGTCGAGGTCACCGGTATTGGTGGCATGGATCGTTTCATTGGACTGTTTTTCGGCGCCGCACGCGGCGTGGTGATCATGGCGCTGGTGCTGTTGCTCGCCGGGCTGACGCCGCTGCCGCAGGACCCATGGTGGCAGCAATCGACGCTGATCAGTTATTTGCAGCCACTGGTCAGCTGGCTGCATGGCTGGATTCCGACCGATCTGCGTGGGCAATTCACGTTCCCAGTCTAACGCTCGAGACCAAGCGGCTGGGTTCGGTTTCGGCGATGCGGGCCGATCGGACAGCGGCTCTCGAGCGAGCCAGGGAAGGCGGACAGCGATCGCCGAATCGAATCAGTCGCTTTGACGTAAAACCCCGGCAGAGCGAGCCTGACTCAGGCAAAATAGCCAGCTAGTCGTATTTCATCCGACCTTTGAGGAGAACCGTCGGGCATGTGCGGAATCATCGGCATTGTTGCCAACCAGGCCGTCAATCAAGACCTGTACGAAGGGCTGGGCATGCTCCAGCACCGCGGACAGGACGCCGCCGGCATCATGACCTGCGATGACGGTCGTATTTTCCTGCGTAAAGAAAACGGCTTGGTGCGCGATGTGTTTGACGATGATCACATGCAGCGCCTGCAAGGCACGATGGGCATCGGCCATGTGCGTTATCCAACCGCCGGCTGTGAGTCTTCTGCCGAAGCACAGCCGTTTTATGTGAACTCCCCGTTCGGGATTGCGCTGGCGCATAACGGTAATCTCACAAACGCAGGTTCGCTGAAGCGCGAGCTGTTTATTGAAGACATGCGCCACATCAACACCGAATCTGACTCTGAGGTGTTGTTGAATGTGTTGGCGCATGAGATTGGCCGCGCCGGCAAGGTGAACCTCGAGCCAGACGATATTTTTGATGCGGTGGATCGTGTGCATCAGCGCGCGAAGGGCGCCTATGCCGTGGTCTCGATGATCACTGCGCAGGGCATTCTGGCCTTCCGTGATCCGAATGGTATTCGACCGCTGTGCTTGGGTCGTCGTAGCTCACCCAAGGGTGATGAGTGGTGTGTGGCCTCGGAGAGTGTGGCGTTGGATGTGCTGGGCTTTGAATTGCAGCGCGAGCTCGATCCTGGTGAGTCGGTCTTTATCAACACGCAGGGTCGTATGTTCCATCGTGCGCCAAAGCATGCGCTGATTCATACGCCATGCATCTTCGAATTCGTGTATTTCGCCCGTCCTGACTCAGTGATCGAGAATGTGTATGTGCACAAGGCGCGTTTGCGCATGGGCCAGAAGCTGGCGTCGAAGATTCTGCGCGACTGGCCGGATCATGACATTGACGTGGTGATTCCGATCCCGGATACCAGCCGTACTGCAGCGCTTGAGCTGTCGTATCAGCTCGGCGTGGTGTTCCGTGAAGGCTTCATGAAGAACCGTTATGTCGGTCGTACCTTCATCATGCCAGGTCAGAATGAACGCAAAAAATCCGTTAAACGTAAGCTCAATCCACTGCCAGTCGAATTCAAAGGCAAGAACGTGTTGCTGGTTGATGATTCGATTGTGCGCGGTACCACGTCCGCGCAAATCATCCAGATGGCGCGGGATGCAGGTGCGCGGAAGGTCTACTTTGCGTCTGCAGCGCCGCCGGTGCGTTACCCCAATGTGTATGGCATCGACATGCCTGCTGCGAGCGAGCTGGTGGCGCATGACCGCACGGAAGATGAGATTTGCCGTTTGATTGGTGCGGATCGTTTGATTTTCCAAGAGTTGGAAGACTTGATCGATGCGGTGAGCGAGGGCAATCCGCATCTACAGCAGTTCGATACGTCGGTCTTCAATGCCGATTACGTTACGGGTGACATCGACGATGCTTACCTCGAGGCACTGAACAGTCAGCGTTGTGATATGGCAAAGAGTGAACGTCGCTTGCGTGATAACGAGGTTGTGGGGTTGCACAACGCGGCTTGATCGGCTGCGTGATGTACGGATCTTCATGAGTACTGAATTCGAAAAACTTACCGCACGCATGCAGCGACTTGGTGAAGATCTTCCCGATCTTTCGCTTGAGAGCCGCGCAGTGCGTGTTGGCCAGTTGCCGACGAATGAGGGTGCGCATAGCGAGCCGATCTTCACCACCTCGAGCTTTGTGTACTCCAGTGCCGAAGAAGCAGCGGCGCGTTTTGGCGGAACCTCAAAGGGCAACATCTATTCGCGTTTTACCAATCCAACCATTTCCGCGTTTGAGCAGCGTTTAGCCTCGCTCGAAGGCGGTACCCGCGGTATCGCAACCTCCTCGGGGATGGCGGCGATTCTGACCACCTGTTTGGGTGTGCTGCGGGCGGGCGATCATTTGCTGTGCTCGCGCAGTGTGTTTGGTACGACGGTGATTCTGCTGAACAACTTCCTCGCCAAGTTCGGCGTTGAGGTGGATTACGTCACCTTGTCGGATGTTGAGAGTTGGCGTGCGGCGATGAAGCCCAACACCAAGCTGTTGTTCCTCGAAACGCCAGCCAATCCGCTGACCGAAATTGGGGACATGCAGGCGATTGCCGATCTGGCGCATGCGCAAGGTGCGTTGGTGGCGGTTGATAACTGCTTCTGTACGCCGATTCTGCAGCGTCCATTTGAGTTTGATGCCGACATCATCATTCATTCGGCAACGAAATATCTGGATGGTCAGGGGCGCGCATTGGGTGGTGCGATCGTCACCAAGGATGATGCGATTGGCGAGCCGATCTATGGCGCGCTGCGCAGCGGCGGTGCCAGTATGAGTCCGTTCAATGCGTGGATTTTTCTGAAGGGTCTCGAAACGCTGTCGTTGCGGATGAAAGCGCATAGCGAAAACGCGGCACAGATTGCGGCTTGGTTGGAAGGGCAGTCGGGCATCGCACGCGTCTGGTATCCGGGGCTGGAAAGCCACCCGCAGTACGCCTTGGCGCAAAAACAAATGGATGCGCCGGGCGGGATTGTCAGTTTTGAGGTCGAAGGTGGGCGTGAAGCCGCGTGGAAGCTGATTAATGCCACGCGCATGCTGTCGATTACCGCCAATTTGGGTGATGCGCGCACCACGATTGTGCATCCGGCGACCACAACCCATGGCCGCCTGACCGATGCTGAACGCGCCGAGGCGGGTATTTCCGATGGGTTGGTGCGGATTGCGGTCGGTCTTGAGGGCGTTGCCGACATTCAGGCCGATCTGGCGCGCGGTCTGCGCGGCTAGTCGCGTCGCCGTTCGGTGACGCCGTTTTCTACTTTTTCTGCGCTGTTGCAGCGTTCGCTGCGCTCAGCATTGCATGCTGTGGATGGTCAGCGCGTGGTCGCTGCGCAATTACGGGCAATGCGAAGTTTTCGGGTCGATTCGGGGCCGGTTTGGGTCGTCGCATTGGGCAAGGCCGCTCCGGCCATGTTGCAGGGTGCGGAGGCGGTCATCGGGGCTCAGATTCAGGCGGCGCTGGTGGTCACCCGAGCGGATTGTTGGATTGCGAGCGAAGCAGATTTCCCTTTTCCGGTCGAGGTGCATTTTGGTGGTCATCCACAGATCAATGCCGCCAGCCTGGTCGCCGGTGAGGCGTTGATTCGGTTTTTGGAGCGGGTGCCCGAACAGGGGCGGGTGCTCTATCTGATTTCTGGTGGGGCGTCGGCGCTGGTTGAGGTGCCGCGTCCCGGGGTGACCCTTGGGGACTTCCAGCGTCTCACCCAAGCGGCCTTCGCGGCAGGGTGGGGGATTGCGCGGCTCAACGCGATTCGAGCCCGGTTTTCACAGATCAAAGGGGGTGGGCTGTGGCGGTTTTGTCCGGGTCGGGAGGTCACCGAATTACTGATTTCAGATGTGCCGGAGGACGACCCGGTGGTCATTGCTTCGGGCTTGTTGCATCCGATAGGCGGCAAGAAGAAAGATGCGCAACCGATTGATTCTCAACTTCCCGAATGGATTCGAAAAGTTGTCAATAATAAATCCCAAGATATTGTTTATAAAATAGAAATCCCGGAATCATTCGACTCATTTGTGGTCGCGAACAATGCGACCTTGCGTGCGGCGTTGATCGCAGATTTGCAGGGTGAGTTGGCGCGCTTTTCGCCGATGCCAGCCACGACCCCTGTCTTCGAAATCGAGGATGGCGCGCTGTTGTCGGATGGCTTGGAAGAGGCGTTGGCGCGCGTCGAGACCGAGGCCCGTGCGCACCATTCCCGCAAAGAAATTAAGGTCAAGATCTGGGGCGGCGAGGTGCCGATTCCGTTGCCGGCGCATCCGGGCTGTGGTGGTCGCGCCCGCCATTTCGCTCTCGCTTTGGCGCAGCGCTTGGCGGGGGTTCCGGGGTGGCAGTTGCTGGTTGCTGCGAGCGATGGCTCCGACGGCAGTGACCTGCAGGCGGGTGCGGTGGTCGATGGTGATACGGCGGCGCGAGCGGCAGCGGCGGGGCGGTCGATTGAGACGGCTTTGCGTTCCGCGGACAGTGGAGCGCTGTTGGCGCACCTGGGTTTGGATTTTGCGACGGGTCCGACCGGAACCAATGTAATGGATGTGTTCGTTCTGTTATGTGGTTCGGCTGGGGTGTCGAGTAGGATGGAGTGATGGATTCGGTTTACACACGACTCGAGCATGCCCTNCAGGAAACCGATGTTGCGAAGAAATGTGCGGCAGTTGCGGTCCTCTGGGGCGATTTTCAGGCAGATCGCCTCGATTTGGCCGCATCGGCCCTGATTNTGGGTGCGCATGCCGTCGGTGGCTGGCCGGCGCGGCCGTTGCTGGTACCGCCGCGTGAAGTACCGATGCGCGATCCGAATACGCTGCAGGGGCAGGTTGCGCTGATTCATGCCATTGCCCACATCGAGTTCAGTGCGATCAATTTGGCGCTGGATGCGGCGTATCGTTTTCGTGCGTTTCCGGACGTAGAGCGACGCGCCTACCTCGCCGATTGGATCCGGATTGCCGATGAAGAGCGCGACCATTTCAGTCGAGTCGCGCAGCGGCTGCAGGAATTGGAGGCGGGTTATGGCGATCTGCCTGCCCATGCTGGGCTGTGGGATGCAGCCATCGAAACCGAGGAGGATTTCCTCGACCGTATGACCTTGGTGCCGCGGGTGCTGGAAGCGCGTGGCTTGGATGTCACGCCTGGCATTCGTAAGAAATTTGAAAAGATCGGCGATGTTGCAATGTTAGAGGCCTTGGACGTGATTTATCGCGAAGAGGTCGGGCATGTCGCCGCGGGCACGCATTGGTTTCAATGGGGGTGTGCGCAACAGGGCTTGGATGCTGAGCTTGAATTTGAGCAGCGTGCGGCACGCCTTGCCCAAGGACGATTGCGCGGGCCGTTCAATCACGCTGCGCGTAAACATGCCGGTTTCACGGCGCGTGAGATGAATTTTGTGCAAATGCACAACGCATAACGGGGTGTGGCGATGAAAGCGCTTTCGACGGTTGTTTCGGTTTTTGTTGTGGCGCTGCTGAGTGCGAATACGGCGCCTGTCTTTGCGCAAGAGGCGGGCACACCCGAAGAGCCGGTTGTGGCGCAGGTTGTGGTGTGGGCAGAGCGCCGCGCGGAAGGTGAACCCTATCCTTTGCGTTTGTTGCTGAGTGAAGCCGTACTGCGCTTTGATGGCGGCAAGGATGAGGATGACTTTCTCTTGCTCGAGCGTGACAGCAAGACGCTCTACAACATTGTGCGTGCGGATCAGTCGATCCTACAGGTGCCGTATGTGCCGGTGGCCGTCGATGATACGTTGGCTGCCGCGATTCGTTTAGAGCACACACTCGAGTCGATGCAGGGCGCACCCGAGGTCGAAGGGTTAGCGCCACTGAAGCTCACATTAAAAGCCAATGGTGAGGTGTGCCGCACCTCTGTGGTGGTGCCTGAGTTGTTCCCTGCAGTGCTTGAGGCGTTACGCGAGTTCGCCACGGTCATGGCAAGTTTTCACGCCGCCAGTTTGCCGGTTACGGCATCGGAAAACGTGAATGCGTGCAATTTTGCCGACGCGATTTTGCAGCCAACACGCGCCTTGGATTCCGGTTTCCCGGTACAAGAAAATCAGAGCGCAGGTGTGCAGCGCATGTTGTTCAGCGTGGAAGACGATGCAGCGCTGCCGGCCGCTTTGTTTGCGCTGCCGGCAGGCTACACCACCCAGACGTTTAGCGTGACGCGCTAGTGCGGGTGTTGCGCTTCGGGCGCTGATGTCCGCCGCGTTTGCCAGCATTTTGGATCGCCGCCTTGCCTGCACCTTTGCGCGGTCCTTTATCAATACTTAAACGGGGTTTGTCGCTACGTGGCTTGTCGGCGCGAGGCGCGTGTTCGCTGCGTGGGTTGCGGGCGTTCGGATCACGNTCCCGACGTTGCGGACGATCCGTGTCGAAGGCGCGTTCCGGGCGCGGACCGCCACGTCCTTTCCATTCGCCAAAGCCAGCGCGGTCGCTGCGTTCACGGCGTGGAGCAGAATCTGGTCGCTGAGCGCGCTCGGGACGCGAGGCACGTTCCGGACGTGATCGACCTTCGCTACGCTCGCCGCCTTCTGGACGTTGTGCGCGTTGCGCAAACTCGGCTTGCGCGGAACGTTCGCTGCGATCGTGTTGTTGGTAGGGTGCGCGGTCATTGCGCGGATGTCGGTCTTGACGGTCGCGTCGTGGACCACGATCACGCCATTCACCAAAGCCAGCGCGTTCTGTGCGTTGTGGGCGATCGCCACGGGGCGCGAAGTCGCTGCGCTGCGGGCGGTCATTGAACTCTTTGCGCGGTGCGCGCGGCTCGGCATAGGCTTGGCGCGGAGCTCGTTCTTCAAAGCGGTTTTCTTCGTGACGACGCGGTGCATGCCGTTCATTGCGCGCTGAGCGCGGTTGATTGTCTCGCGGGTGGAAGCCACCACGGGGTGCATTTTGATGTGGGCGTCCTTTGCCATGCGCGGGTTTTTTCTGGCGCGTAGGGAAGCTCGGCTCCAAGCCTTCAATCACACATTCTTCCATCTCTTGACCGGTGTAACGTTGAATGCCGAGCACACGTCCGCGCTCGCGCACGTGCGCAAGACTGATGGCTAGGCCGGCGCGTCCTGCACGTCCGGTACGACCAATACGATGCACATAGTTTTCGGCTTGATTCGGTAAGTCGTAGTTGAAGACGTGGCTGATGGTGGAAACGTCGAGACCACGCGCAGCAACATCGGTCGCAATCAAAAGCTGTGTGTGACCTTTGCGCAGGCCGCCCAGTGCGCGGGTGCGCGCACCTTGGTTCATGTCGCCGTGCAGCGCTTTGGTATTAAAGCCGTGTTCTTTCAATACTTCGGAGAGCTCTTCAGCGCTACGCTTGGTTGCGGTGAAAATCACGCCCTGATTGAGGGTCTCTTCTTCCATGAAGGTCGCGAGCAAGGATGTCAGGATTTCCTGCTTGTGTTCTTGATGGTTTGCGTAGAACAACAGCTGTTCGATTTGTGGCTGACCTTCGGCCGTGCGCGCAATCTCGATGCGCGTTGGGTCTTGTGTGTATTCCTCTGCAAGATGCGCAACTTCGCCGTCCAGCGTTGCCGAGAACAACAAGGTCTGACGTTCTTGTGGAATGCAGGCCAGAATCGCTTCGAGATCGTCTTCAAAGCCCATGTCGAGCATGCGATCGGCTTCGTCGAGAATCAGTGTTTGCACAGCAGACAGGTCAAGTCGGCCGCTGTTGAGGTGGTCAAGCAGTCGCCCCGGTGTGGCCACGACGATATCCACGCGTCCACGCAACATACGCAGCTGTGGTCCATACGGTGCGCCACCAACGAGAGTAACGATGCGCGGGCCTTGCTGACCGCCACCAAACTTGATGGCCACATCGGCAACCTGCTGCGCCAGCTCGCGGGTAGGCGTCAGCACTAAGATTTGTGGAATTTCGCTGCGTGCCTGATCCGCGAGGCGTTGCAGGCTCGGCAGCATGAACGCGAGCGTCTTGCCACTGCCGGTTTGCGAAGACACCAAGAGGTCATGACCTTGTAGCGCGGCCGGAATGGACTGCGCTTGCACGGGGGTTGGGGTTTCGATTTCGGCACGGGTGAGTGCTTCAACGAACGATTCGGCTAAGCCGAGCGCAGCAAAATCAGACACAGCCGCGGTCTCAGCCCCGGTGAGGGTTTCGGTATTCATACATGCTTCCTTGCGGACGGGCGCGCGGCCGAGTCCGGTATTTTCGTGTAGGCGCGCGGAACGCAAGGAGGCGTGTCAGCGAGCAGGGTCATCGAGTGGACCTGCAATCGGACACAGCTGTCAGAGACAGTGGAGGAAAGGTCGTTCGATGAAGTTGTCGGTGAGCGTTTCGCTCAACGGCCGAGCACTATAACAGGTTTTTCTTAAATAGCCAGCGAGTACAACAACTTAAGTCGATAGGGTCTCTAGTGTCCATTCGCCTTGGTGAGCCACCAAGACGCTGCCGTTTTGATACCAATCGCCGACCACGTGACGGTGGAAGGTCTGGCCATTGTGTTGCCATTGATGATGGTTGGGGCGATGTGTGTGGCCATGCACGAGGCGTTGTACGCCAGCTTGCACCATCGCGCGGTCAACCGTCGCTGGATGCACATCCATAATCGCTGCAGGTTTATATTGGATCGCCTGAGCACTGGCATTACGAATCTTCTGCCCGAGATGGCGCCGCCATCGAATCGGTGTGTGTTGCCAGAGCCATTGCAGGACCGGATTGCGGGTGAGACGACGCAGGCGCTGATAGCGCACATCATCAGTGCAGTAGACATCGCCATGGGCGATGAGGATCGACTCCCCATTCACTTCGACTACGCTGGGTTCGTTGAGCAGCGTTACGCCGGTTGCGGCGCTGAATTCTTCGCCTAAGAGAAAGTCACGATTGCCATGAACGGCATAAACGGGCACTCCCTGCGCCGTCAGTTCGCGCAAGGCGCTGAGTGCGGCTGGGTAATGTTCTCGATCAATGCGGTCGCCAAGCCACCAGGCATCAAACAGATCGCCCAGCAAATAAACGGCATCGGCTTCTCGTGCTTGGGTGCGTAGAAACGCAAGGAAGAGGGCGTGAATAGCGGGGCGTCGGTCCGGATCCAGATGGACGTCAGCAACGAAGAGCGTAGCCACCTTGAATCCGGCGTGCAGACAACCCGCAGAAGGAAGGCTTAGCCTTCGACGCGTTCGACTTTTTCGATCACCACGTCGTCAACCGGGACATCATCGTGGAAGCCGCTGCGGCCAGTTTTGACCTTGGCAATGTCCATGACGATATCCAGGCCATCAGTAACTTCGCCGAACACGCAGTAGCCCCAGCCATCCTGGCCTGGGTAGTCGAGGAAGCTGTTGTTGTTCACATTGATGAAGAACTGTGCAGTCGCGGAGTGCGGGTCCATGGTGCGGGCCATGGCGATCGAGCCGACCTTATTTTTAAGGCCATTCTTCGCTTCGTTTTCAACCGGTTCACGGGTGTTCTTCTCGCTCATGCCGGGCTCAAAGCCGCCGCCCTGGATCATGAAGCCTGGGATTACGCGATGGAAGATGGTGCCGTTGAAGTGGCCATCATCAACATATTGTAGAAAGTTCGCGGTGGTCTTCGGTGCGTTTTCCGTATCAAGCTTGAGCGTAATAACGCCGTGGTTGGTGTGCATGCGAATCATGGTGTGTGCTCGAGAGGTCTGCTCAGTCGTTGTGACTGAGGTGGATGAGGATGCGTTGCTTTCTCCGGATGTGCAGCCCGCCAAGGTCCACAGCAGCGGCAGTGCAGCGAGGAGGCGTACACCTGATCTGAGCGGGAATAGGGCGGTGGTCATAACGAGTCTCCGCAATCTGGAAAACCGAAATCATACCTGAGCTGGTCCCGTTGCGTGGGGTGCTGCGGTATCCTGCGCCGGATGTCTGAATCCAATCTCTCTTCTTTCTCGCTCGAGCAGCCCGTGATCACCCGTTTTGCCCCGAGTCCGACTGGCGAATTGCACCTGGGGAATGCGCGGACCGCGCTGTTTGCGTGGCTTGCAGCGCGCCGCAGTGGCGGCCAGTTCCGGTTGCGCATTGAGGATACCGACGCGGAGCGTTCGGTGCGCGAACACGCACATGCGATTCTCGATTTATTGCAGTGGCTCGGGTTGCATTGGGATGGCGAGGTGCGTCATCAGAGTGAGCATGCGCCACGTCATCTGGAATGCTTCGCACAACTCGCAGCCGCGGGCCAAGCGGAGAAGGTACAGGGCGCATTGCGCTTGAAGGTGAAGCATCTACCTGCGAGCTCTTGGACCGATCTCATACGAGGTGGGCAAAAGTTGGTGCCGAAGCAGGTTGGTGATTTTGTGATCCAGCGCTCGGACGGCTCGTCGGTGTTCATTGCCGCCAATGCCATCGATGATGCTGACATGGGCATGACTTTGGTGCTACGCGGTGAAGATCATTTATCCAATACTGCACGCCAACAATTGCTGTTGCAGGCGCTCAATCTTCCGGCACCTCACTATGGGCACTTGCCGTTGTTGGTCGAAGCGAACGGGAAGCCGCTGTCCAAGCGTGATGGGAGTCGTACCGTTGCCGGTCTGCGTGCGGCGGGTTGGTTGCCGCTTGCAGTGTGTAATTTCCTCGCGCGCTTGGGTTGCTCGGCCTTTGAGGAGCGTCTACTCAGTATGGACGAATTGGCCGCACAGTTTGACTTGGCACGGGTGGCACGTTCTCCGGCTCAGGTTGATGAAGGCGCGTTGCAGCATTGGCAGCGTTTGGCCCTGGATGCGTTGGATGAAGCGGCATGGTGGGCGTGGTCTGGGCTGGAAGAACGTGTCGGTGTGGACCGATCCGTCTTGATTGCGGGACTGCGGCCGAATTGCTTGCTGCCGGGTGACGCGCAAACCTGGGCGCAGGTGTTGGCAGCGGAGACGCCCGAGCTGAGCGCAGAGGCTCAGCAGGTACTTGCTGAAACGGCGCCGGCATTTTTTACGGCCGCCCTGGCACAGCTGGATCAGGATCCTGCCCAGGCCGAAGCCGCATTTGGGGCCTATGCAAAACAAGTTGCTGCGAGCGCTGGCGTTAAAGGCAAGGCCTTATTCCATCCCTTTCGTGCTGCATTGACGGGTCGTTTAGATGGCCCTGAGTTAGGTACGCTAGCGCGTCTATTGGGTGCGGCGCGGATGCGTCAGCGTCTCGCGCAGTGTGCGCAATCCATTATTGTGTAAGAGTCATGTCGGAATTACAGATCTATAACACCCGCTCGCGCCAGAAAGAAACCTTTGTCCCCATCGAGCAGGGCAAGGTTGGGCTTTATGTTTGCGGCATGACCGTGTACGACCATGCCCATGTGGGTCATGCACGGGTCATGGTGTTCTTTGATGTGGTGGTCAAGCATTTGCGCGCCTTGGGTTTTAAGGTGCATTACGTCCGCAACATCACCGACATTGATGACAAGATCATCAAGCGTGCCAATGAAAACGGTGAGGACTTCCGTGTTCTGGTTGAGCGCTATGTTCAAGCATTGAACGAGGATACCGCTGCATTAGGGATTGAGCCGCCGGATGAAGAGCCGCGTGCGACCACCTCGATGGAGGACATCCTTAGCATGACCCAGACCTTGATTGATCGGGGCCATGCCTATGCCGCAGGCAATGGTGATGTCTACTTCGATGTCTCGAGCTTTAGCGAATACGGCAAGCTTTCAGGAAAGAACCTCGATGATCTTCAAGCCGGCGCGCGCGTTGAGGTCGATGAGATCAAGCAAGACCCGGTGGATTTTGCCTTGTGGAAATCCGCCAAGCCGGAAGAGCCGTCATGGTCGTCGCCGTGGGGCGAGGGACGCCCGGGCTGGCACATCGAATGCTCGGCCATGTCGACGCGTTGCCTCGGCAACCATTTCGATATTCATGGCGGCGGGCTCGATCTCGTCTTTCCGCACCATGAAAATGAGGTGGCGCAGAGCGAATGTGCGACGGGCGAGAGCTTCGTCAACACGTGGATGCATGTCGGCTTCGTACGCGTGGATGATGAGAAGATGTCGAAGTCGCTGAATAACTTCTTCACCATTCGTGAAGTGTTGGCACAGTACCCGGCGGAAGTGATTCGTTTGTTTTTGCTCACCAGTCATTACCGCAGTCCGCTCAATTACACCCGCGAGAATCTCGATAATGCAGTTGCGGGGCTGACCCGTTTGTATACCGCGTTACGTGGCATGGAGGCGTCGAATGCGCCGACTACACATACGCTGCAAGAACGCTTTGAGGCGGCGATGAATGATGACTTCAATACGCCGGAGGCCTTGGCAGTGCTTTATGAAGCGGCGCGCGAGTTGAACAAGTTGCGTGAAAGCAAAGACATCGAAGCGCCTGCGCTTGCCGGGTTGCTGCGTGAGCTGGGTGCGCGTTTGGGTTTGTTGCAAGGCGATGCCGAAGCGTTCTTGCGTGGCGGATCCAATCGTGATGAAGACGCCGAAATTGAAGCGCTGATTTTGGCGCGAAACAATGCGCGCGCGAGCAAGGATTGGGCGGAAGCCGACCGGATTCGAGATGAATTGGCGGCGCGCAAGATCATTCTCGAGGATGCGGCCGGCGTCACTACGTGGCGCCGCGGTTGAGGTAACAATGCTGCCTTGGTTGCCCGCTTATGGAAACGTGTTGGCGGCAATCTATGCGCTGGTGTGGGGCATTGCGGCGTATCAACCCTTGGACTTTCAAGCGTGGGCGCTGGAGCAAATCGGTGTGGTGCTGGCGCTGATCGTGTTATGGCGCGTTCAGGTCAATGCACCCGTTTCGAATCTCTCGCTTACCCTGATTTTTCTATTTCTTTGTGCGCATGCCGTCGGTACGCATTACACCTATGCGCAGGTGCCGCTTGCAGATTTTGTGCAAACCCATTTCGGGGTTTCACTTGGAGAACATCTGGGCTGGACGCGGAATCACTACGATCGCATCGTGCATTTCCTGTTCGGATTGTTCATCACCCTGCCGGTTTTAGAGAGTCTGCGTCAGCACAATGCCTTGCGCGGGGGGTGGTATTACGTGATGCCGTTCGCTTTGGTGTTTAGCGTGTCGACGTTGTATGAACTAGGCGAATGGGTTGCTGCATTGATCTTTGGTGGCGATCTTGGTATTCACTTCTTGGGGATCCAAGGGGATCTCTGGGATGCACAAAAAGACATGGCACTAGCCGGAGTGGGCAGTGCGCTAACGCTGCTGTTGGTGGCCTTATTTGAGAAACGGCCGACGATTCAATCGGCCAGTCTTAGCGAATCAATGTAGTTGTTCGCACGCATACAGCGTGTTCTGCATCAGCGTGGCAATGGTCATTGGGCCGACACCGCCCGGTACGGGCGTAATCCATGCCGCATGTTGTGCTGCGACCTTGGTTTCGACATCGCCAACGAGTGCACCGCTTGCAAGGCGATTGATGCCCACGTCGATCACGACTGCGTCCTGCTGAATCCAATCACCTGGAATGAAGTGTGGGCGACCCACACCAACGACCAACACTTCCGCGCGGCGCACATGCGCTTCAAGGTCACGCGTTTTGGAATGACACACCGTCACCGTGCAACGGGCGGCGAGCAGTTCCAGCGCCATCGGGCGGCCGACGATGTTGGATGCACCGACCACGACTGCTTCTTTGCCTTCCAACTCGATACCGGTGCGATCGAGCAAGGTCATGACGCCTGCTGGNGTGCAGGGGCGCAGCACCGGACGTTTCTGCGCCAGCCGACCAAGATTGTCGGGATGAAAGCCGTCGACGTCTTTGTCAGGACGAATGTGATCCAAGATCGCATCGGCATCGAGGCCGGCAGGCAGGGGCAACTGCACCAAGATACCGTCGATTGCCGAATTGTCGTTGAGTTGATCAATCACCGTCAGCAGCTCGCTTTGCGTCGTGCTGGCCGGAAGATCGAATGCCTCAGAATAAATGCCAATTTCGTCGCAGGCCTTGCGTTTGTTGCGCACATAGACGGAAGAAGCTGGATCATCGCCCACTTGAATAACCGCGAGTCCGGGCGCGCGTTTGCCTGCAGCAACACGGGCCGCGACGCGTTGGGCGAGATCCAAGCGGATGTCAGCGGCAATCTGGCGGCCATCAAGGATTTGCGCAGGCATCGGGAGTACTCCGGGTTTGAATTAGGGCGGCATTATAGAGATTCAGCGCTTGGGCTGTGAAAGGCGGTGCGAAAACCGAATCGGTGATTGCGTCGCGTCGGGTAGGGCCCTATCATTCCGCGCTCGCGAAAGCGGCCGAGGCCGCACGATCGGGGTGTAGCGCAGTCTGGTAGCGCAACTGGTTTGAC
>JGI10211J34971_10002638_pt1 | contig 14524 bp, 13 predicted proteins | sample Etolagsediment_FD_34971 | JGI IMG/M metagenome (IMG submission 34971) | reverse complement strand
GTTTGATTTCAGTATCTGATTACCGAAACCGAGGGGCCATCCCTCATCATTAATACAGCAAGAAAGACTTTCGTCTTTCGTCATGACACACGAGCGAAGCGATTCATTAACTTTAGCTCACTTCAGACTTTAGCTCAATTTTAACTTTTTCGGTTTATCCGGATTAGGAAATAGCCTCCCTTTTCAGTATTTCATAATAGTTCATTATCCTGTTCACATAGCGGACTGGCTCTGTGCCCCTACAATAACCATTTTTAGTTTTTTTATAATATTTACGGTAGCGCAACAGTGGGAGAACCTCCTGCAAAGAGTTCCAGTTATGAGGATCAAGATTCTTTTCTTTTGCAATCTTCTGGGCATCCACGATGTGTCCATGACCCACATTATAACTGGCAAGTGTAATGAGCACCCTATCCGGATCTTTCACATCATCATACCTCTCATACAACCTTTTAAGGTATTTGACACCTCCTGTGATACTTTGTTCTGGATCAAGACGATTTTCAATACCCATATCTTTAGCCGTATCCAGTGTAAGCTGCATCATTCCTCTTACACCTGTAAAACTTTTCGCCCGCGGGTTAAAGTGTGACTCCTGATAGATGGTAGCAGCAATCAATCTCCAGTCAAAACCATATTTTTCCGCAACCCTTTTTATAGTCTCTTTATATTTCGGAAGCCTCGTCTTAAGCCTTCGGTGGTATTTTTTTAGATCCACGTAATCGAAAATTTCTACGTTTGAATAGTACTTTTTGTATATCTTCGCAAAGGTTCCATCATTTTTTATCTTTTTAAAAAATTCATTTATTGATCTTTGGAGTCCTGCTTCTCCCTTCTTTACTCCCCATCCCAGAGATTGCTGTTCTTCTATAGGAAAGGCAATCTTAACATCAGGATAGTATCGACGATTTAGGAAGGCGACATTGGAATCAGCTATAGTGACCTCGATCTCCTTTTCAGCCACCATTCTGATAAGCTCCTCAGTAGGGGTGTCTTCATGCAGCTGAATAGTAATATCTAAGCCCTCATTTTTAAGCTCATTCAATCGCTCTTCATAGGATGTGCCACGGCGCACATGTATGGTTTTTCCTTTTAGGTCTTCAATTTTTCTTGTATTATAATTACTTGTATGAATAACAGCCTGTTGTTGGATGGCAAGACATTCATCAGAAAAATCTATGAGTTCCTCTCGTGATGGCGTAATGGTCAAGCTGGCTGCAATAAAGTCACCCCCTCCTCTGTTTAGTACATCGAAAAGCTTTTCCCAGTGGGATGTGACAAGGTTTAATGATACACCCAAATAATCACTAAAGGCCTTGGCTAAATCGTATTCAAAGCCCATGGGTTTGTCCCGGTAGGTGTAATAACAATGGGCATTATTCCTCGTGATAACGGTTATCTTTCCAGATTCCTTTATCTCCTCAAGACCACTCTTTTTTACACATGAGAATAAAATGGGAATAGTCAAAAAAATAAGGATTAAAAATAGTGTTTTCCACTCTTGTCTTTTCATGATTACCTTAAAAATGCAGTTGTTAGTATCACTTTTGGGCTTTAAACTATTTTTTCAATGAAAGAAAAAAGTGGTATAGAGGCTCTGCAATATAATGCCCTCATCCTAACTTTCCCACGGAATTTACTCACTCTTTTCGCACTAATATGGCCAAGAATAAATCCTGTACACATTCATCAGCTTTCAAACAAATTTTTAAAAGCAAATTACCTTGACTTGCTCTTCTAACATATTATAGTTAAATTTTTAGTTAAGACAATGAAAATAGAGAAAGGAGGTGGAAAGCTTTATTTTCTTAGCAAGATTTTTATATTCATATTTAGTTATAAAAAGGAGGATATATTATGGGAAAAAGAATTGGTTTAAAACTAATTGCCTTGGCAATAATTGCTACCTTTATAATGATCCTTCCAACCGGATCTACATGGGCAGCCAAGAAAAAGCCCATTGAGCTGGTTCTGGCAACAGCTACAACTGGTGGCACCTATTATCCAGTTGGTGTAGCCCTTTCAACCCTTTGGAGCATAAAGCTGAGGAAAGAAAAACCAGCCGTTATAAAAGTTAATCCTATTACATCAGCAGGATCTGGCGAAAATGTTAATATGCTCAAAGGAAAAGAGGTGGAGATGGCCATTCTTCAAGGTTTGTTTGGGAAAATGGCCTGGAATGGGACTAAAATATACAAGGGCAAACCCATGAAGGAACTTCGATCCATTACACTGCTATGGCCTAATGTTGAGCACTTTGTAATCTACCAGGATAAGGTCAAAACAGGTACTATCACGGATATCAAGGGTCTAAAGTTCTCAATCGGCAGGGCTGGTAGTGGCACAGAAAGATCTGGGCTCACCATTATGAGCGGAGTTGGCATGGGCAGGGATGATGTTAAGGCAGAATATCTGGGATACTTTGAGTCATCTAAGGCAATGAAAGACAAGAGAATACAAGGGGCTAACCTCTGTGCTGGTCCACCAGTTGCTGCTGTTACTGATCTTTTTGCCACCCCTGGAATGAAGGTAAAGGTTCTGGAGTTTACTGATGAACAGCTTAAAGCCATTAATTCAAAAACCCCATATCCAGGTTTCAGATACACTGTCCCGGCCAATACCTATCCAGGACAAAATAAACAAATCAACACCATTGCCCAGCCAAATTTCTTAGGGATCAGGGCAGATATAGACGCTGATATCGTGTATAAATTGACAAAAACGATATATGAAAACCTGCCATATCTTTACGCTATACACAAGGCAACCAAGTTTATGAAGCTGGAATTGGCAACAAGCGGGTTACCGTGTCCCTTACATCCAGGGGCATTAAAATATTATCGGGAGGTTGGATTGAAAATACCTGATAGCCTAATTCCCCCAGGCTCCTAAATAACATACCGGATCGCTGATAAAGCGATCCGGTAATCCCTTCACTTATCTACTACTAAAAGGTATTTATTTGAATAAGAAAAATCCATCATCTACAACTCCCGTAACTTCCAGGGAATCCGACAAGGGTATCAAAGAAGAGGTTGAGGAGGTAAAATCTGTTGTTAGAATCCTCCCTGGGGGATGGCACACCACGACCTATGCCATCGCAGTAATTATGTCCCTTTTCCACGTCTGGGTGAATACCTTTGGTGTGATGCCAGGGATCTACCGGAACGCTGTACACCTTGGTTTCGTTCTGATCCTGATCTTTTTCCTCTATCCCATCTCAAAGAGGCATCCCCAAAGATTTATCACATTTGATGTAATCCTTGCCCTCCTGAGCGCTCTCGTAGCTCTTTATATTCTCCTTTTCGAGGAGGAGCTACACCTTGAAAGGGCCTCTGTCCCGATCCTGAGAGATTATCTGTTTGCCGCCCTTGCACTTATTTTGCTGTTTTATGGGACATACAGGGCAGTCGGCTGGTTTATCCCTACTTTATCTCTTGTCTTTGTCTTGTACGCCCTCTTTCTTGGAAACATTATCCCTGGAACATTTCATTACCGGGGGGTTGCTTTAACACGCTTTTTGTACCGGATGTATCTGACGGATGAAGGAATATTTGGCATCGTCTGCACTGTCTCATCTACCTACGTGATCCTCTTTATTCTATTCGGGGCCTTTTTACTCAAATCAGGGGCAGGTGATTTCATCATCAAGCTCGCCCAGGCTGTAGCTGGTCATAGAGTAGGTGGACCGGCAAAGATAGCTGTGGTTGCGAGTGGTTTTATGGGGAGCATTTCTGGAAGTGCTGTTGCCAATACCGTGGCCACAGGTTCTTTTACCATTCCGTTAATGAAAAAAGTTGGGTACAGGGCACATTTTGCAGGGGGAGTTGAGGCGGCTGCCTCCACAGGGGGCCAGCTTATGCCGCCCATTATGGGTGCAGGGGCCTTTATCATGGCACAATGGACAGGGATTTCGTATCTCAAGATCATCGCCGTGGCTACTATCCCGGCTATTATGTACTTTGTCTCTGTTGCCTTTTTCGTCCATATTGAGGCCCTGAAACAAGGGATCATCCCAACGCCAAAGGAAGACCTTCCCAGATTAGGTGATGTTTTAAAAGAAGGGTTTCAGTTCACCATTCCTGTAATCATCCTTGTTGTGCTCCTTTTAAGAGGTTACACCCCAACATATGCGGCCTGTGTTGGTATTGGGAGCATTATAGTAGTAAGCTGGTTTAAAAAGAATACCCGAATGGGTATCAAGGATATACTCGATGCCCTTTATATGGGGGCCAGAAATACCATATCGACTGCAGCTATCCTGATCTGCGTTGGAATCATTATAGGTGTTGTGGCGATCACTGGAGTAGCCATAACCTTTTCAGGTGTAGTTATGGAGCTTTCTCATGGGATTCTATTTTTTGCGATCATATTGGTTATGCTGGCTTCTCTCGTTCTTGGAATGGGCCTTCCGGTTACGGCATCTTACATAATGCTTGCAGTTCTTGCAGGCCCTGCATTAACCCAGATGGGTGTCTCACTTCTTGCAGCCCATATGATTATCTTCTGGTACAGTCAGGATGCCAATGTAACACCACCGGTATGCCTTGCAGCATTCTCAGCAGCAGGGGTGGCTGGTTCCAAACCTATGCAGACTGGCTTTGCTTCATGGAAACTTGCAAAAGGCCTCTATATAATCCCCTTTCTGTTTGCCTATACCCCACTCCTTTTTGAAGGGCCTGTGATTGAAGTTATCATTACAGCCCTATCAGGCTTAATCGGGCTCTTTGGTTTTACTGTATGCTGGGAAGGATATCTGCTGCGAAAAATGAATATAGGGGAAAGGGCAATCACAGTACTTGCCACTGTCTTTCTTTTTTGGCCAGAAAATATCTTCAAAGGGGTGGGATTTATTATCCTGGCATCCATCTATCTTTTACAGCGGGTAAGTCTAAAAAGGCAAACATCTGAAATAACAGCACCCAGTTCTTCATGAATGCACTTCCCTAACAAAGATATACGCCACTGTACCCAAGGCAGCGGAAACAAAACAGAGACCAAAGGCAAAAGAAAAGGCCTCAGGCGGTAATTGCCCCTGAGGGAGAGAAAATTTATCGATACTAATCCCCATCACATGCTGAAAAACGCCTGCACCTGCCATAGTGAAGAAGTTTACTGCACTCATTGCAGTACCGCTAATAGAACCCGGGAGCAGTTCCTTGATATTAGCATACATTACATTACCGCATGAGGTAAGAAACCCAATGAAAAAGAAAATTCCTCCTATCATGATAAGGGAAGGTGTGGAGAAAAAACTGGTCAAGGGAGAGAAAAAAATAGTATAGAAACACATTGCAAGCAGCACCGCAGACTTTCTATTTCCGAAAACTCGATCTGAGAGAAACCCCAAGATAGGCCCGCCTAAAAGAAACCCTACTGAAAATAACATCAATATCTTCCCTCTCTCAATGAGGGGAATTTTATAAACGTATTCCAAATACGGGCCCGCCCAAAGACCGGCTATTGATATATAGGTACCGTACCTCGCAAAGGCGGCAATGGCAATAAGCCAAAAAGATGGAAGCCTAAGAACCGACACAATTCCATCCAAAGATCCCTTTATCCAGTTCCTATTTTGTAAATCTGATATATCCTTTGATTGATATTCAACTGGAGAATCCTTTACCGCACCATAAATCCAAATGGTAATACCGAGGTGAATAAGGGCAATTAAAAGAAAGGAGCCTCTCCAGCCTATCCAATTAACTGCAAATGCCAGAGGAGCTGTAGCCACGATACCCCCCAAAGTACCAATGGATAGAATAATACCGGAGGTAGTACCAAAGGTATGAACAGGAAACCAGATAGAAATAAGTTTATAAGGCCCCATTAATGCACAGGCCATCCCTATTCCTATGAGGGCCCTTCCTATAAGGGCTACATGGAATGAATGCGCCAAGGCGAAAATTATCGCACCAACTACTCCCACAGAAGAAAGGAACAGGATTAATCTTTTTGCCCCAAAATTATCCATGGCTGCTCCCATAGGAAACTGGATTAAAGCAAATGCATAGAAAAAAATCGAGCTTAATAATCCCAGATCCTCTGCAGTGAGACTGAGATCTCGCATAAGCTCAGATGCTATCACAGCAGATGTAGCTCGATAGAACTGTGAAAGAAAAAACAACAGACTGAGCGGAAGAAGCATCCAAACCCTTTTACTCATTGTTACCTCAATAAAAAAAATAGGAGACTTGTTTTTAAATGGTGGGAATATAGGCACGCACTGTTGGTATGTCAAGGATAGGACTTTGAGTCTTATTATACTTATCAGCAATTTTATCGGCATCCATGATCAGCATGAATGTCGCTTCATCCATACTACTATTGTTACCGTATCATGGTATCTTCATTCCTTGAATATAGGCTAAAAACTTGTCCATGCTACTGGACACGCAGTGTTCTATAGCGCGGATGTAAGAGACGGGATAGTCATCTGGCCAGATCCAGACCCCTGTTTTCATATCAATCTCAGGAAGTTTCATGGAATCGCCGATATCCAAATCGGACTGGTGAGATCCAAAGGCAAACTCTTTAAAGGTAAAAACCCTGCCCGATGATTCTGGGTAGATCTGGAGGATTTCATCTCTTATGCGCTGATCTACAGACAAAATCAAACCGGTATTAGCAACCGCATGTTTAGTCAATTCCCTGGATCGGTATGATGAAATGTCTATTCCCCTTTGAGCTAGATAGTCTATGGCATACACATTGGGGCTTTTGCCAAAGTATGGATACTCAAATATGATCCCGTGTTCCCTCGCATGCGAAAGATAGGTCCTGGGAAAGATACCGGCGGATCTAATCTCTATCTTATCAGAGAGTTGAGGATGTCTATCTTTAAGCCTCTGGCGCAGAAGATTTTCTGCTATTACACTCCTTTCCCGGTTGCCACAACAGACAATAAGAATAGATGGTTTATCTCTGCTTCCATTCATAACGGTCACCGGCAATTATCTCCATCTGCCGATCATTCTCTTTTGTTCTCCTCTTTGCGCTTATCGGTAATCATTTTGATCTTTTTCACTTCTGCTCTCCCCACCTTTCAAAAAGAGTGTGCTCAATTTCAAAATAATCAAAGATCTTACCGATGGTTTGGTAAATAATGTCTTCAATGGTTTTAGGATGGTGATAAAAAGAGGGTATTGGTGGCAGTATATGGGCGCCCATATCAGCGGCCATAGTCATAAGGTTAAGGTGACCTTTGTGAAGCGGTGTCTCCCGAACCAATAAAACCAGTTTTCTTTTCTCTTTTAAGGTAACATCTGCTGCCCTCACCAATAGATTGTCAGAATAGGAATTAGCTATGCCCGATAATGTCTTTACAGTGCATGGAGCAACTATCATACCATTGGTGATAAAAGATCCACTTGCAGGAGAGGCCGCTAAATCGTCATTATGATACACCGTGTCGGCCATGGATTCCACATCTCTTACTGAATAGTCTGTTTCAAGGGTAATATTTTTCTTACCAGAATCTGAAATAATAAGATGGGTCTCTAGGTTTTGTTTAGTGAGCTCTTTTAACATCTCGATGCCATAGATAACACCACTGGCACCTGTGATACCGATGATTAATCTTTTTTTCATATGCCCTTTCATCTCCACAAAGTACCTCTTATAGAAAGTGAGGTATTGAACTATTTTGATTCCTGTGTGGTAATCTCCTCAATTATCATAGTAACTAATTGCCGGCTGTTTTTTATCACAGCTTTGATTCCTTCTTCATCAATATCATCCCAGTGTATACCTGCCATTACAGTAACATTAGTATTTAATGCTGAGGAAACCTTTTCAGCCGCTTCTTTTGCAACTATATCATCCTTATGGCCCGGGTAGCAAAACACAGAAGCTGTGGCACTCCGTAAACTTTGATCCTTTAAACTTGGCCTTGGCTGGGCAACAGCGACCGCACCAATATGGTGCCTCCCACCCCAGATGGCTATCAATAAATCCTGGCCGATTTCTTTTACAAAGGCTTCGAGGTTATATGCCTCTTTGTCTGTCTTAACTCTAAATTCCACAAATCATTCCTTTTGCAATTATTCAGGCACCCCGTGATCATTTACCATTATTTTTTATCATACTGATCATCATATCGACTGCCTCCCGAGCAAACTCCCTGTCATTAATATGACAGTCGACTTTAACGACCGTAATATCTGATTTAAGAGATTTCTCTAATGTTTCACAGAAGGCATGGCTGGATTCTGGATCAAATAAGGCATCCCCTTCCCTGTCATCTTCTGACCATCCTCTCAGAGGAATCAGTATCTTGATTGGATTATGGCTCTTGTTGAGTTTATCGGCCACTGTCCGGGCCAATATCCGTGATTCAGCGACAGTAAGTCTGATGGCAGACCTAAAATCGTAAAAAAATATCTTTCGATCTTTATATTTTTCCGGGATACTTTTCTTATCAAATTCAAGAACAGCAGAGTCAAGTCCTCCCGGTATCACCAATCTTGGTGTAGTTACACCTTCGGGTGTGCTCAAGCGCTGAGGACCAATTGCTCCACAGTAGCCACCAAACATGGCATCAGCCAATTCATGGGTGGCAAGATCCAAAACCCCATCGAAAAAAGACTCTTCTACCATCTCTTCCATGGCCATTCCACCAGTACCATTTGCATGAAATGGGACTACCTCAAAATCGTTTTCTTCTAAGATAAACTTGATATTTTCAGCAGCCTGCGTAACAAACCCAAATAAGGATAATGCCACTCGATTCAATACGGTATCTTCATCATGAGAGACCGACATCATTCCACAAACCGCCCCTCCTGCTTTTGCTAAGATCAGACGTGAAATGGAGTTCAGCCCCAGCATATCTACCACGCTATGCATTATTGTGATGTCTTTGGTACCTATTGTCTGAGACATGTCACGGGAAGCCACAGTAGAAACCATAAATTTAGGAACCCCCAAAGGAAGAACCTTCATAATAGAGGTTCCCATAAAAGTTCCTGTCCCACCACCCACCGAGATAATACCCCCAATTTTTCCATTATGAAAAAGATCAAGAATAAGCTCTGTGGCCTTTTCTATAATTACCTCGATCACATGGGATCTTTCCATCTCATTTATGTCTAATAATTTTGACACAGAAAAATTCGGTGAGAAGGTACCAACATCAGTGGTTCCGATATCAACAGTAATAGTTGAATACCCTTTTGATTCAATAACCTCTTTTAAAAATAAATGCTCCTCGCCCTTTGAATCAAAGGTTCCAACAATAGCAACTGATTTTCTCATTATGCCTTGGACTACCTATTTTATTAAACCCTCTTCGCTGATACATATTCTTAAGAGTGTGTAAAACGTTTTTACCGGATTGTTTATCTTTTTGACAGATTTTGCTCTAATGCGTCTACCACGGCCCGAGCAAATTCAGGGGTATTAATATGAGTATCAATCTCTATGATATCAATCTCTGGATCCAGGTTCTCTCTGAATTCATCAATAAAGATTTTATCAGAAAGCGGGTCATAAAGAGCACTACCTTTAACGCTTATCGATGAGAAACCTTTGGTGGGTATGATAAATTTCACCAACTTTTTATTCTCATGTTTATTGAGTTTCTCAGCTACCGCTCTGGCAATAGTCTGCATTTCTTCAGGACTTGTCCTCGCCTGTACCCTGATAGCATCCTGAATCAGGAGTTTCCTCTCCGCAAGCTTTCGTGATATCCAGAGAGAATCACCCTCCTCTCTCCTCTGGATAGGGCCACAACTTATCATATCAAATCCGCATGGTGAGAGAATGTAGGGTTTGCCTTGATTGATACCAGCATCTAATCGCTCCGGCCCGGCAGCACGATTACCTCCAAGGAGATATTCACTAAAGCCAGCAGGAACTAAATCAATAAAAGCCTCAAACAACCCTTGACCTACCAGTTCACCCGCTGCCTTTTCACCCAATCCCGTGGCGTGAAACGAAACAATATTATAACTTCCTTCCAAGAGTTCCCTTACATAATGAGCGCCCTTATCACAGAAACCGAACTCGGTAATGGCAATAGAGGGCTTCTCATCTTTTTGTGGAGGCAATAATTCTTCCACCATGCCACATATAGCACCAGCGCCGTTGACCATCAGCTTTCTCACTAATGGATTCAAACCAACGGTGTCTACCACGCTATGCATTACTGTGATATCCCTCACCCCAAAATATTCCGCAAGCCTCTTGCTATACGCTGGCATCGCCGCCACGCTTGAGATCAACAGCTTGGGCAGTCCAAAAGGCAGTTTTTTCATGGCAGTCAAGGCGATGAATGTCCCTGTCATCCCGCCCACGGCGATGACTCCCTTCAAGTCGCCGACCTCGTGAAGATCCAGGAGCTTCTTACCCAATCCTTCAGCCATTCTCGAAGTCGCCTTATCCCTCTTTGTAGCCAGCATATTTCTGACAGCATCTATTGATGTGCCGCCAGCCAGGGCAACCTCGTCGCAGGGGATGTCCGGTTTTAGGGCGGAATCAATCGCTCCCGTACCGATGCTGATGTCGATGAGAAGGGCCTTGTGCCCCTTCTGTTCTATGTAATTTCTGATCAGAGTAAGGCCTTCTTCCCTCTCATCGAGCATGCCGACAATAACAATTGTCATGACCTATCTCCACGTTGTATTTATGGTAATTAATCAGTTTTTTCGGGTCGATTTTTTTTCCTGTCTTGAATGCTGGCCCTAAATCTCTCCCAAAACTCCTTGTCGGTATCCTGCCATGCAGCGCCCCATCTCTTTTCAAAATAAGAGGAAGGTAACCTCTCCTGCCAGGGTTCCCAAGGATTCTCCCCTCTTTCCTGAGCTTCTAATATATCATTTAAAAAAATTGTGATATTCGTTATTTCTTCCTTGGGTAAATAAGAAGTGGCTCCTTTTTTGATAGATTTTACGAGATTATCAGGACTAAATGCATGGGCTGTCAACATAATGGCTGTTATTTTTCTCTGTTTGGCAATATGCAACAGCCCATAGCCATTAACACCCATGATATCCAAAATTGCTATATCAAAATCTTGGGATTCCAAAAACCCTTTTGCCTCATCAAATGTGGAAGCTTTTACAACATTACACATTGATAGGAGTTCTTCCAATGCATCTAATATATCTGGTTCATCATCCACAATGAGAATTTTTTTGCCTTCCAATAAATTGCTGTCTGACATAATAGCAACTCCTTTTTGAAATGAGCATTCCAGTCCTGTCTTCTCTTTATCCACCATACAGATCGAGAACATTCAGCACGGGGGAGTGTGAAAAGTGGTGAAAAAGGGAAATGTCTAAATAATCAAGGTGTTTTCTGTCCTAAAGCCCAAATTCCTTCCATCGACTAAGTACTTGTTGGGTCATCTTTTTATCCATGACTATCTCAACCGGTTTTTCGTCCCATTCATAAGGGGTGGTTGCATCCATAATAATTCTCGATACAATATCTCTTTCTTTGATGTGTTGAGAGGGATCAAGCGGTGTAGCACGCCCCCGCTTTATTATCTCTGTATCCCTATAAGGACTATACCGTACCGAAAGGGCCCACATCACCCGATCCCAGTCATCGGCAGGAATATCAGCATCTACTACAATCACTCCTTTCAGACCATAGTGACCGGTGGTGGTAGCAATGACCGCATTCCCCACATGATTGGCATGGCCAGGATACATGGTCTTAACCGAGACAATGGCCCAAAAACGACCTGCAGAATTGGCAGGTATATAAACCGACTGAATACCTGGTACCCGCATGGTTTCCAAATCGGTCCATAGGGTAGCAGTCCGGTTGAGGGATTGAATCATATGTATATCGTTTATTGGTTTCCCCACAGTGGTTGACCAGAATATGGGGTTATTCCGGTGGATGATCCTTTTTACTTCAAGACAGGGTTTAGGAAAATCCTTTCCCTTGCTACCTGAGTAATAACCTGTATATTCGCCAAGTGGGCCTTCTGGTTTCAAGTTCTCAGGATCAATTTCACCCTCAAGGATAATCTCTGCATGAGCTGGAAATTTTAAGCCTGTAAAATCACTTTCAAAAATCTCTACGGGTTCACCCCTTAATGCGCCGGCGATATCATATTCATCTGTCTGGGCCGATACCAGGGTGCTGGACACCAAAAATAATATAGGATCACAACCGATTACTGCAGCAGCGGGCATCTTTTTCCCCATCGCCTGGTACTGTTTCATCATCATATCACCATGCTTACCTTTTATTATCTGGACCCCAACGTGATTATCATCTAAAATTTGCATCCGGTATGTGCCTAAGTTTGTCCACCCGGTTTCTGGGTCTTTGGTGACTAGAAAGGCAGAGGTTCCTATATAGCGTCCTCCGTCCATAGGATAGAAGAAGGGCGCAGGGAATTTGTTGACATTGACATCCTTCCCCTCGATGACATTCTCCATTACTGGTGGGGCGTCAATCGCTCGTGGCTTGATAAGCTCCTTAGTGGTCAATTTCATCCATTCCCTGGATAACTGGCACATGGAATAATCACTCGGTTGATCCAAAATCACAGCCATTTTTTTGGGTGTCGTACAAGCGCTAATCAGGACCGGAATATCATATCCCTTGAGATTCTCAAATAGGAGCACTGGTCCGCCAGCTTCTTCATTAATTTTGGCCGTATGAGAGAGTTCAAGATTAACATCAACCGGTGCTTTAATCCTGTGTAAAATTCCCTCTTCTTCGCATTTTGCAATAAAGTCTCTAATATCTTTCATAAATCTTTACCTCCTGTAGATTTCAAGTGTCCGTTGTTGATCGTCCGTTGCGAGTTGCTGAAAAACAGTTTCCCTGATTTGGCAACGGACTACAGACAACGGACAACTAACATTAACTAATCTTGATCCGTTTCATAGCCTGTTCCATCAATAATTGGTAGCCGCTCTTTTTCCCAATAACAGACTCTTTCTTGCGCTGGCTCCAGACGGTCTCCGGACGGGCCTGTACAATGAAAACACTTTCCGGGAAAGAGAAGTCCTTATCGATGGCCCATTCTATGTCCATGGCACGACCATAGTGTTTTTCAATCTCCTTGCCTATCTTTACAAGCTCTTTTATCTCATAGTCTCCCATGCAGCATTTAGACTGCATATTCGGTTCTACATCGGCATTTATAACCTCTCCACTGTCAGGATCATACACACATTTAATATGTTTGGCGGATACAGTCTTCTGACTGATCTCCATAACTACCTTATCCACGACAAACTTGTCAGGATTGACAGAACCGGACACCACTGTCTCTCCCAATCCCCAGCTTCCTTCAATGACAACCTTGGATGGGTCCCCATCAGTCGGATTAATAGTAAACATAACCCCGGCCGTCCTTGAATTAACCATTTTCTGCACGCCAACACTAATCAACACCTTTTCATGGGAGAAGCCGTTCTTGATTCTATAACTGATAGCGCGCGGCGTAAACAGGCTGGCCCAGCAACGCTGAACACTGTCGATAACCTTTTCTGTTCCCTCTACCCATAGATATGTGTCTTGCTGCCCGGCAAAGCTTGCCGTGGGGAGATCCTCTGCCGTAGCACTGGAACGTACCGCCACGGGAACTATTTCAACAACACACTTTTTGCAAAGTCGGGTATACCCTTCTTCTATGGCCGCCCGAACATTACCAGACATGGGGACATTATTGATCAAATTTTGGGCTTCGGCGCTCGCGTTATTGAGGGCCTCAACATCATCAACACCCAACCCAGAAAGGGCCTGAAAGATTGCATCCTTTATTCCTGTATCGGTTATGAAGCGAAAGTAGCTGTCAGTGGTTACAGCAAATCCTGGTGGGACGTTTATGCCGGCCCCAATCATTTCACCTAAGCTTGCATTTTTTCCTCCAACCATTTGAAGCGAATTCTTGTTTAACTCCTCGAAATCCAGGGTGTAGTCCATCTCTCTCTCCAATTTCAAAGGGTTTGGAATGGGTTTGGTTGCTGGTTCCAATCCATCACCCATTCCAAACGTATTGTACCACCTAACCTTCTATAGTGTTTAATTCGCTCGTTTAACAATGGTAACTACACCAGTATCCCCATCTACCTTGATAATATCCCCGGTTTTGATAATTGAAGTAGCAACCCCAGTGCCGGTCACGGCTGGAAGACCATATTCCCTGCATACAATAGCCGCATGGCTGGGGTAGCTGTCAGTGGTTACAGCAAATCCTGGTGGGACGTGTATGCCGGCCCCGATCATTTCACCTAAGCTTGCATTTTTTCCCCCAACCATCTGAAGCGAATTCTTGTCTAACTCCTCGAAATCCAGGATGTAGTCCATCTCTCTCTCCAATTTCAAGGGGTTTGGAATGGGTTTGGTTGGTGGTTCCAATCCATCCCTCATTCCAAACCTATCTTACCAACTAACCTGCTACAGCGTTTAATTCGCTCGTTTAACAATGGTAACTACACCAGTATCCCCATCTACCTTGATAATATCCCCGGTTTTGATAATTGAGGTAGCAACCCCAGTTCCGGTCACGGCTGGAAGACCATATTCCCTGCACACAATAGCCGCATGGCTG
>JGI10211J34971_10002635_pt1 | contig 14541 bp, 9 predicted proteins | sample Etolagsediment_FD_34971 | JGI IMG/M metagenome (IMG submission 34971) | reverse complement strand
TACATCTCTAACATCAGTGCTATTGAGGCTGGTGAGCAGACTGATCCATTTGCAGGTGTAGGCAAAGCCGCTACTCTCGGTGGTGTACTGGGCGGTATATTTGGTGCTCCAGCGGGCGTCGTTCAGGCGAATCGTCAGCTTCGGTCCTATGAGCAGCAACGCATATTGGAGCAGGCTCAGGAGCTAGAACGCCAAGCCGCAGCTCAAGAACAAGCAGCAGCTCCTACCCTACCTGCTGAACCCGGTGCTCAAGGTGATCTGTTCCCCGGCGCGATTCCGGCAGAACCAACAGCTGTTGAGCGTGAACGTGCGACTCGTGCGGAAGCTAGAGCGCGTATTGCCGCAGAGCAAGAACGTAGAGCGGTGGACGAGGCCCGTGCCGCAGAAGCAGTAGCACAACAAGAACTTCCATTAGGTGCTCCCGCCCAGCCGGTGCGTGTTACGCAACAGGCAGTTCTCGACGCCGCAGGCATTGAATACACCACCATGCCGAACGGACAAATTCGTCCGAAGAAAACACCAAGTAAGCCACAGCAGCAGGCCATTCGTGAGCTGTCTGGTCTTGACCTAACTGACCCGACGCAGCGTGCTCGGGCGGATGCCGTCGTAGAGCGTATTAGCCGCTCCGATGCAAAATGGGCTAAGAATTTAACGGCTGGCTTCACCACTCTGATGGAGCAGAGCCAGCCCGCAGCGACTCGTGTCGCAGATGAACAGGCTGAGATTACCCAGCAAGAAGCGGACGCCACTCGTGCCGCAGAAGCCCGTCGTGAAGCTACTGAGATCCGTAAGGAAGACGAGCTGACTGATATTCAGCGTGCGTTTGAGGATGCGATTCAGCGGGAAGAAGATTCCCGCCGTCGTGTAGAAGCGCAGGCTGAGCAAGTTCGTGAAGAAGCGACCGGTACTATCCCGCTTACCGACGCATGGAAGCAGGTGGCTCGCCGCCAGCTCGCACAGAATCAAGAACAGGCCCGCATGCGTGAGCAGGGGCTTGACCAGATGGCTGAGGAAGAAGCCGCCAGCTTCGAGCTGGATATGCAGTATGTGGAAGACACCATTCCGCAGGCCCGTCCAGCCGACAAGGCGATCGCCTCTGTCTATGCTCAGCAGTACACCGAAGCGCAGGACCTCAATGCCCAAGACTTGATTGATGCTATCGACACTGAAGCTAAAGCACAGCTAGGTGGCCGTACATGGGGNGCCGTTAAGGNTGGTTTAACTNAAGGTCGTCGCGCTCAACAGCAGGCCCTGATTGCTGAAGCTCGTGGAGAAGCGGCCCCGGCCCAGCCTGATNTGTTCCGTGAAGTAGTCGCCGAGCGTATTGCTCAGCGTGAAGCCCCAGCAGTCGAAGCTCCAGCGGCCCCAGTTGAAGTGGCCCCAGTTGAAGCGGCCCCAGTCGAAGCTGAAGCGGCCCCTGTAGAAGAACCAACCCCTGTAGAGGAGCCAGTCCGTGAAAGAGAAGCTGCACCTGCTGTGGCAGAAGCTGAAGCCGTGGTTGAAGAACCTGTGGCAGAGCCTCGTCGTGAGCGGGCTCCTGAAGCTGCTAGAGAACCTGCTCGAGAAGTTCCTCCAGTTCGCGTACGCGAAGCTGCCCCTGCCGAAGTCGTGGAAGCACCACCTGCTCGTGAGGCTGTTGAAGAAGCCGCCCCTGAAGTAGCAGAAGCTGTAACAACAGATATGCCTGCGTCGCTGGTTCCCCTCCAGCGTGCGATTAACAAGCCAACTGAATCTAATGTGGGTGAGGCGCTGGCTGCTGCTAGGGCTGAAGGCTACTTCAGCGGGCCTGAAGTCGCTATGTTTGACAAGAACATGCGCCAGAAGGGTGTAGTTGGTCGCATGCAGGTGATGCACATCATCGCATCTCGGATCAGTGACGCTGCTTACTTCAGCAACAACCCTGAGATGGTCGAGACCATGTACGCCGAAATCAACGCGGCGACAGCTCGTGTTCAGCAGGAACGCAATCAGATCCTAAAAGATGTGCCGGAAGTCACGGAGAGCATGACGCTCGAAGAAGTGAAGGCCGCTATCCGTCGCGCCGGTCAGGAATACGATGCTGAGCAGGTCAAGATTGCCGTTGAGTTAGACAAGCACTATGCCGATGAAGATGGCAAGCCGATGTTCAGCCGCATGGCATTTAACGGCGGCCAGCAGCAATCAACCGTTGCAGAATTAAAGCGTTATGGACAAAAGGTGATAAGCCGCATTAAGTCCGTAGCTCCTGTTGAGATCGTCCAGTCTGTAGACAACCTGCCCGAAGATATTGGTGCAACTCCGCTGACTCGTGGTGTCTACCATCAGGGCAAGGTGTACATCGTTGCAGACAACACCTCAGTATTTGACTTCGACACCGTGCTTGCACACGAAGTTGTTGGTCACCTCGGCCTTGAGCAGATGCTCGGCAAAGGTGCATTTAAGGGACTGGTCAATCAAGTCAACCAGCTCAAGGGTACCAACGAGCAGGTCAAGCGTGTACTGGAAGACATCAAGCGTGCGTACACCAACGTACAGGGCGTATATGAACTGAGCCCAGAGCAGGAAGCACGTGAGATTCTGGCCCACATCGCGCAGGCCAAGACCGAATACCTGACGGACAGCAAGATTCGTCGTCTGTGGAACAACCTGAAGCTGAAGGTTAAAGAGTGGCTTGTGTCTCGTGGCATGTTGGAGCCAAGCGACCTGATGCTGGACCGCCTCATCCACGACGCGGCTTTGCATGTGCAGGGTGGCAAGAGCGCGACCCGCAATGGATTTAACTTCTTAAACAGCGACTATCAGGGTCAAGTTCTGATGCAGCGCGCGTGGCAGCACGGCTATCGTGGCTACGACCTCAAAGAAGCTGGCCTGTACATGCGTGAGATTCTGTCAGGCGACCGTCAGGTCCCAACTAAGGACATCTCTGAAATTGAAGAAGTCGCTCTCGACGACAGCTACCTAGATACCCCGGCGTTTTCTCGAGTCGCTGAACCAGCGGGTGATGCTCGTTATGCGGACTACAAGTTCCGCCCTGACCCCAAGAGAACATTCCGTGATCGGTTCGAGGCTGTACGCGGCTTCCGCCTGTTTGACACTTTCCGGGTGAACTTTGTCGATACTGCTGCGACAGTAGAAGACAAGATAATGCGGGCGTACAACAACGCCGTTGTCAAAGACGGTGTGCTCAACCCGATGGTCTCGTATGTTCAGGCGCTCCGCTCTGAAGGTCTCGCTGCAATGGTCATGCACCGTGGCTCACTTGAATTGTCAGAAAGCGGCTTGTTCAAGGGTGTAAAGAAAGACGGCGTTCCGTCTCTGGCTGATATCTACGAAGTGGTGCAGAAACTCGGCGATCGCATTGGTCGTTCCGAAGCTCGCGGGGTAGTGAACGCCGCGTGGATCGCCCAGCGTGAAGATCAGATCCTGAAGAACAATGACCGCCTCCAGAAAGAGGCCGACGCGCTCCGTGCCAGAGGCAAGAAGAAGCAGGCTGAGCAGCTTGAAGCGAAGATCGTCAACCTGTATCCGAACTTGACTGAAGAGCAGATTCAGCAGGAAGAAGCTCGTATTGCTAAAGACCTCAAGCTGTTTGACGAGATCCCAGAAGTCAAGCAGGCGTACGACATGTTCGTCACATATAAGAACGCGCTAATTCAAGTGGGCATTGACACTGGGCTGTATGACAAAGACACCGCTGAAGGTTGGATGCAGAACACGGGGTACGTTCCGTTCTACCGTGTGAAGGAAACCGACGAAGAACAGGGCCCGCAGCAGTACTTCAACGGCCTCACTAGGCTGCCCGTAATGCGCTCACTGAAAGGCTCTGACCGAGTTATCAATGACGTTCTGGATAATGTTGAGAAGCTAAGCGTTTCCCTAGTCAACTCGATCGTGCGTAACCACGCAGCGAAAGAAATGGTGCGCGGCCTCAACGAAGCTGGCGGCATAGAAACCCCGATCGACAACCCTCTGACTGATCCGAAACAGGCTAGAGGTAAAGAAAGTTATTTGGTCAGCTACCGTGAAGGCGGCAAGGACAAGTACTTCCTTGTGAAAGACCGCCTCGATGCTTACGCGTGGCGCGGGGTAGAGCGGGCTATGCCGGGCAAGTTTGTGTTCGGCAGTGCTGCTGCTGACTGGCTCCGTAAAGGCATCACGCTAACACCGCAGTTTATCTTCAGCCAGATCCAGCAGGATAGCTTCCGTGCGTTTGCATTCGGCGGCCTGAAGAACGGTGCCAAGGCGGGTGTGAGCGTTGCTAAGGACTTCATGAAGATCCGCAAGGACTTGACCAAGGAAGGTAATTTTGGTGCTGAGAACTTGAACCAGTTCGGCATCATCGGCATGTACGACATCTCACCGCAACGTAGCCGTGAGCAGATCGAGGCTATCTTCAAAGGCACTGACAACCTTAACTTCCCAGAAAAGGTTATGGTCTGGGCGGAGCGCAATGCTGAAGCATCTGACTTGGCGCAGCGTAAGGCAATTTATGAACAGACGCTGGCGGAGACCAACAACGAGGCGCTGGCCTTCTGGCGCGCGTCTGAAATCATTAACTTCAGCCGTCGAGGTGCCCACCCGGCAGCGACAATCCTACGTCAGTTGATTCCGTTCCAGAATGCCTACATGCAGGGTATGAACGTACTGGCAAAATCCATGTTTGGTCGTGGTTTAAGTCAGGAAGAAAAGATGAAAGCCGCTCAGATTTTCTGGGCAGCTGGCATGAAGCTGGCCGTTCTTAGCACGATTTATGCGGCGCTCATGGCGGACGATGACGACTACAACAAGCAGCCTGCGCACCTGCGGTCTCGCTTCTTCTTGTTCCCTACAGGTGATGGCAACCCGCCGGTCAAACTGGCAATGCCTGCGGACCTCGGGCTCATGTTCAAGGCGATCCCAGAGATGCTGGTCATGCAGCACCTGCGTGACGATTTCGATTTTGAGAAATCAAAGACCGAGCTTCAGGGTGCATTGGCTACCGCCATCCTTGGACCGAACATGATTCCGCAGATCCTGAAGCCTGCGGTTGAGGTGTACTTCAACAAGAGTTTCTTTACTGAAAGCCCGATCGTGTCGATGGGCGAAGAGCAGTTGGATGTTAGCCAGCAGTATCGTGACAGCACGTCGCAGCTGGCCCGTTTGTTCTCCTCCGTGGGCATTTCCCCGCTGAAGGCGGACCACATGATTCGTGGCATGTTCGGCACCATCGGCGGTGACATGCTCGCAGTTATGGACATAACCGCAGAAAGCGCGTTAGGGATTGAAAAGACGCAGCGTGAACTCGCGGATTACCCGATAGCTAAGGCTCTGTTTGCCCGCACCAAGGGCACTGGGTTCAAGCAAGACTTTTACGCGTTACGTGAAGATGTCCGTGGTGCAGTAGCTACCATGAACAAGATGATTGAGCGTGGTGATATAGAAGGTGCTCGTGAATACGCCGAAGAGAACCGCCAGTTAATCGCTCTGCGCAGACAACTTAACTCGGTAGATAACACGATCAAGAAGAGCAATCAGCGGATCAAGCAGGTGCAAGCAAATCCTAATATGAGCGCCGAAGCAAAGCGTGAGCGCGTAGACCGTGAAAAAGACTTGCAGGCTAGACTCGCTGCGCAGATTGCTCGCATGCGGAAGTACGCATACGACTGACAAAAAAAGACCCCCTCGCTAGAGGGGGCCAACCACTTCAGAGACCAGTGATTCCTGCTGGAGGAGTGACCAGAGAACGGTCGAAGAACCACTGTGGCGATTTTACCTAACCCGCCACGTACGTAAACCCTTTACTAATTCCTCCGTTCGGGGTCTGATCTCCACCTCAACACTAAAAGACCCTGCCAACCTCCTGATTTCCTTACGGATCTCTTCACATTGAAGGCAGGGTATAAAGAAACTGTCCCCAATACGCATGCCGCCAACCACGGCAGGCAGGTCCCATTTAGGCATCCGCCTCCTCCGCTTCATGCGCTTTCTCTAGCGCGCTAAATAGGGCTTCAGCCTCTTCGGGTGCGCAGCGGAAGACGTGAGCGTCAACCCCCGGAACCGTAACTGCGGTGCCAGACATCATGCGTTTCTTCATGGTCTTCAGGTAGCGGTAGGACGCGCCTTCGTCCTGACTATCTTTCAGCGCCTGTGTTTCTGTGAACTGGCGGTCTACACAGTATTCGCGGAACGCCTTCTTGGAGATATACATCAGGTGCTCGTCCAGTTCGAACCGGGCAACTAGTCTGGCACTGCGAGACGGCATGTACACGTTATCCCCGGTCTTCGGGTTGATACGTTCGCCCACAGCAAGAATGCCGTTGGAGTTGTCCATCAAGAACTCACCAACCAAGCTGCCAGCCTTAACGATTTCTGATTTAACTTCCTCACGCAGCCCCATCAGGTACTTGCAAATCCAGATTTCAAGTTCGTCTAAATCGAAGTCATGCAGGCCGAGGTTCTGTGCGATGCGTAAGCCGACTAGATTACAAGTCATGGTAGTGAGCCAGAAACGCTCCTCCATGCGCACGCCGATCTGCTTAACGATGCGAGCCTTCTGCTTATCGAGCAGCTCGGGGATCTTGTCTCGGTTGTCGATCAGCCACTGTGCGTACACTTCGCCCGCAGTACCGTAGTTCTTATTGATTTCATGGAACAGCGCATCTGCGTTCTCGACGTACACGCGCTTAACGTAGATTTCCATCAGTCGCATCATCTCGCCGTCTGGTCTAGCCTTGGCTTTAGACAGCTTGCTCATCATCGACGAGTTGGAGTTGGTCAGGAATATGGTCTGCCACGAGCTGATATTTTTACGCTCGCGGTTAGTGTCCTTCTCCATACGGTGCCGACCACGCCCCTGAGAAATTGAGTAGATCAGCTGTGAAAGTAAGTCAGGCGGCAGGTTTGTCATTTCATCTGACATCACCGGCAAGTTATTCATCACACCAATACGGTGCAGACGAGCGAGGTGCGTGTCGTCAGCGATCAATGCTGAGGCTTTCGGGTCGCCCCATACACTCAACGCGAGGTAGCCTGCGGTGGATTTACCGGTACCCGATTCGTCACTGATTAGGTTGATTGTGGCGCCGTCCAATCCAGTAAACGCCATGAGTGGGGCGCCAAATCCTGCGCCAGCCACTAGCTGCAAGGCTTCCATTTCTGGTCTAGCTAACACGTTAAACGCGTCGCGCCACACCTTTAAGTCGCCCGTCGGGCTAAAGTACCGAAGCAAATCTGCCGTGGTGCTGGATGCTGGGTTGTGCTCTGGCGCTTTGTTCGCGATGTACGCACGGTTGCCGACGATAAACGCCTTCTTGTCATCTGCCCAGCCGAACTGAAGGCGGGCTTGATGAGCTTTCTGTAATTTCTGAAGTTCTTTTGTAAATTTAATCGAGTAGTTCATAAGCTCTTTCATCTGGTTTTGTGTTCCGGCTACACCCTGCTCCCCCATTAACTCGCGGAAGGAGTCCCCTGCCATCAGCTTCTTCAGCGGGACTGTGAACTCACGCACTCCGTCTTGCGGGAGGTGCAACCTAAAGACTACAGACTCCCCATCATTGGGGTCATGTATACGCTTCGTAGGGTAGAAGTCGTACTCGTACACAGGCACTTCAGTCGCGTCATCGCCGGAGCCATCCTGCCGATAGATGCCACCATTAGCCGCTCGGAAATACGGGAACGGCGGCTTGTAAAGCGCCTGCTGCACAGCTTGTGTGGACAGACTGCCATCAGCTTCTTCAGGCTCTTCGTCTGGCGGAGCAAATAATTCAGCTGTGTCCCGTTTGATTTCTGAACCCAGCTGGATAGGGCTGGTGCAGCTCTGCGTGCAGTCGGCACATAGGTCGCCCGCTAGTCCGCGAATCACTTCACAGGTGTACGGCCCCTTGGTTTGACTTGCTTTCTCAAGCGTTACGTCAGGGTTGTACCCCGGGTGCTTGTGTGACATCAGGTGTATGGCGTCTTCTGCGTCTTCACAAGCCCAAGCGATTGATAAACCCGCACGCCACAGCGGCTCTTCTAAATCATCTTGGTTCAGCACGACGTGCTTAATGAAGTTACAGCCGTTGTCGCGCACGCTCTTGCGCACGAGCTTCTTAAACTTAGATGTCTTGTTGCCGATCAAAGCCTTCGCTGTTTCGCTCAGCCCTGACATGTCTACCTTAACGCGCTTTGGCTTCTCTTCAGGTAGACCGATGTCTTTTAGTAACGTGTCAAATAGGTCAGGGTCTACCGGCACTGCGCGTTCGATTACGAAGACTTCTTTCGGGTCATTCGGGTTCTTGAAGTTGATGGTCTGCGGTATACGCAGAATGCGCGCTTCGTCTGCGGTGACTGCTGGATCAGCTTCCAAACCAAAATGTTCGCAGGCACGCTTCAGCATGCGTGCGGTCGGCGCCCAATCTACGCTGCTGATGTAGTGCGTCAGCAGCCAGTAAACGTGAACCCCATTGCCCGAATTGACAATCGTAGGTTCAGGCAAACCGATTTCATTTCTGAACTTCTCAAGCGCTTCAAGCGCCTCGGCCTGATTCGCAAAAGGTTTGTTGGGGCCGCAGTCGAGGTCAAGCCAGAACGACTTCATCCACTGGGCGTTTTCTTGGGTGCGCTTCTCGCTGCCTTCTTTGAACGATGCAAGCGCGAAGTATGCGTTGATCTTCTGGTCTACCAGCTGTTGCGCACGCTCCGCAACTTTATCAACTCCATGTACAAATTCTTGTTTTATGCGTCCGTCTGAGCGGATGCCAACTACACAGTATGTGCCTTCCTCGGGGAGTACGGCATCAAGGAAGTTAGTCGTGAGGTTCATTGAGTGGTTCCGACGCATTTTATTAGTTGGGCGGCAGCGGTTACGCCTACCGTTTTCGGGCACGAAGCCCTAGCCGCCCTTGATGGCTACAAAAGTTTGAGCTGGTTTGGGTCGGCAGCTGCCTCCGTTGTTCGGTGGGCAGGGGATGCCGAAGATAGCATTTGCTCGAAGCGATCAGCAAGCTCGTTAAGAAGTTGCTTATTTACTGCAACAGCAGAAGCCTCGTCTTTATGCAAAACATCCCAAACCAGCCTCAACAGCTCCTTGTCTGCGAGGCTGGTGTAGATCATCAGTCGTCAGCCCACTCGTCCAGTACAGACGCAAGGTCAGCCTTCTCCGCTTTCACGGGTTCAGCCTTCTTCTTGGCGACCTTAACTGGCTCTGCCTGCGGCTCAGCGGCTGGCTTTTCAAAGCCGTCCTTCGCCTTCAGATCCTCTTCGGATTCACGCTTCGCAAAAGACCGATCACCGGTGTGCGCCTTGGCATCGCTGGACTGCGCCTTCTGCTTGACCATCTCGAACTCTTGCTCGTTGACGGCACGGACTGCGCGGAACATCAGCTTAGGCACCGGGGACTTCGTGTCGAAGCGGAACTCAGTCACCACATTGGTTACGTCGTAGCCGAATCCAGCTAACTTCTTAACGTACTGTTGGAGAGAGTTGTACTTCTCGCTGTCGACGTCACCGAACAGAGAGGTAGCTGGGATCTGCATACCGTACACGTCACCCTTCGGGTCGTTCTCCAGCACGACAGCCAGACGGGCAGAGTAACGGCACGCGCGACCACCACCTTGACCAGAACCTTTGGCATTCTGCGGGCAGCTTGCGCATAGGCTGGACTGTGGCCCATCTACGTTCTTGCTCGGTGCGTTACCATCATCCGACCAGCACGCTGGGTTGGAAACGACGCCTTCCTTGTAGGTACCCTCATAATAAGTACGGGCATAGCCGGGAGCCGACTTCACGATAATCATGTTCATGCCACGATCTTCGTTCTGTGCGACTTCCTGCGAGCCGACCATCATGCGGAATACCGACCCTTTAATGCTGACGCGCTTCAGGCCATCGCCTGCACCAGCACCACCGGCAAGCGCCTTGGCAGTTTCGGAAAGTTCACCACCTTGCAGGTGGGCTGGCATGGTGTTCATGCCTTCAAACAGTGCTACATCATTAGACATCACTTGGTCTCCTTTTCTGGATATATAAATTGCTGGTCTGCTACAAACTTCTCCAGCTGCTCTCGAGTAAAAAACACCTTCTTCCCAAGCCGCACGAACGGAAGTTTGCCGTCGTACCGCAGCTTGTTCAGGGCCGTCTGAGATACGCGCAGCATCTCGGAAGCCTCCTTGGTGGTCAGAAGTCCTAAATCGCTCACGATGATCTGCTCCTCGTTACGACGATCTTGTACCGACTGTCGGCATTGACAGGCGGGGCTACGTCTGGATTGTTCTCCAGATATTCCTTGAACCGGCTCTGGTGAATGCGCTGCTCGACAAAATCCATGCCGTCTTCGCCCACCGACTCGAAGAAATTCTTAAATGAGTCCCAGTCTGGGGCCCAGTAACGCGTACTCATCCGCTTGCTGGCGGTGCCGTACTGCGTCTTCATGCTTTCGAGGCCATGCTCTTTTGCGTGCTCAAGCAGCTCCGCTTCGATCATGTCCATCTTTTTGAGTAGCTCAGCATCCTGAGCGTCGAACTTATGTTTAAGGTCGTGCCGCGCATCGCGCAGTCGGATGTACGCTAAGACCAGCTTATCTGTATCCATGTTATATCTCCGAAGTGTTGAGTAGCTTTAGCTACTTAGTTCTTGTTCATATAGGGCTACCAAGTCTTTTTGGTTAGCCTCTTTTGATTCTAGCGCCTTGTATACTCTCTTTTCAACCTCTGAGCCATAAATTTTTATCACGGTCATCTTGTTCTTCTGCGATGGCCTATTTATGCGCTCGTTTGCTTGCAACCACGTCTCAACTGATGCGATTGGACCAAACCAGACGATTGTATCGGCAGCGGTTAGCGTCACGCCATGCGCTGCGGATTGTGGCTGGATCACCAGCACGCGAGGGTCAGACTTCTCTTGGAACTCTTTGAATATGCGGGTGCGGGCGTTCATGGACACGGCGCCGCTGATGATCTCGGCACTGAACCCGTCCTTCAGCAGGCGGTCGTGCACGATTTCGATGGCATGGCGGAACGGCACGAACACGATGACCTTGTGTGCCGCCTCCTTCACCACTTCAACAATCTCGTCCAGTCGATTCTTGGCGTCGAACTGCACGGTCTCACCGTCGTCCGAGTAGACCGCCCCGCAGCTCAGCTGGAGCAGCTTGTTCAAGCCAGCCGCCGCATGCACTGCGCTGATCTGTTCCCCAGCCGCCTCGACGTACATCTGCTTCTTCAGGGCTTTGTAGTACTTTTTCTGTTGATCTGTTAACTCAACTTCACGGGTCTGATAGGTGACCGGCGGCAGGTCAAGGCACTCGGCCTTGGTAAATCGGATCGCTGGCTGGAGTGCTGCGTTGACAAGTTTTGTGGCATTGGTGGTGGGCACCCATTTGAACTGGGTAATTTTGACCATCACCTTGTCACGCCACGACCCGTAATACCGGGGTACCCGCTGCGGGCAGAGCATTTTCGCCAGACCAAAAGCATCTAGCGGGCTTTGCGCGGCGGGGGTGCCGGTCAGCATCCACAGCTTTGTTTCTGGGGTGACAACTTTGTTTAGGGCTTTCCAGCGGCGGGTCGTGGCCGTCTTCACGAAGTTGGCTTCGTCAGCTACCACCAGATCAAAACCCCCCTGCTGAAGCTCGTCAACCACCGTGGGCACACCGTCGTAGTTAATCATCACGAACTCGTAATCGCCGAGGATGACTTGCTTGCGGATGTCTCTGGAGCCGTGAGCTACGGCAGCGGTGCGGTGCATGGCGATGCTGAAGATGTCGTTCATCCATGCCGAGTGCATGATTGACAGGGGGCAGACGATCAGCACGCGCTTCACATCGCCGATCTTCATCAGGTAGTCCGCCGCCCAGATCACCGCACCAGTCTTGCCGGTTCCCTGTTCCGAGAAACAGAACGCACGGTTGTTGGCGGTCAGGAAACTAGCGGTTTCCTTCTGGTGGTCGTAAGGTTTGAAGGCGCCCGGCCAGTCGTAGTCCCGCAGGATCGGACTGGGGGTTTTTCGCATTCCGAGGTTGGCTAGACGGCGAGTGTTATCCAGCGTCCAGTTGACCAGCACACGGTGTGATTCTGGGTTGAGTTGTTCAATGTACTTGCTCTGACGGATCGCATTTGTAATGCGGTCAGGCTCTCTGACTTGGAGCAAGATGCCCCTATTATCAATAACTTCCATGTCCTTCCTGAAGTGGTTTGGCAGCTGATACTGCCTTTTACATTCATCGCTTTCACGATGCGGCACTCCACAGTCTACAGCCGTGGTAGTGCCTAAACAAGACTTATTTCATCTTGCCGGATTTTGTTCTAGCAAACGTACGGTTCTTCTTAGCAGGGGCTACGCGGAGGTTACTGCGACCGTTACCACCACCCTTAGACAGCGGCTTTTTGTGGTCGACATCCTTGCCGTCACCTTTGCTTACCCGGCCTTCTTTCTCCAGCATCCGGCGGGCTTTGTTGCGGAGCGCGTGCTTCTTTTTGACAGCAGGCTTCGCGTTGTAATTCTTGGCTTCGAGGTCGTAGCGGCGTGGGTTACGGGGCATGTCAGTCTCCAGAAAATTCGCAGTGCTTAACCGGGCACCATTTCTTGCAGAGGCCGTTCGGCTTCGCAGGCCAATTATCGTTGTCAAATGCCGCCTGTAAAAGCCCTGCTTTCGTCTCCCACTTCTTCCAAAGCAGGAACATCTCGTCGCGGGTGTACGCCGACTTGATGACGACATCGTGCAGGAGGAACACCAAAGCTGCTTTGACTTCTTTCACATCTGGGTAGTGCTCGAACACCATGAGCGCCATGAGTTCCAGCTGCCCCTTGTCCGGGTACTTCGCGGAACCCGTCTTGTAGTCAACAATCCACGCCTTGTCCCCGTTCAGAATCACGAGGTCAGCGATGCCCCGCACCCAGACGTCCTTGCCGAGGAACTTGGTTGGCTTCTTGTCGATGGTTAGGGCCATCTCCAGCTCGCACAACTTTTCCCCCTCAATCCGGTTGAGTGAGTCCAGCGCAGGTTTGAACCGGAGATGGCCTTTCGGGATTTCTTTGCCGTCGCGGATGTAGTCTTCAGCGACCTTGTGCACTTCCTTGCCGTAGATCGTGTGCTCCGTTTCCACGAAGGGGTACAACTTCTCTACCTTCTCGGCATGGTATTTCCGAGGGCACGTGTCGAACGTCTTTATCGAGCTGAAGCTCCAAGCGGCTGGCATTCTTATCCTTATTTAGCGTCGCCGTAGGTATCGGCAATGTCTCCTTCTGACCATGTTACCAGTTCGGGCCACCAATCAACACCTTGGCGCATGATGCTCTGAACAAGGTCGAGCATCTCCTGCGCGTGTTCTTCCTTGACAACGTAAACGAGTTCGTCATGCACCGTTAGGGCTGGGAGGTACATCTTGCCCATCGGGGTTTTCTTAACTTTGAGCATGTGGTCTGAGATCACTTCGCGAGCGAGGTGCTGCACGATGTTCTCCGTAACCTTCCCAGCATAGATGCGAGCCTTGCGGCGGCCTTCACCGTACACCCATTCAAGTTTAGTGTCGGGTTCCCCGCTCGCTGTGAACTCCCCAGTCAGACTTTCCTCTTCACGCAGGTGTGGGTAGCGGATCATACCAAGCGGTGTTTTGATTCCACCCTTGACAACCTTACACAGATCCCACGGGTCGATGTAGAACTCTTTGAAACCCTTCCGGTCTGGGTTGTAGTGCGCGATGTGGCTCAACGCATCATGGCAAGTACGCCAGCCTGAAGCAATCTTTCCGTACGCGCCACGCCATTTGTAAACAACGGCTTCAGATTCTTCTTCTGACAAGTCAACGCCGCCCATCATCTTTGCTACGGTCTTAAACGTCTTAGCCCCAGCACCGAAACCCAACCCCAAGTGCGCGACCTTGCCCACCTGACGCTCTTGCTTGGTGACTTCTTCAATCGGCTTGGTATACAAACTTGATGCGAAGTCTTTATACAAGTCAGCGTTCTCAGGATCAGCCTTGAACAACGCCATGCTGGTAGGTTCTTGCCATAGGAAGTGATTCACACGCAGCTCGATGCCTGACAAGTCAGCCACAACAACCTTGTAACCTTCCGGAGCGCGGAGGCTTTTGCGTAGCGCGTCAGTGGGCGCAGGCTTGTATGGGTTAATGCGTGGCAGGTTCTGCTGGTTCATCTTCATCGTGCCCGACCACCGGCCTGTGGTATCAGCACCGTAGTAGTTCAGGGCGACAGGCATCTTGCCTTTAGCCGCAGTACCGCATGCGATGAACTGCTGGATGCGTGACTCGAGGATCGTGCTCTTCACGTTCAGCCTTGCAGACGCAGCGGCAGCCACCTCGAAGTCTTCGTGTTCTTGCAGAGCGAGGAACTCTTCGTCTGACTTCGCGAGGGCTGGTATTTGTTTATCTGGGTTAGACGGCGACGCCTTCATCGGCACAGGCACGCCCTTGTACTTGAGGTACTTCGCGAACTTCGGTGCGGAGGCGAGGATCTTCTTCGCTGCGGCTATGCGCTCTTCATCAGATAGTGCGTCGACAGGTTCATCGGCAACTTCTTCTGCTACCTTCAACAGCATCTTGCGCTGCTGCGTCTGAATCTCCTCCAGCGTGCGTTCAAGCAGCCCGA
>JGI10211J34971_10002634_pt1 | contig 14542 bp, 7 predicted proteins | sample Etolagsediment_FD_34971 | JGI IMG/M metagenome (IMG submission 34971) | reverse complement strand
TGCCTTTCAGTAGTTGCGCCTTTTCGCGAACCACTTCAGGATTTCCATTTTTGGGAGGACCAAGTTCACCGGTTACGACGAATGTCCCCTCTTTTAAAAGTGTTTCTAGTTTACTGCCCGACTTCATCGGCTAGACTCCTTCTGCCAAAACCTATCTTTTTAATAGCACCTGACTGAACAGCCGCTACACATTTTCAAAAGTAGAATTTCTATTAAAAACTTGTCACTTATGCCCGCAACCCAAACCTGGAATTCCCTGGCCAGTAGCACCGACATCAAGATCACGACGCATCTCCATGTCAAAGAGTACTCTATCCTTCTTCTTATTGATCCCAAGAGCTTCACGTTTCCCGTCAATGGCCTTGATCATTTTCTGAGCAAGCTTGATCGGATCTTCTTCATAATCCCAGCAGGCACCATACTCTTCCTTCATACCATTGGTAATGAATTCGTTCATCTCCTTTGATCCGGTTACCGGAAGGTTCTGGAATATTACATGGGCACCGGAGGTAACAAAGTACTGACCGATGGCCACAGCCTTTTCACTCATCCACAGAGGCGCTGTACCACAGGCTGGAAGTTCGGATATGTCTTCACCAAGCCCACCCTCTTTAACCATTGCGGTGAGGGCAATAAGGAGACGACTGTTATCAACACAGGAACCGACATGCAGAACAGGTGGCATACCAACAGTCTCACAGACCTCAGCAAGACTTTCTCCACAATATTCGGCCGCTGCTTCTGGTCTCATCAGACCCATACGACCAAGTGCCTGAGCGGCACAACCGGTGGCAAGGACAAGGACGTTATTTTTAAGAAGTTCAACAGCAATTTTAAAATGGACATCATCACTGTATTTATAATGTTCACAGCCAACCAGAGCGCCAAGTCCTTTAATTCGACCATTTATGATATTGTCATTGAGCGGACGATAGCTCTTACGAAAACGGCCACCAAGCATATAGTTTATGGTCTCATGACTGAATCCGACAACAACATCGAGTTTGTTATCTTTAGGAATATAGTAGTCACCACGTTTTTTGAAATTATTAATAGCATGGGTGAGGATTGCCTTGGCGGAACCAAGAGGATCCTCTTCCTCAAACTGCATATGGATAGCATCGGGCATCTTTGCCCGATAGTTTGTAGTTATAATATCAGTATGTTTACCTTTTACCACCTGGGCAACTGACTGCATGACACACTGAACATCAACAACCATAGCTTCCACTGCACCGGTGGCCAGTACCATCTCCTGCTGGATAAATGATCCAGCAACTGGAATTCCTCGACGCATAAGAATTTCGTTACCAGTACAGCAGACACCGGCAAGATTAATCCCCTTAGCACCTACTTTTTTGGCAAGAGCAAGAATCTCGGGATCCTCGGCTGCCATACAGAGGGACTCAGCCAAAAGTGGCTCATGCCCATGAACGGTAACGTTCACCTGATCTTCCTTCAGGACGCCAAGGTCAATAAGGGCACGCCTTGGAACCGGTGTACCGAACATTATATCAGTCAACTCGGTGGAGAGCATGGAAGACCCCCAGCCATCTGCAAGTGAGCAGCGTGCTGCCTGCTTCATAATGTTCTTGTATTCCTGATCAACGCCCATATGGGTACGATGCATTGTTTCAACAACCTCACGATCAATACCTCTTGGCTCCACACCCTTCGCTTTCCATATCTCCTGCTGTTTTTTGGGAGCACGTTTGAGCATGGTAAGAGTTCCCTGCTGCTGGCCAAATTCCGCCAGCGCCTTTTCACCAAGCTCAAGGGCGATTTCATTCTTATCACGTCCCTCAATCTCAATCCCGAAGGTTTCGGCCATGGAATGAAGCTTCTCAACATCCTTGATTTCATGGGGAGTTTTACCCTTTGCTGTCTCGATAAACCCCATAACCATCTCACGGGCATGGTCTGTATGAGCTGCAGTTCCGGCAGCGACAATACGGGCAAAATTTCGAGCAACTACGGTTGCGGCAGTGGCGCCACAGACACCAATCATCTGCTCGACACCATCAATAATCTGACAGGGCCCCATATTACAGATACGGCAGCAGGTACCACCTGAACCAAAGAGACAAGCAGAAACCCCACGGTCTTCTATACGATCGTAGGCAGTTCTTACCTGTTTCGCCAAATCCTGATTAAGCAGGTCTTTGGTTGAAGCGCCTGTTATATCATTACAGGATGTGCATCCACCTTTACTCTTGCTCATAATGTTCCTCCGGAAATATATGCGTAGTTCTTTATATCTTTCTATTAGATGAGGTTAGCTGCCATTTTAGCAGCCTGTACAGTATTTTTCATCAGCATGGTGATGGTCATTGGGCCTACGCCACCTGGCACAGGAGTGATACAGGATGCAACTTCCTTCACTGCGTCAAAATCAACATCCCCGGCAAGTATTGCCTTTCCATTGCTCGCCTTCCCTATACGGTTAACCCCGACATCAATAATTGCAGCCCCTTCCTTGACCATATCTGCTGTGACCATTTTTGGTACACCAACAGCAGCAATTATAATATCAGCACGCTTACAATGAGCGGCCATATCTTTTGTTCTTGTGTGGCAAAGGGTAACAGTTGCATTTCCACCGTCACGTTTTTGAAGCATGAGGTTGGCAATGGGCTTTCCAACAATATTAGATCGTCCGATCACCACAACCTCTGCACCACTGGTCTCGACACCGCTTCTTGTGAGAAGCTCAAGGATTCCATGGGGTGTGCAGGGGAGAAAACACTGCTCCCCAAGCACCATCTTACCTACATTGACCGGATGAAAACCATCAACATCCTTATCTGGATTAATGGCATAGAGCACATTTGCCTCATTAATATGTTTTGGCAGAGGCAACTGTACAAGGATACCATTGATCTTCGAATCCTTGTTATACTTGTCAACAAGTTTAAGGAGATCTTCTTCACTGGTCTCGGGATCAAGCGTCACCTGCTCCGAATGAATACCAAGAGCGTGGGCAGTCTTATTTTTTGCGGCAACATAGGATTGAGAGGCTGGGTCCTCTCCAACAAGAATAGTTACAAGCCCTGGGACAACATTATGTTTTTCTTTCAGCTCCACAACTTCTCTGGTTAACTCCTCACGAATTGCCTTCGCTGTTTCAGTACCGCTAATAAGCTTTGCCGTCATTTACTTTTCCTCAATTATTTCCGACGAGCGTTATCATATTCTTACAATATCGCAACGTCATTTAGTTAGCTGTGGGGGACAAACTGCTCTCAAATACAACAAATGCCACAGAGCAGATCTGAGCAGATGTTTAACAAAAAAACCCTTTATCAACACGACTATCAGGTTAATGAAAAAGCTAAATTAATTGATTTGTCAATTTTTTTCAATATGCATATCAATATATTTTAACATTCATCAACTTTTTTTGATTTACTGTTCAGAAAAATCGATATAGGGATTTCCAGCCACGCATAATTAACCACCTATATGGCTAATAATACATTACAATTCGAATATGAGAGGGATACAGAAACAGAAAGTATACAACAGGTAACCTGATTACACCAATCCTCAGCCTACCCGTCAGGGGAGGAGTTGTTTCCTGTTGATTATATGGGCATCTGCGACCTGGACGGCCGCAGCAGAGCCCCCAGGGATGGGTTTATGGCGTCCCATACAATCGACACGGAACAACTCCGGGTTGCAAAGCTGAGTTTCGATGGCAATCAGGACAGGTAATGAATCAGGTTCCGGGCAACTGAACGCCCGGAACCTGACTGCGTATCAACTCTACATGGCAACAATGGGAAGATATTCGGGATCCCACCGCATTTTTCTGAGCAACTCAGCCATTCGGATTTCGTCCCCCTCATGCTGAAACGTTGAAAAGACGCAGGGTCTGCTCACGCCATGCTCAACTGCGGACATAGCAACAGCAAGTGCAACTTTAGAACTTACATCTCTTAGAGTATTCACTGCAGGAACGAGACACCCTTCCTCCATATCCGCCTTGGACACACAGGATGAAACAGCATGGGCCGCTGCGGTAAAAAACTGGGGAAGCACTTCTCTGGCACCTGAACCCAGGACACCAAGTCCCACACCAGGGAAAACAAAAACATTATTACATTGGCCAATATGGTGAGTCACACCATTATGGGTTACCGGGGCAAAGGGACTGCCCGTGGCAACCAGTGCTTTTCCGTCGGTCCAGCGGTAAATGTCCTCCGGCAGTGCCTCGGTCATCGAAGTTGGATTGGAAAGCGGCATAATCACTGGTCTATCGGTATTACCAGCCACAGCCTCTACAACTTCCTGGGTAAAGCAACCACCCTGTCCTGATGTACCTATCAGTACCGTCACTCCTGCTCTTTTAACAGCTTCAAGCAGAGATTGATTTGCGGGATCTTTCAGCCATGGAAATTTTTCCTTGTCCTTTGCAAATTTAAGTTTGTATTCTTCAATATCACGATCACTTGTGACCACACCACGGGAATCCAGGGTGAATATCCTGTCCTTTGCCTCTTCCTCGGTAAGTCCCGCCTCAACCAGTGCGACACCAATCTGCTCTGCAACACCAACGCCACCAGCACCAGCACCATGAATAAGAAAAACCTGGTTTTCAAGTTTTTCCAGCTTAATACGCATGGCAGTTAAGATCCCCGCCAGGGTCACTGCCCCTGTCCCCTGAATGTCATCGTTAAAAGATATCAAATCATGGAGGTATGTGTCACGAATGGCAAAGGCGTTCTGTTTAGAAAAATCCTCCCACTGGCACAGAGCATTAGGAAACACATTTCTGAATGCGTGAGCGAAACGTCTTATAAATTCAAGATACTCGTCTCCAACGATACGATGATGGCGCCAGCCAAGATAATCACTATCTGCAAGCAGTGCCTCATTATTGGTACCAACATCCAGGGAAATCGGCAAACAATGCCAAGGGGCAACACCTGCCCCCTGTGTATACAGCATCAGTTTACCGAGACAGATAGCAATACCACCAGCCCCTTGATCTCCAATACCAAGAATACCCTGATTGTCAGTAACCACAGCCACTCTGATATCACGGTGCAGATAGCGACGCAGGATATTCTCTGCCTGATCTATGTTACCTGGATAAAAATGAAGGCCATTGGCCTGGCGAAACATGGATGAGTACTGTTGTACGGCAAGCCCAACCGTTGGTGTATAGATTATCCCCATCAGGTTTTCAATATCGCTCTTAATCAACGCATGAGCAAGGGCCACATTTCTGTCAAAGAGCGATCGAAGATAGATGAATTTTTCTATGGGTTGTTCTTTTGAATTTACTTTTATCTTGGAATTTTCCACCTGATGCTCAAGACTTCTAACGGCAGGAGGCAGAGCAGCTTCAAGCCCAAGCCGTTTTCTTTCTGACAAAGTAAAAGCCGTCCCCTTATTCACATAGCTGATCCCATGAACACTCGTACCGCTTGAATAGACAAGTATTTCCCTGGTGTTACCATATTCATCGTACTTAAAACCATATTGATTTTCAGACATTTCCATACTCCCGGGCATATTACCACATTGGGAAATTGACTTTTAGCCTGCAATCCTCCATAATGCATCACCATGACACACTGGAAAAAAATCCTGCAAAACTCGGTGAATAGTCCAACAGAACTTGCACACCATTTTGATTTTGATTGTAGCGCATTGGAAGCAACAAACGCAAGCTTTCCCATGCGAATTAATCCTTATTATTTAGGCCTCATCCAATCGGTCAACGACCCCCTCTGGAGACAGGCAGTTCCCGATCCTCTTGAACTTAATGATTTCGTATGCATACCCGATCCACTTGCAGAGGAGGACTTAAGCCCGGTACCCAATCTGGTTCATAAATATCCCGATAGAGTTCTTTTTCTGGTTACCAGTGAGTGTGCAATGTACTGCAGATTCTGCACCCGGAAGCGTAAAGTAGGAACGCCGAAAATGGTAATCACTGAAGAATCCATCGAAGCAGGGATACATTATATACAAAAAAACAAAGAGATTAGAGAGGTTCTTCTTTCAGGCGGAGATCCGCTGATACTGTCAGACGCTAAACTCGACTCTCTGCTTGGTCGAATTCGCGCCATTCCAAACGTTGAAGTCATTCGCATAGGTACCAGAATTCCATGCACTCTTCCCATGCGGGTAACAAAAGAGCTTGCGTCCATGCTCAAAAAACATCATCCTCTCTACATCAACACTCACTTCAACCACCCGAGAGAACTTACCCCCCAGGCAGCTGAGGCCTGTACTCTTCTCGCCGACGCCGGAATTCCATTGGGTTGCCAGACAGTGCTCCTCAAAGGTGTTAATGATAACGCAGCAACGCTCAAGAAGCTCTTCCTCGGACTGCTCCGGATGAGGGTGAAGCCCTATTATCTCTTTCAGGGAGATCTTACCAGGGGTACTGACCACTTCCGCACTCACACCCGTGACGGAATAGAGATAATGAGGGATCTCATCGGAACGATATCCGGAATGGCAATTCCAACCTTTGCCCTTGATGCTCCTGGTGGGAAAGGAAAAATTCCACTTACTCCGGATTACATTCTTAACAGTACTGAACAACTCACCTTCCATAACTACCGGGGAATACTCTGTTCCTATCCTGAAAACGGTGATCCACTATAAGAATCCATCAACACGTGAATTATCGAATATTCCTGAGAGGGGTTTAAATATATCTCAAGTATTTTTTACTTTTCTTGAAATTCATCTCCATAAGAAGATATAATAAAAACAGGGTAGCAACTGTTCTTCTTAAGCCACCTCTGTCGCGGACAAAACGTAACAGGTTGAAAGACGTTCCAGGAACCCTTCAACCACTATCTCTCTTTTCTTTCACTCTTATAAAACAATGAGGCTTGGTTATGAACCAGGAAGAAACTCTTGCTGCAGTACTCAGTTCCGACGAACTCCCAACCCTTCCCACCGTTGCCTCTGAGATTATAACTCTCACGGCAAGAGAGGACACAACTCTTGCTGACATTGCAAATCTGGTCTCCAAGGATACGGCGCTTTCCGCAAAAATCCTTAAAGTATCGAACTCTGCTTTTTACAGTTTCCCTCAGCAGATCAGTTCCATCAACCAGGCTGTCTCCATTCTTGGAATTAATGCAGTACGAAGTCTTGTCCTTTCGTTTTCTTTTTTGAGTATGAAGGGAGGCAAAAAAAAGCTTCATTTTAATTTTGAAAAATTCTGGAAAAATTCCCTTGCTGCAGCCGTTGCCTCAAAGCTTATCCTTGAACGGGTCAAGGGAGCCGACACCGAGGAAATTTTCATCTGCGGTTTACTGCAGAATCTTGGACAATTGATTACAGCTGTAACATTCCCCAAGGAGTACGATGAAGTACTCGCCAAGATAGGTGAAAATCAATATGATGCTCTAAATGCTGAGAAAGACACCTTTGGGACCTCCCACCCAACCATAGGCTATGAGGTTGCCAAAAACTGGGGATTCCCTGAAGTGCTTCTCCTTCCCATCCTGTATCATCACGACCCGCTGCAATATAAAGGTGGGGATAAAAAAATCGAAGTTACCTGCAAGGCATCCTATCTGGCAGACCTCCTTATTTCCATTCTTTATTCCGACAAACCACAGGAATTTCACAAGCGTTTTCGTAAGGAAGCCAAAGATCTGCTGGGATTGAACAATGAGGACATGGATCATATTCTAAACGAGTTGCACACGCAGGTTGATCATGCCGGTGAATACTTTGGTCTCCGCATTAAAAACACCAAGTCTATCCAGGAAATTCTTCAGGAAGCAAATATCCGACTCAGCCTGATAAACCTTGATTTCGATCAAATGAACCAGGAGCTTATTAAAGCTAAGATAGAACTTGAAAATCTAACTCGCGAACTGAAAGCAAAAAACGAACTGCTTGGAAATCTTGCGAACATTGACGGTTTGACGGAGATATTCAATCATCGTTATTTCCAAAACAGCCTCGACAATGAAATCGATCGCGCATTACGCAATGAAACCAACATCGCCCTCCTCTTAATCGACATCGATTTTTTCAAGAAATTCAATGACACCTATGGGCATCAGGTTGGTGACTTCATCCTCAAGGAGTTCAGCGCTTTGCTTAAAAAAGAAATTCGCAAATATGACACACTGGCTCGTTATGGCGGAGAAGAATTCACCATTATCCTGCCTGACACCTCCGCTGACGAGGCCTGTGCCGTCGCTGAAAAACTTCGTTCAGCAGTAAATGATTATGTCTTCAGGGATCCGCAAACCAATTACCACATCACAGCAAGCTTCGGTGTCTCCTCAGCCAAACCAGTAACGGATGACACTTTTTCCAAAGAAAATTTCATTAAAATGGCCGACGCAGCTCTCTATGACGCCAAGGAAGCCGGGAGAAACAGAGTAGCTCTCTTTGCACAAAAGAAAAAATGGTATAAATTTTAATCTGTGCTAATCTAAACGAAAGAAAACTCCATACTATGAAGATGGTTTTCAGTATGATCAGACTCCCATAAAATGAAACAGACTATGACCGAAACTACCTTTAACTACTGTTTTGATTTTCCAGACAACAGCAAAAAACGTTTTCTTATCAAACTTGACCCAAACACTTTTGAATACAAACCCTCCAACAGCACTCCACCAGACTGGGCCCTTTTGGGGATTGCCCGATGCGAATGCTGTCGGCTTGATCTCTCAGAAAATGACTATTGCCCCATTGCAGCAAATATTGCTGACCTTGTTTTCTCATTTAAAGACACAGCATCGCACAAATCTTGTATGGTATCATGCATTTCAACCGCAAGGACCTGCAGTAAAGACACCACAGTCCAGGAAGGGCTTGCCTCAATCATGGGTATTATCATGGCCACAAGTGGCTGTCCTTCCATGTCCATCTTAAAACCCATGGCGTGTTACCACCTTCCTTTCGCTACCGTCGAAGAGTCCATGTACCGTTCAGTATCGGCCTACCTGTTACGCCAGTACTTTTCACACCGAAAGGGTGAAAACTGTGATTTTTTCATGCACCGTATTCAGGAATATTACAGTGAGGTTCAACAGGTGAATGGGGGAATTCTAAAACGAATCAATATGACATCTGAAATGGATGCCGATAAAAATGCTATCGTCACCCTCAATGCCCTTGCCCAAATTCTTGTTATGGAGGTTGATGAAGATCTGGACTCCTTGAAACGTCTGTTCTCCTGAAAACCTCTCAGGTACAGGTGTATTCGTTCTTAGCTGTCCGCAACAGTTCTGTCCTGCGGTCAAATAAGAACGAGTAGAAGTACGAATCTGCGACTGCTTTTCACATCATGGATTCTGGATCCACGTCTATCGCTATCCGAATATCCCCCTTTACCAGACTTGAATATCTGTCAAGAACCCTCCCGCAAATGCCATGCAAGAGAGGAGAGTCGACACCTTTCAACAACACCTGCCAGCGGTAACGGTCACGAATTCTGTCCACCGGAGACGGGGCAGGACCCAGGATTTCTATTCCTGCATGTTTTCCAGTACGACAAAGTGCAGCGACCTGAGCTGCAGTACTCTGCACCTGTCCTTCATTCCCTCCTGATATTTTCAGGTTAATCATACGTAGAAAGGGTGGAAATTTAGGGTTCGCTCTGTTTTCCATTTCTTTTTGATACAGGCGTTCATAATCATGCACCCTGGCAAATTGAATAGCATAATGTTCAGGTCTCAATGTCTGGACTATGACCCGGCCAGGACTGTCACCTCTGCCTGCCCTCCCTGTCACCTGTGATAAAAGCTGATAGGTACGTTCTGCCCCACGATAATCCGGCATGCTGAGACCGCCATCCGCCCATATCACCCCGACCAGAGTGACATGTGGGAAATCGTGCCCCTTGGCTATCATCTGTGTTCCGATCAGAATATCAATTTCGCGTTGATGCATTTTTTTTAGCAATGCAAGAAAGGCTCTCCGGTCGGCTGCCGTATCGGAATCTATTCGTGCCACACGAGCCTCTGGAAACCTCTCCTGTATTTCCATTTCAATACGTTCAGTACCGTAGCCAACGGGCGTAAGTTTGGTGGATTGACAGGCACCGCAGATTACCTTGTCCTTAAGGGTATATCCGCAGTAGTGACACACCAGTTTCGCCCTTCTTTTATGATAGGTTAGAGATACATGACAGTGGAGACACTTCACCGGTTCCCCGCAATCACTGCATAGATACACCGATGAAAACCCTCTGCGATTCAGCAGAAGAATGGACTGTTTCCCCTGTTCAAGATTTAATCCAAGCTCCTTATGGAGTTTTTTGCCGATAGCTTCCTGATAGTTTTTTTCTTTTTTATCACGCAGATCAACTATCTGTACTGTAGGCAGAGGCCTGTTTTCAACACGTTTCCGCATGGTAAGAAGAGTGAATTTCCCCTTCATGGCACTCGCAAAACTTGTAACGGTGGGGGTTCCTGAACCAAGAATCACCACTGCCTTGTTATATCGGCCTCGCAGGATGGCCAGATCACGTCCCTGGTAGCGCAGACCGTCTTCCTGTTTATAGGCACCATCGTGTTCTTCATCAACGACAATAAGGCCCGGATTACTCAGTGGTGCAAAAACAGCTGATCGAGCACCAATAACAATTTTCGCACGCCCACTGGCGGCAAGGCTCCACTGATCATAGCGTTCGCCTGGACTTAATCCTGAATGAAGGAGCACCACCTGGTCGCCAAAGCGGGACACGAAGTGGGCTTCAAGTTGCGTGGCCAGAGCTATTTCAGGCACAAGCACCAGGACATCACGACCAAGTGTAAGAGTTTCTTCAGCAGCCCGCAGATACACCTCTGTTTTTCCGCACCCGGTGACTCCATGAAGGAGAAAGGGCGCAAACGTCTGTTGTTGCAAAGCAGGGAGAACTTCGGAAAGCACCTGAGCCTGCTCTTCACTCAGAGATTCCGGTTTCGGAAAGTGGGTCAGTATTTCACCAAAAGGATTCCTGTAAATCCGTCGTTCTTCGGAACAGACCAATCCCTGTTTTTCCAGTGCTTTTAAAGCCCTGGAAGCACCACTATACATGCGACGCAAATCCTTTGCAGCAACGGTATCAACGCCCTGTTCCCTGGCGAGTGCTGTCAGATTCACAAGAGTTCGAATCATGGGGACACTCAGCTTTTCACCATTAACCAACAGCTGATCTGCTCCCATTGCCACTGCTGTCCCCTGCTCAGCTTCGCCCAATTGAGGCAGTTCGATGGTCGTTGTTTTTCTATAGCAAAGTTCCAGCTTTTCACTGGTCTTTACTTTATCAAGGACATCAACGATACGTATCAGTTTTTTTTGTTTCAGCTCGTCAATGGCCTTTGAAAATTGCGTTTCTGTTAATATTTTTTTTGTTACGGCAGGACTTAATTCCTTGCCAGCAAGTAGCGAGGAAAACCAGTCAGGCGCAGCAATGTTTGGATCTGGCCATCTGATAGTGTTTTTTTCAACATCAGGCATTACCTGCAGCACCTTACGGTTACGAGGGGTAAGGCCCCCGGGAAGTGCCGTCTTCACCACCTCGCCAATGGGATAGTGGTAATAGTCCGCAATCCATTTAAAAAAAGGCACAAGATTTTCTGGAAAAAGAGGTTTGTCCCTATCATCAAGAAAGCGCAGAACGGGAAGTATCCGGTAACTGACATCCTCATCTGGTAAGAGTCCGAGCACATACCCTGTAACCTTCTGCGGCCCAAGACGCACCAGTACCCTTCTCCCGACAGGATCACCATCCCTATCAGAATCAAACGAATAGGACAGGGTCTGAAACAGCGGGGCGGCAACAGCCACCTCAATTCTACTCATGCACCAGAATTCCTTTTTTAAATGACAGATAAATTTTTCCCGTGTACAAATCAGCAGCCGGCTTTATACCATATTTTCCGTTTAACAACATCGCCTACCATGCAACCCAACTATCCAGCAGAACTTCCCATTGTCGCCTATCGGGAATCCTTCCTTGAACTTTTGCAGGAACATCAAGTTATTATAGTATCTGGAGAGACTGGGTCCGGAAAAACCACTCAACTGCCAAAATTCTGCCTTGAGCATTTTTCCGACGCTTCCTTTCACATAGGCTGTACTCAACCAAGAAGAGTCGCAGCAACCTCTGTTTCTTCACGTGTTGCTACGGAACTTGGTCCCCACAAACAGCTGGTGGGATACAAAATACGATTCCATGATAAGACCACCAGTGAGACAAGAATCAAATTTATGACCGACGGTGTATTGCTTGCCGAGACAAGAAAAGATCCACTGTTAAAAAAATATGGCGTTATCATAATAGATGAGGCCCATGAACGAAGCCTCAACATAGATTTTCTTCTTGGATACCTCAAAAATCTCCTTCCAGATCGGCCAGATCTGAAAGTAATTATCACCTCCGCNACCATTGACACTGCAATTTTCTCAAGNCATTTTGACAACGCACCNATCATGGCAGTTGAGGGACGCAGTTACCCGGTAGAAGTTCGTTATAGAAAGGCCCCTGATAATGATGAGGGGGAAGATAGCTCCTATGTTGAAGAATGTGTCGAAACCATAGTCGAATTACACCGAAAAGAGATCCCTGAAGATACTCTGATCTTTCTTCCTACCGAAAAAGATATACGAGAATGTTGTGAGCTTCTTTCAGGAAAACTATCAAACACTCTGGTACTCCCCATGTTCGGACGCCTGGCCGCAGCCGACCAGAAAAAAATATTTAAGCCTTCCCCGCTCACCAAGGTAATCGTTGCGACAAACGTTGCGGAAACTTCAATTACGGTTCCTGGAATTCGCTATGTCATAGACTCGGGACTTGCCCGCATATCCCAGTATAATGTCCGGGCACGAACTACCAGTCTTCCGATCACCAGAATATCACGTGCAAGCGCAGACCAACGGAAAGGCCGCTGCGGACGTGTGGGACCAGGGATCTGTATCAGACTCTATTCTGAAGCGGATTATCTGGATCGCGATCAGTATATGCTGCCAGAAATCAAACGTTCGAATCTGGCCGATGTTATACTGCAGATGATCAGTATGAATCTTGGTTCGCCGCTCGACTTCCCATTCATCGAACCACCTCATCCAGGTGCCATCAGAGATGGCTACAATCTCCTCAAAGAACTTGGTGCCCTGCGACCAGACAATCGGTTGAACCGTATTGGTAAGCTGATGGCCAGACTTCCTATAGATCCCCCTATCTCACGAATCCTGATTGCTGCACGTGAAAACAACTGTGTACGGGAAATAAAGATCATCGCCCCGGCACTCGCCATCCAGGATCCACGGGTTCGTCCTGCTGACAAAGAAGCCCTGGCAGATGCAGCTCATAAGAAATTCGCTCACGAACATTCAGATTTTTTAAGCCTGCTCAATATCTGGGAGCTTTTTCACAGTGTAAAGGAGAAGGGGCATTCATGGGGACGATTAAAAAAGTTCTGCAAAAGTCACTTCCTCTCCTTTCAACGGATGCGTGAATGGATAGATCTCCATGAGCAGTTAAGCAATATCCTGGAACGGGAAAAGGGATTTATTGATAATCAAACTCCGGCATCCTATCCAGCGGTTCACAAAAGTCTCTGCACCGGTTTCCTGAGAAATATCGGTATAAAAAACGAGAAGGAAAAGAAACTCTACCACGGTGCCGGTGGTAAGGAATTCATGGTTTTCCCTGGTTCACACCAATTCCACAGCTCTGGTAAATGGCTTATTGGAGCAACATTTCTCGAAACCAATCGACTCTATGCTCTGACGGTTGCCAACGTTGAAGTTGATTGGCTTATTGATGCCTCCACTCATCTCAGTCGCAGATCGTGGTCCAACCCACGCTGGCAGAAAAAAAGTGGTCAGGTTGTGGCCGATGAAAAGATCAGCCTCTTTGGCCTTATCCTCTCCGCTGACAGAACAGTAAATTTTGGCAGGACAGGAAAGAAGAATCAGAAAGAGGCACGACAGATTTTCATCCAGCACGCACTTCTCGAAAATGATATCCAGGGAAACTATTCTTTTCTCCAGAATAACATCGATATCCTGAAAAAATGGCAGGACACGGAAGAACGACTCCGGAAACGTGACCTGGTCGTCGACGACACAAGTCTCCAGAACTTTTACGACGCCAGACTTCCAGCAGATGTCTATGACAGATTCACCTTGAACCGCTTTCTTTCCCGTAATAAGGATCAAAGTTTCCTCAATATGAAAGAGGAGGATATTCTCGCTCGCAGACCTGAAGACAGGGAGTTACAGGATTTCCCCAAGGAACTGCGTATGGGATCACACACACTTCAACTCAGTTACAACCTGACACCCGGAAAGGAGGATGATGGCGTGACCGTACGTATCCCGGTGGATGGCGTTGAAAACTTTTCCGAGTCAGTTTTCGAATGGCTTGTGCCAGGGCTTCTTCGTGAAAAAGTAAACTTTCTTCTTAAAGGCCTCCCTAAGCGGCTACGGAAACACCTTATCCCTATCCCTAACACGGTGGATCTACTCCTCGATGACTGCAACCATTACCAGGGATCTCTGTACCACGCGCTCGAACGTGGCATCTTCAAGATGTTCCGGTTAAAGGTAG
>JGI10211J34971_10002631_pt1 | contig 14556 bp, 13 predicted proteins | sample Etolagsediment_FD_34971 | JGI IMG/M metagenome (IMG submission 34971) | reverse complement strand
CCCCAAATAGAAGCACTTGATATATTTAAGTCAGTAATAGTTTCAGCTATGTTTTGTGTAATGTTTTTATTGATGGCTTCAAACATTATACAGTTTACAGAAGGATTATACTTTTTAATGATATTATGTATAAATTTTCTAGATGATATAGAAGCTATTAATATATTTTTGATATCTTCTTTTAGTCCAAGCTCGGGTAATAGTACTTGCTTATCGTAAAATAATTGACCTTTGTTAGAAAAAGAATCAATATAGAATAAAACATTACTCTTTTCTGTATTGGTTAAAGATTTTGTAATCGATTCACTTATATGATTTGTACCCCAAATAACTAACTTATCATTTGTTAAAATTGATTTTGCTTTCTTTTGGAAATCTTCAAGTGTAAGTTTAGAGATAAGTTCTTTATGAGTAAAAAATTTTACAAGTCGTTGTTTTATAATATTGTTTTGAATAGGACTATTTGGTAAATCAAAAGTTGTTTTTTTAGAAATATCAACATCAAATTTATTAGTAATACCACAGTTAACACCACTACCATCATGCCCAATATTAAATACTAATGATTCAGTAGGAAATAGAGTATAAAGATTATCTTTATACTCTAAGAAAGATGCCCTAATATCAAAATGATTGCTTTGCCTTACATATTCATCAACAAAATAATTATAAGCTAACTCACCACAATTTCTTACGATATCATTTTTATTTGGCAATATGGTTTGATTGTAATCATCTTCAGTTATCTCCACTACTTTTTCAAACTTATCTAACCAAGTTCCAACCCCCCAAGCTATATATCTTTTAAATAGGAAATAATCTTCACTTATGTCATTTTTATCAATTGGAGGAGAATAACCTGTAATATTTAAAATATTTGGATTGTCTTTATATATAAATAAAGCTTGATTCATAAAGGTTAAAAAGCCTATGCTAGTTACAATATCCTCTTCAAGAAAAATACATTTACCAAATTTTTTTAATAATGACAAATGACCCATTCTACCATTGAAAATTCGATTATTTGTTTTCCTTTCAATAATTGTAACACTTTTAAATCCATTTATAGTTTTAAGATACTTTCTAAGAAGCGATACATCATTTTCATCTCCTTTTATTGGTGCATCTGAAAATATAAAAAGATCACTTTTATCAGAAAGCAAATTATTTTTAAGTGCTAAAATAGTTTTTTTAAGATGATCTAATCTCTTATAAACACTTATTCCTATAGGAGCTAACTCATAATTATTCATTAAATCCCTTTCTTGTTTTATTTAAATGTGGAAATTTATCATACAATGGTTGTTTATCTAAAAATGTACATAAAGTTTTATATGCATTTAAATCTTCTATATTTAGTATTAAAAAATTATTAGAACCTTTAAAGTATTCGGATGCTTCCTTTATGTGCTTATTATAGTAATATTTACAATAATCTTCATCAAATAAAACATTTTCATCACTTGAATAGTTTTTATTTTCCTGCCATACTAATTTTGATATATTATAAGACATATTTTTATACCTATATGTTATTTTCTTAAAATCTTTCAATAAGATTGTATCCCCAATTTCAATATTATTCTTTTTGAATCGAGCTTTTGTAAAATTAATTAAACTATCATACCATGTATCACAATCTTTTCTAATTGTTAAAATAAATTTTGCATTTGGATAAACTTTATGTAAAAATTTATAAATATTTCTCCAGCTAAAAGGTTGGTCTTGAAATGCTTCTGCAGTTTTAATATACTCCTTAAGGTATTTATAGTCTCCTTTAAGTGTATTTTCTGTTAATAATTCAGCATCTATTTGATTTCCTATCTGATATCCAAAGTCATCAAGGGCCTTTTTTATAGAAGTAGTACCTGTTTTATTCAATCCTATTACAAATATTTTGCATATAGCATCACTATCTTCTTTTATAGATTTATTCTTTAAATATTGTTTATAGTTATAAATTGACCTTAAAAAAGGATACTTTTTTATTGAGTTATATAGATTCATGATAATATTTACCTTTACTTAGTTTTTATTTGTGCATAATTGTGATTAACGTCTTCATCCACTGATGGTTATTTCTAAAGTGAGGTGAAGATATAAAATTACCATCAACTACAACATCTTCATCTACATATCTACAGCCACTATTTATAAGATCATCTTTCATCCCTTTATAACATGTAGCCGTACGACCTTCCATTATTTTAGCTGATATGGTTACCCAAGTTCCATGACAAATTGTAGCTATAAGTTTTTTTTTGGTATCCATATTTTTAACAAACTCTAGTATTTCAGGTACTTGTCTTGCTCTATCTGGTCCCTCATAACCACCTGGTATCACTACTATATCAAAATCATCAGCATCTAAATCTTCACATTTAATTGTAGGTGTTGCATCTTGCCCAAGCTTACCTTTTACTGCCACATCACCAGCTATTGCTACATCTACTTTTATATCCTCCTCTTGAAGTCTATAAAATGGATAGGTAAACTCACTATCCTCAAACCCTTTTCCTATTATGATAACTGCTCTTTTCAATTTTTTTCCTTTATGATTAAAACAAGTGACCTGTTTTTTATATAATTTATATTTTCTATTGTTTGAATTTTACCACAATTATCATTATTATCTAAAAATGATATTAGTGTATTACCTTTGTATATTTTAAGCTCATCTATTGAATCTATATACTTTATCTGTAATATCATATCCCCTATATTTTTTGTACAATTAGTTGGTGATAGTGTCAAGTTTTCCTCTTTTTGATAACATTTTTTATCCTCATACTCTTTTCCACGTCTTCCATACTGATCATTTATCCTAACCAAATCAAACTTATTTACAGGGGATTCTATCTCTAGAATAGATGCACCATCTTGACTAATAGCATTTGTTTGATGAAATACTTTTTTTCCAAATATCAAACCATCTAATGGGTTTAAAATATTGTTTTTTTCTAAAGTATTACTTGATACCTGACCATCAAGACAAATAAGTGAAGTCTCTTTATTAACATGGCAGTGCATAGATGTATTTTGCATATAATCTATATTTAGTATCCATATGGCACAAAACCGATTCTCAAAAAGTAAATACTCATATCCCCAAGGTTTATTTACTATGAGATCTTTAAAATCTACTTTACACTTATCTATAGTGTAGTTTGTACTGTCTAAAAATTTAATATCTTGATCTGTAGGTTCTATAAATTCTTTTTTCATATATCTTCTGTTTGTATTGTAATATAAGATTTTGCTAATTTTAGTACATTTTTCACTTTAGCAATAGAATCACCTGTTACAATTATAAATATTACTCTAGCTGCACAATCACTATATGGCCTAATAGTATCTCCTATATTGTAGCGTAGAAATATTTCTTCTACCCCATCAATTTGGCGTGCGTCTTCCACTCCTTTAATTAAAGTAATTTTACCGGGAGTTGGCCATATTGAAGATGTCATACCAAATTTATGTAGTTTATTTTTTAATAATTCTGGATTAAATTGTTGACCTATGGCAGTTAAAATCGCAGCTTTTAATATATTCTTACCTGTACTTCTTGGCACTAGGTACTGACAATCAAATCCACCAGAGTGTCTAACAGTTAGCTCAATAATTCTAGGTCCTTCATTTGTATAAATAGTATCAAGTTTTATAGCACCTATATTTATTTCTAGGTCATTAGCAACTTTTTTTGCTAATTCATACAATTCATTTTGCTTATCTATATCTAATTGAGATGGGTGTACAAGTCCCATCTCAATAGGATATCCATTTTTAAAAGAAAAAATTCTATCAGTTATAAAACCTTTATGAAAGTCACCATTATAATCAATTAAACACTCAACAGTTTGTTCTGGACCACTCCACATCTCTTCAATGAGTATTTTAGGATATTTAGATAAGTTATTTTTTATAAATTGTATTAATTCATAGTTCTTAGAATCAAATATTTTCATATCTCTACTTGCAGAATTATTAGTAGGTTTAATTATAATTGGTAGTTTAAATTCCGATAAAATTTCACTCATATCATCCATATTATGTTTTGATATGATTTTAAATTTAGGTGTTGGGTAATCAAGAGATTTCATTTTTGTTCTAAACATATCTTTATTTTTAACTAATAATGCTATATCTAGAGGCACAGATTTAATATTTAAAGATTGATTCATCGCTGCCATAGTTTCTGGTGCATCAATTCCTGCTGCTAGAACTCCTACAATATTTAAATCAGTGTTGTTTAAATATTGAATATGACCTTCAATATCAAATATATCTAAAGTTACAAATTTATCAGCATATTTTTTTGCCACACAGTTTTTATTTATATCACTTACAATAGTTTTTAAACCAAGCTTATTAGCTTCAATTATTAATGGTATTTGTAAAATACTACCACCTATGACCCATAAAAAATTATTAGTTTTTTTCATTTAATATCTTTTGTATTTTATTCATAAGTATAGAACCTTTAAATTTTGACATTGCTTCATAGTTGTTTTTTATTAGATACCTATACATCTCATCTTGATTATCTACAGTTTTGATTGCGATAAATGGTACACCCATAAAAAGTACCTCATTTGCAGTTACACTTGGTGTGATTATAGCAAAATTTGAGTTATGGATAAGTTTTGCCATCTTTGTTGTATCTATATGTAGCTTTATACTCTTTTTATCTTTACAATAAAACTTCAACTCTTCTAAGTTTCCATTTGCATTTGTTGTTACTACATCTACATATATATCTTGAAATGTTTCTAGGACCTCTAATATTTTAATATTTATATTTGTACTATCAGATCCACCAATAGCAACCAATACTGATAGTTTATCTTTTTTTTGTTTTGGTTTGTTTTTTTCTATTTTAAACTCATCTCTTATTAGTGTAAACTCTTCCCCACATCTTATTTCACAATTTTTGGGAACCAAATCTTTATATCTCTCTTTTTTTCCACATACGTTATGATTTAATACTATATCACAGTTATGATAACTATACATATCATCAAACGAAAGTATCTTTACACCTGTTTTATCTTTTAATTTTGTCTCATAGTTTATATCTATATCATAGTGATCTATAACAACCATATCTACTTTTTCCAACTTGATAATATTTATAATCTCATCAACATCGTTTGTTAAAAGTGTTTTAACTTGATAACCTGAATCCTTTATCTTATCATTTATATTATATGGTAAATCTTGTGTTGCAAATATGATATTATGATCTTCATTTTCATATTGTTTTGCTAACACAAGATCCCTCATCACATGACCAGTGCCTATATATGAAGATGAATCGGATCGAAAAAGTATGTTCATATTAGTTTATATCATCCATTGTTAATCTTGAGCCAAATTTGTACTCTTTTAAAGCCTCTTTACCTAAAAGTTTATCTAAATACTTTGGGTGTAGTCCAAAACCTGGACGAACACTTTTTACGTTTTCATTTGTAAAAAGTTCCCCTTTTTGTATATCTTTTGATATATATAAACTTCTACAGTAGTTTCTACTTGAGATTTTCTTTTCACTCATCACATATGAAACACTACCTAATAATTTTTCTGTATCCCTTATAGCTTTTACCATATTTGAAAACTCTTCTTTGTCAAGTGAAAAATCACAATCGGCTCCACCAATAGATCTATCGAGTATAAAATGTTTCTCTATCACTTTTGCCCCAAGAGTAACCGCAGCTATTGGTGCAGTGATACCTAGTGTATGATCAGAAAATCCACTGATTACATTAAATTTATTTTCTAAATCAGGTATTGTTAAGAGATTGGCTTCTTCAAGTGGTGCTGGATATGCACTTGTACATTTTAGTAATATAATTTGATCATTTCCAACACCTCTACATATCTCAATAGCATCTTTTATCTCATCTTCATATGCAATTCCGGTACTTATAATCATAGGCTTACCTTTACTTGCGGCATATCTTATAAGCTCATAATCTGTTATCTCAAAAGATGCTATTTTGTAAGCAGTTGGATTAAACTGCTCTAAAAAATCAACAGCACTTTTATCAAAAGGGGAAGAGAATATATCTATATCTATCTCTCTTGCATAATCAAATAACTCTTTGTGCCACTGCCAAGGTGTATGAGCCTCTTTGTATAGATCGTATAGATATCTATCATCCCAAAGAGTCCCTCCACTTATCATAAACTCTTCACTTTGACAATTCAATGTTATTGTATCTGCTGTATATGTTTGAAGTTTTATCGCATCTGCACCTATATCTTTTGCAGCTTTAATAGTATCAAGTGCTGTTTGAAGTGATCCATTATGATTTGCACTAAGCTCTGCTATGATATATGTACCATCTTTTTCTAGATCAAAATTACCTATTTTCATTTTTCATCCTTGATATTATCTCATACATATATTCAGCTCTTTGCCAATCTTCTATTGTATCGATATCTTGAACTAAATATCTGGGTAAAACTATTGGTATAGAATCACTTCCAAAAGTTATATCTTTTGGCTTTTGACCAATCTTTTCCCAATAAAACTGTCCCGCATCTTGATACGCTTCCTCTAAATCTTGACTTCTTTTATAGAAGTTTTCAGGCCAAAACATCTCACATCTTTCATCTTCTGTTATTTTAAATGTTCGCTGAACTGGAAATGAGATAGATGTTACACTAAAAGCTTTTGAAACATCACTATTTCTTAGTTTTTCATATCCACTTACTATATATTTTGGCTGCAATAATGGAGCTGTTGCATAGATAGTACAGCAATACTCATAATCCTCACCAATAGTTCTAAGATAATCAACTGCATGAGTAACAGCTGCACCACTATGTGTAAAATCATCACTAAGTTTTGATGGTCTTAAAAATGGAACATCAGCCCCACACTCTTTTGCAATTTTAGCTATATTTTCATCATCTGTTGAAACTATAACCTTTTGAAANAAACCNGTATCTAAAGCAGCTTTTATCGAGTAACTTATCAATGGTTTCCCATGAAATATTTTTATATTTTTTTTAGGTATACGTTTACTTCCACCACGAGCTGGTATTATAGCTATAGCTTTAACCATTTAGTATCTTTAAAAGTGTTTTTACAACATACTCTTGCTCATCTTGTGATAAAAGTGGAAAACAAGGGAGAGTCACACACTGTTTTGTATATCTATCCATATTTGGTGTTTTTTCATCTCCATACCCTAACTGTTTATAATATGGTTGTTTATTTATAGGCTTATAGTGTATCTGAATACCTATGTTGTTTTCTCTCATTTTAATTATAAGCTGCTCTTTTGTTATATCTAACTTATCAAAATCTATCCTTGCTACATAAAGGTGATAAAGTGAATTTTCTGTATATGAATATAAAGGTTTTACAATAGTACCTTCAAATAACTCATCGTATCTTTTTGCTATTTTTTGTCTTTTATCTATAAACATATCTAACTTTTTAATTTGAGATAATCCAAGTGTACAACTTATATCACTAAGACGATAGTTATATCCTAAACTCAACATCCGATGCTTGTCATCTTGTCCATGGTTTCTTAACATTTTTATTTTTTCATAAAGATCTTTATCGTTTGTAACTATTGCACCACCCTCACCTGTTACTATATGTTTTACTGGGTGAAAAGAGAATATTGATATATCACTATATTTTAATTTTGCCCCCATACTATGAGCATTATCCTCTAGTATCTTTATATTATATTTTGTTTTTAAATATTTTAATTTTTCTTGATCAAGAAGTTTTCCTGAAAAAGATACAGCATATATAGCTTTTATAGTTTTATCTTTTTTAATATACTCTTCACAAATATCAAGGTCAATCAAACCATCTTCACAAATATCTACAAAAATAGGTTTAGCATCTGCATACAAGATGGAATTAGATGTAGCAAGAAAACTATTTGGTGTAGTTAAAACCTTATCATTTTTTTTCAAAAGAGCCAAAGAAGCCAAATGAAGAGCTGCTGTTCCATTTGATACTGATACACAATACTTTGCATTTACCTGTTCATAAATTTTTTGCTCGAATTCATTTACTTTTAACCCTGTAGTTAAAAAATCACTTTTAATAGTCTCAATAAATAGATCTATATCATCTTGATCTATTGTTTGTTTACCATAAGGTATAAAATTCATTATATGTTTATCCATTAAATATCTTTTATCATATCTTTTAATTGTTGATTTGTTATCCATGAGTCATTACTTCCCGAGTTGTATTCAAAACCTTGTGAAACATTTATACCAACTTCACCTAAACTATTTCTTGAAAAATCTCTATTACCAGAGAACTGTATAGTTGGTTTTATCACATAATGATCATCAAACTCTAATGTAAGATGACTATCATCAGCAGGACACATTATCTCATGAAGTTTTTCTCCAGGTCGTATACCTATAATATCATGAGGCAAATCAGGTGCCATAACTTTTGCAAGATCAGTTATCCTCATAGATGGAATTTTTGGGACAAATATCTCTCCACCTTGCATACGTTCAAAATTTTTCAACACAAAATTTACCCCATCTTGAAGTGTAATAAAAAATCTAGTCATCTTTATATCTGTAATTGGCAATTTTGAAGCACCTTCGTTTATTAACTTTTTAAAGTATGGTATAACAGATCCTCTACTTCCTATAACATTTCCATACCTTACAACTGAAAACATAATATTTTCTTTTCCAGTTAAATTATTAGCAGCTACAAAAAGTTTATCACTAGCTAATTTTGTAGCACCGTAAAGGTTTACTGGATTTGCTGCTTTGTCGGTTGATAGAGCTATAACTTTTTTTACACCATTTTCTATAGCTGCATCTATCACATTTTGTGCACCATTTATATTTGTTTTAATACACTCCATTGGATTATACTCTGCAATTGGGACATGCTTTAAAGCTGCTGCATGTATTACATAATCAACATCTCTCATAGCTTTTTTAAGACGATCTTCATCTCTGACATCACCTATAAAATATCTCATAGATCTATCTGTATACTCTTGAGCCATCTCATATTGTTTAAGCTCATCACGACTAAATATTATAATCTTATTTGGTTTATATTTTTGAAGAATTGTTTTTGTGTAGATCCTACCAAAGCTTCCTGTTCCACCTGTGATAAGAATATTTTTGCCATTAAACATATATAACCTCTAAATTTTAATTATAGATTATACTATATGTTTTATTGCAATAAGATTTGAAAAGAAAAAGGTACAACGATAAGCCAAGTTTTGTAGTAAACAATAATTTATCTAGCTGACAATTTACATAGTCAGTCGTGCAAAAAGAGTTTAAAGATGTGAAGATTATACCACTCTTTTCTTGCTGCAGGTTGGGTTTACATAGCTGTTGATATTACTAAAAACACTGGTAGGCTCTTACCCTACCGTTTCACCTTTTCCTTGATCTCTGTCCAAGAGTCAAGGTAGTTTACTTTCTGTTGCACTATCCCTTAGGTTACCCTAGCCATCAGTTAGATGGAACCATACTTCACAGCAGCTTGGACTTTCCTCTTGAAATATTTCAAGCTATTGTTTATTGTACCTTTAGGTGTGATTGTATCTATTATTTTCTTATAATATCATAATCGTTTGGGATATTTGCCTCAAATGTACTATTTTGTATATCTTGATTTTCTATACTATTTAAAAAACTTATTTTTACTTGATTTTCTAACTCATCTTTATAGTTTATACTTTTAAGTTTTCTATCCTCTAGCTTGATTGTATATACTATATTATAAAGCTCTGTTTGGTAAATATCTTTAGATACTTTAGTTGCATCTTGTAGTAGCTTTACCATATTTATCTCATTTTTTAGTTTTGTGATGATCGCTTGCTCTAGTTCTGGTTCTACTATTGTAACTAATTGATTATTTATATATACATCTTTTTGTGGATCATCATATCTCCATAGAACCAGATATGGCTCTTTTATATAGATTTTTCCACTATATTTTATCTCTTTATTTGAGTTATTTACAATAGACTGGATAAAATCAGCTTGAAATGTTTTGATCTGTTTAAATGGATTTGCGTTTAAAAAACTAAATGTAACCATAAAAATAAAAGCTATAAACCTCATCTATTTAGCCTCACAAGTCTCTTTTAGATGTTGATCATCATCATCTATAGATCCAATCCCTGCTCCACTATACCCAAGCTCCTTTAGTCTTTCAACTAGTGGTGGGTGTGAGTAGTAAAAAAAGATATAAAGTGGATGTGATAGTGGAAATGACTTGTTTTCATTTGCTAACTTTAAAAGTGCATTTACAAGATCATCTTTACTACTTAAATTACTTCCAAACTCATCTGCTTCATATTCGTTGTGTCTACTTATTGCACTTATTAGTGGCATTAAAAAAAATGAAAATATAGGGCTAAATATCATAAATACAACTATGATACTATAAGCTTCATTATCTAGACCCATTTGTAAAAATAGCTCCTCTGGTAAGTTNCCAAACACTGCAAAAAATACAAACATAACAAGACCCATTATAGCTATATTTTTTAAGATATCACCATTTTTAAAATGACCCAACTCATGACCTAAAACTGCTAAAAGTTCATTGTGAGATAGCTTTTTTATAAGTGTATCAAATAGCACAACCCTTTTTGTACTTCCAAGTCCCCCAAAGTATGCATTTAGTCTATTGTCCCTTTTACTAGCATCTACACTAAATACACCACTACTTTTAAATCCAACTTGTTCTAAAAGTTTATCTATTTTTGATTCTAACTCTTTATCTTCTAGTGGACTAAACTTATCAAACATCTTATCTCTTATAACTGGATACAACATATTTATAACTATAATTACACCAAAAATAAAAGCAAATCCCCATATCCACCAAGATGAAAATGTCTCTATGATATATGCTAGTAATCCTATAACCAAACTTCCAAATATCAAAAACAGTGCCCCACTTTTAATAGTATCTTTTATATATAGCTCTTTTGTCATATTTGAAAAGCCATATTTTTTATCAAGTTTAAAAGTTGTATATAGATCAAAAGGTAATCCTAAAAGCCAGTTTATAACTATAAAACTATCTACAAATATTATAGCTTTGATCCACCCATCATATGAGCTTGTAACTGTATCTAAAGCTGTAAGCCCAAAACTTATCCAAGCAAAAAATAAAATAAAATCATAAAAACTACTAGCAAGTGTCAATCTCTCTTTTTCAACACTATAGTTTCCAGCAACTGTAAACTTTGCAGGTGTTAATATCACTGCATTTTGTGTTTTTGCTTTTTTTACATAATCTATTTGCATAAATGATGTGTATACCATCATCAAAAAATAGATACAATAAGCCCCTATAAAAATCTCTAACATTTTTTTCCTTTTTAATTCTATTATTATCACATAATCCAGTATTAAGTTTTAGTTAAGATTAAAGGAGACAGCTTTAGTAGTTAAATACTTTCATCTATATTTCAAGTTTAAATCTCTTAATACCTAGCTATTTATCTTCATATCACGCGTAATCTCTTTGTTAATCTTAACTAAAACTTAATACTGGATTATCCCATTTATCTGGTGTCAATATATAGCTTGATAATTATATTAAAACTACCTAAGATTAACTTTTATTTTAAAAGTAGTTGATTATACTCATCTTCATTTAGTGTTGCCACACCTAAAGTTACCGCTTTATCATACTTACTACCTGCATCTTCACCATATACTAAAAAGTCGCTTTTTTTAGAGACACTTCCAGATACTTTTGCACCAAGCGATTCAAGCTCTTTTTTCACTTCACCTCTTGATCTACTCATAGTACCTGTTAATACTACAGTTTTATCTTTAAATGGATTTTGTACCGCTTCTATTCTTTGCTCTATTTTTGGCTTTATAAACTCAAAAAGCTTCTTTATAAGCTCTTTGTTTACCCTTACAAATTCTAAATAGCTATTTGCCATCTGCTCACCAAACCCATCTAGTGAAACAACTTGTTCATAAGTGACATTTAGTATATTTTCCCCAAACTCATAAGCTAACTGCTTACTTGCAACTTCACCTATATGCTCTATCCCTAAAGCATTTATAACTCTATGAAGTTCACTGTTTTTTGTAGCTTCTATCGCATTTAAAAGGTTATTTATTTTTTTTTCTTTAAAACTCTCTAACCCCTCTAGATCCTCGTACTTTAAACTATAAAGATCAAGTATATCTTTGATTTTCCCTTTTTTTACTAGAAGNTCAACTATTTTATTTCCNAGACCATCTATATTTAGACAATTTTTAGATGCAAAATATATGATAGAGTTNACCACNCTACTAGGGCAATCAAGATTTTGACACTTTATAAGTATCTCTTCAACTAGTAGCTCACTGTTACATTGTGGACAGTGTGAAGGGGTTGTTATATCTTGCTGGGTTCCATCTCGTCTATCTTTAAATACTTTGGTTATCTTTGGGATGATATCCCCACTTTTTATGATGATAACCTCATCATTTATCTTTAGATCAAGCCTTTTTATCTCATCAAANTTATGTAGNGTTGCCCTACTTACTGTTGAGCCATCTATAAGTGTAGGCTCTACAACTGCAACGGGTGTAATAGCACCTGTTCTTCCAACTTGTAAAACTATATCAGTAACCTTTGTAGTTTTCTCAACCGCAGGGAACTTATAAGCACATGACCATCTTGGAAACTTTACTGTATACCCTAACTCCTCTTGAGTAGCTATAGAGTTTATCTTTGTAACCATCCCATCAAGCATCATCTCTATACCATCACGTGCAGCAATAACCTCATGATAAAACTTCTCTATCTGATCAATATTTGATGTTTGTACCCTTAAAGGTGGCTCTAAAAATCCAAGATCATATATAAACTGCATCTGCTCATATGAGTTATCTATATCAAGTGAGTTCTCCCCTACCCCCCATGGATAGAAAAATAGTTTTCTATTTGCAGTTACAGTTGGATCTAGCTGTCGTAAGCTTCCTGCAGCTGCATTTCTAGGGTTTGCAAAAAGTGGCTCCCCATTTTTTAGACGTAGATCATTTATCTTTAAAAAATCACCCTTTTTTATAACTATCTCACCCCTTATCTCTATTAATCCATCGTATGGTATTTGAAGTGGGATTGAGTGGATTGTAAGGGCATTGTTTGTTACATCCTCCCCTACACTTCCATCACCTCTTGTGATCGCTTGCTTTAGTTTACCATCTTCATAGATAAGATTTAAACTAGCCCCATCAAACTTTGGCTCACATACAAAGTTTATATTTGGTTCAACTTTTTTAGCTCTATTTATCCAGTTTTCAAGTTCAGCTGTATTAAAAACATCCTCTTGGGACCACATACGTGAAAGATGGGAAGCTTTATTAAAACCATCTAGTACAATCCCCCCTACCCTTTTATTTGGTGAATTTGGGTGTGAATTTTGTGGATTGTTTTGCTCATACTCTAAACACTCACGACTTAAGTTATCATACTCCTCATCAGTAGCTTGTGGGTTATCCTCTACATAATAAGAGTAAGCCCACTTTATTAAAGTTTCTATTTTTTCATTGTATTGTTGTTGTGTCATATAATTTACCATATTTTAAAATTGTTGAATTTTATCAAAAATAGGTTAATATAAGCAAATAATAGATAAATAGGATACTCAAAAATGAAAATAGCTAAAAATATCTCAGATCTCGTTGGAAACACTCCAATAATCCAACTAAACAATATAGATAAAAATATCTATGCAAAATGTGAATTTATCAATCCAACTAGTTCTGTAAAAGATAGAATTGGGCACAATATGTTAAAACAGGCTATAAAAAAAGGTATTGTAGATAAAAACACCCATATAGTTGAGCCAACTAGTGGAAATACAGGTGTTGCACTTGCTAGTGCTTGTGCAGCTATGGGTATAAAACTAACACTTGTGATGCCTGAGTCTATGAGTATAGAAAGACGAAAACTTATGGGTATATTTGGAGCAAACATAGTTTTAACTCCAGCAAATCAAGCGATGAATGGATCAATACAAAAAGCAAATGAGTTAGTAAAACAAAATAAAAACACTATCATGCTAGATCAATTCTCAAATCCAGACAATCCGTCATCTCATGAAAAATCAACAGCCCTTGAGCTTCTAAAACAGATGGATGGTAAAATAGATATCTTTGTAGCTGCAGTTGGAACAGGGGGAACTTTAAGTGGAACTGGTAAAATACTAAAACAAAAAATCCCAAATATTAAAATAGTAGCAGTTGAACCACAAAATAGCCCAATCTTAAGTGGAGGTAAACACTCAGCACATAAGATACAAGGGATAGGTGCTGGATTTATCCCCGATACCTTAGATACTGATATTTATGATGATATTATACAAGTACCAGATCAAAAAGCTATAAAAACCGCAAAAAAACTAGCCTCTAAAGAGGGTCTTTTAGTTGGTATTAGTGCAGGGGCAAATGTGTGGGCTGCTAAACAGTTAGCTAAAAAATACAAAAATAAAAGAATAGTAACTATACTTTGTGATACAGCTGAGCGATATATCTCAACAGAACTATTTAATTAAATGGTAT